>Ga0315548_1000257_pt1 | contig 49857 bp, 45 predicted proteins | sample SalMarSW160110MG_2_FD_202540 | JGI IMG/M metagenome (GOLD analysis project Ga0315548, IMG submission 202540) | Salt marsh sediment microbial communities from the Plum Island Ecosystem LTER, Massachusetts, United States - Salt Marsh Sediment SW1601-110 ... | reverse complement strand
CTATTGTTTGTGCCGGCAACACGGCGATGATTCATTTTCTGCTGAATCTTGACCCGAGACGAATACGCAGAGAACCTTATGTTGCTTCGGCCGGCTTTGTGCCTCCTTTACGGGCAGCGGAAGTCGGGATTCAGATTAATAAACGAGGTTTGTTATATTGTCTTCCCAGTGTGGCTGCTTATATCGGTAGTGACATAGTGGCAGGTGTGCTGACTACACGAATCTATACCAAAAAGGGAATCTCACTTTTTGTTGATATCGGGACGAACGGCGAGGTGGTTCTTGGCAATCGTGATTGGCTGGTTTGTGCCTCAAGCTCAGCAGGTCCTGCATTTGAAGGAAGTGGCGTCAAGCACGGTATGAGGGCACAAGCAGGAGCTATTGAAAAGCTGGATATTCTAAGTGATGGCTCGATAGAATATAAAACTATTGGTAATAAACATCCGGTAGGAATTTGCGGGTCGGGATTGTTGGACACACTCGCGGAATTATTCATAAATGGTATCATAGACCGAACCGGAAGGTTTATAACCAACGGTGAGACGAGGGTGATGGAAGGGGAAGAGGGTAAACAGTTCCGGATAGTGCCGGCAGATAACAATCATCAGGAGATAGTAATTACACAGGCGGATATTGACAATTTGGTTCGCTCCAAAGCGGGTGTCTTTGCTGCTATTCGTGTGCTTATGGAAGCAACGCAAACAAAAACGGAAGACCTGGAAGCGATATATTTAGCCGGTGGTTTTGGAAATTTTCTGAATGTTAAGCAGGCTGTTACTATCGGAATGCTACCAGATGTGCCATTGGATAGATTGCAATTTGTGGGAAATACATCAATTGCAGGGGCAAAGACGGTTCTTTTGAGCCGAAAGGCATTGGAAACAGCCGAAAAAATTGCAGAAAGTATGACCTACTTTGATTTGATGAGTCATCCTAAGTATATGGATGAATTTATCAAGGCAGGTTTTTTGCCTCACACAGATTTATTATTGTTTCCTTCAGTAGCAAAGGGCGTAATGCATCGTGCGTGATGCGTCATATAAGAAGTATATGCAATACAAGGTACAAAAATGGCAACAACTATTGCAATGAGCGGAAAAGGCGGTTCGGGCAAGACAATTCTGGCTGCTATGTTTATCAGGTATTTGCTGGAGGAACGCCCCGGCAGAGCTATCCTTGCGGTGGATGCTGACCCTAATTCCTGCCTGGGTGCAGAGCTGGGAGTTAAACCAGTTGGAACCATTGCGGAAATTCGCGAACAGTCACGCTCGAAGTCACCAAGCACCGGGGGTATGGATAGGGTGCGTGCGTTCGAGTACGGCATCCAGCAGGCAATTACTGAAGCGTCCGGGTTCGATTTGCTTACGATGGGCCGGCCTGAAGGGCCGGACTGCTATTGTGCGGCCAATAATATGCTGCGGACGTTTCTCGATAAGCTAAGCTCTCAATATCAGTTTGTAATTATAGATAACGAAGCGGGAATGGAGCACCTGTCCCGCAGAACTACGAATAATGTTGATTTGCTGTGTGTCGTGGCGGAGCCAACATCTATTGGGGCACTTACAGCTCGAAGGATTTCCGAGCTTGCCGAACAATTGCCAATATTAGTAAAAGAAACAGCAGTTATATGGAATAAGGTAGATGGCAAATCTGATGTACCAAAGTTGGGAGAAATAAAAATCTTAGGGACTGTGCCCTATGACCAGTCATTATTTGCTGCTTCGGTGCAGGCCAAGACGGTTTTTGAGCTTGAAGGTGATAGCCCGGCATTTCTTGCGGTACAGGAAATATTCGAAAATAAACTGAATCTTAACAAAATGACACTTGATAAAAAATAATTGATAAGCAATTTTGGAGGCTTTCAAATGGCAGTTCCTGAGATAAGTGAAGGTTTTACCGGTTCTGTAAACCGAATTACCCTTGGAGCTACTAAAGAACAGGGGGGAACTCGAACCTCAATAGTAACCATAGGTGGGGCACGTAATGTCGTCTATGGCGGCTCGATAGAAGAGAAAAGTGAAAAACCGGTTATTGCAATGGATGTTCTTGACAGCAAGCCGGATGATTGGCCTGATGTCCTGGCTCAAAGTTATAAGGATGTGCTCGATAGCCCAGGCGATTGGGCCAAAAAGTGCGTGGAGAAATTCGGGGCTGATTTGATATGCATTAAATTCGAAGGCATTCACCCCGACAAGGCAGATAAAGATGCCGCCCACGCTGTTAAGGTTACGGATGAGGTATTGAAGGCGGTAGGGATTCCTCTCGTGCTGTGGGGTTGTGGAAATGACGAAAAAGACAATCAGGTTATGCCCAAGGTAAGCGAAGCTGCGAAAGGAGAAAAATGCCTTATCGGTACTGTTACAGAGGACAATTACAAGGCGCTGACCGCCATCGCTTTGGCGGACGGTCATTACCTTATCACTGAGGCCCCTCTGGATATCAATATAGCCAAACAGGTTAATATTTTGGCTTCTGATATGGGCTTTCCGCTGGAACGGATAGTTACGTTTCAGTCGACGGGAGCATTGGGATATGGAATAGAGTATGCCTATTCGATTCAGGAGCGCCAGCGTTTGGCGGCCCTTGCCGGCGATAAAATGATGGCTATGCCGGTTATCTGTGACGTTGGTTATGAATCCTGGCGGGCAAAGGAGGCCAAGCTCGTGGATGCCCCTGGCTGGGGTGCTGCAAGTGAGCGAGGGCCGATGTGGGAGGCGGCTACTGCTATTTGTCTATTGCAGGCCGGAGTTGATATAATTCGTATGCGACATCCAAAGGCAGTCGCTATTGTGAAGAATTTCATTAGTCAGATATGGCAATAGAGGAAAAATTCAAACTGAACATTTAGTCTATCATGCTGAGTAAAGCGAAGCATCCGGCCTGTGAGCAATAATGCGCTTACATAGGGAGAGATTCTTCACTTCGCTCAGAATGATAAATAGCTGAAAGGAAGATGGTTATGATATTAATTGCAGAACGAATTAATGGAATGTTTACCGATGTTAAAAGGGCTATTGCAGAAAAGGACAAGAAAGTCATTCAAGAACTTGCTAAAAAGCAAACCGATGCAGGTGCTACCTATCTTGATGTGAATGTTGGAACTGCTGCGGCTGACCAGGAAGGGACGATGCAGTGGCTGATTGAAAGCATACAGGAGACCTGCACAACAGTCTTGTGCCTGGATTCCCAAAAACCTGATGTTATCGCTGCGGGATTAAAGGTTATCAATGCTGAAAATGGGGTTATTCTCAATTCTACGCCATTAAATAGGAAAACCGATGATGAGATTCTGGATAAATACATAGAAATGGCGAACCAGGCAGGACCAAAATCAAGTATTATTGCCCTTACTATGGACAAAAACGGCGTACCTCAGGATGTGGATACTCGTGTGGCTATCGCTGCGGAAATCGTATCGAAGTCGCAGGATTTGGGCTTTGATGCCCAGCGATTGTTTATTGACCCCATCGTTTTGCCGGTCAAGGTGCCAAATGCTCAGGTTCAGCCCATCAATATTCTAACTGCAATGGACCAGATAAGGATGTTATGCGACCCTGCTCCACATATGACGGTAGGTCTGTCGAATCTCTCACAGGGAGCAACTGAAAGAAGCTTGATAAATCGAGTTTTTCTTGCTATAGCTATTTCCCACGGCCTGGATTCGGCAATTGTGGATGTGTTCGACCAGGATTTGGTTAATGTAGTGGCGACTGCTGAGATGCTGATGAATAAACAAATATATTCAGACAGCTTCTTGAAGGCGTATACAGATATGAATAAAGCGTGAATTGTTATGCAAAAAAATGAAGACAAGATACAGGGAGTTATCAATGAAGCTTGACCCAACACAGATGAAGGATTGGCAGATTGCAGAGGCAGCTGAGCAAATGATGAAACCTGTTAGTCAACTGGCCCGCGAGATGGGGTTGGAGGACGATGAGTTAATACCTATGGGCCGGAGGTTGGTCAAGGTAGATTATCAAAAGGCATTTTCCCGTCTTAAAGATGCCCCGTCGGCAAAATATATTAATGTTACCGCCATTACACCGACACCATTAGGTGAGGGAAAAAGTACCACTGCCATCGGCCTGATAGAAGGTCTGGGCAAATTAGGCAGGCGTGTGGTCGGAGCGATAAGACAGCCGAGTGGCGGGCCTACATTCAATATCAAGGGTTCTGCAGCCGGTGGTGGGCTTGCCCAGTGTATTCCCCTGACAGCATTTTCCATCCGGCTTACAGGGGATATTGACTCTATTACAAATGCTCATAATCTGGCTATGGTGGCCCTGACTTCTCGTATGCAGCACGAGAGAAACTATGACGATGTTCGCCTGGCCAAAAGCAGCCTTAAAAGGCTCGATATCGACCCCAAAAGGGTTCAAATGCTATGGGCGATGGATTTTTGCGCACAAGCCCTTCGCAACATCAGGATTGGTCAAGGTGGAAAGATGGATGGCTACGAGATGGACAGTGGCTTTCAGATTACCGTCTCAAGCGAAGTGATGGCTATTCTGGCAGTTACCAAGGACTTGAAAGACCTGCGAGAACGGATAGCCAAAATCGTTGTGGCTTATGATAAAAAGGGTAACGAAGTTACTACTGCCGACCTTGAGGTCGATGGTGCAATGACTGCCTGGATGGTCGAAGCGATAAATCCGAATTTACTGCAGAGTATTGAAGGCCAGCCGGTATTTGTGCACGCTGGTCCATTTGCAAATATCGCTGTTGGCCAAAGTTCTATTATCGCCGACATGCTCGGTACTAAATTGGCTGAATACCATGTTACTGAAAGTGGATTCGGAGTTGACATAGGATTTGAGAAGTTCTGGAATATAAAATGTCGTATGTCCGGTCTGGTTCCCAATGCGGTGGTTATTGTAGCTACTATTCGTGCTCTGAAGATGCACGGCGGCGGTCCTACGGTCAGACCAGGCATACCTTTGGCTGATGAATATAGAACCGAAAATCTCGAATTGGTTGAAAAGGGATGCGAGAACCTTGTAGCTCATATTGAGACCGTCAAGAAGAGTGGCGTTCGTCCGGTGGTTTGTATAAACAGCTTCCACACCGACACTAAGGCTGAAATTGAGCTTGTATGCAAAATCGCTGAGCAAAATGGGGCGCTGGTTGCGGTTTCAGAGCACTGGCTAAAAGGTGGTGATGGTGCAATAGAGCTGGCAGAAGCAGTCATTCAGGCCTGCGATGAAAAGAATAACTTCAAATTTCTATATGAGCTGGATACGCCGTTGAGGAAACGAATTGAACTGGTTGCCAAAGGAGTATATGGAGCTGATGGCGTAACTTATACTGATGAGGCACTTCAAAAGGCAAAGGCATTTGAGGCAGACCCACAGGCCAGTGAGCTGGGTACATGTATGGTCAAGACTCACCTTAGCTTGTCTCACGACCCGGATATAAAAGGCAGACCCAAAGATTGGGAGCTTCCGATTCGCGACATTCTTGTTTACAAAGGAGCCGGCTTTATCGTGCCTGTGGCGGGGGCGATTAAACTGATGCCTGGTACAGCTTCCAATCCTGCGTTCCGCCATATTGATGTAGATGTTAATACTGGAAAGGTGAGCGGTTTATTTTGAACGTACAGGTAGAAAGGGTGTTTTTTGCCTTTAAATTTCAGTTCTTTAACAATAAAATATCGATGGAGCAGTAGAAAATCCCAAAAACATCGTTTGTGATGGGATAATAGCCGTTGAGCAATATTCAAAACAGCTTTTGGAATAAGTTATGCAGCCTATATTACAATTAGCGCTGGACCATCAAAATCTGGCTCGTGCCTTGAAGGTCGCCGCCGAAGCAGTTACAGGCGGGGTGGATTGGCTTGAAGCGGGTACTCCTCTTATTAAGAGTGAAGGATTAGAGGCGGTTCGCACGCTGAGGCGGGAGTTTCCATCTGTTACTATAGTTGCCGATATGAAGATTATAGATGCCGGACGATTAGAGACAGAATGTGCAGCAAAGGCCGGGGCAGACATTGTCCATGTCCTCGCATCGGCATCGGACGCGACTATAATCGAATGCATCGATGCAGCTCGCCGCTATGATGCCAAAATCACTGTTGACCTGCTTGGTCTGGAAAGTACTGACAAAATGTTTCAGCGCGCAAAAGAAGTAGAATCAATGGGTGCGTTTTCGGTTTGTGTACACACACCAATAGATATGCAAATGCGAGGGGAATTGCCTTTTGAGGATTTGAAGGCCATTTCCACGGCGGTGAATATTCCGGTGGCTGTCGCAGGGGGAATTAACTCTGAGACGGTTGTGGATGCAATTAAAGCCGGCGCAACGATTATAATTGTCGGTGGTGCAATCACAAAATCGGTCAATGCCAGGGCAGCGACCGAGACTATGAAAAAGGCCATGTCCACGGGCGTTCCGGCAAAAACCACTTTTTTCAAGCGTGGTGATGAAAAAGGTATTGCCGAAGTGCTGGCTAAAACATCAGCTGCGGATGTTACCGAAGCATTGCACAACAGCGGTGCTTTGGCAGATATAAAACCCATAGTTGAATGTGTGAAGATGGTCGGTCGAGCTCTGACGGTCTGGACTTATCCGGGCGACTGGAGTAAGCCCGTTGAGGCAATAGACGAGGCAGAGCCGGGGCAGGTAATTGTGATAGATGCGGCAGGAATGCCGCCGGCGGTCTGGGGTGAGAAAGCTACCAAAAGTTGTCTGCAGCGTAAGCTCGCTGGCGTGGTTATTAATGGTGCTATCCGAGATGTCGCAAATATCCGCGAAATGAAATTTCCGGCGTTTGCAAAGCTTATAACACCAGTAGCTGGAGAGCCGAAAGGGCAGGGAATGATTGGCGTGCCGATAAAAATTGGCGGCCAATATATCCGTACTGGTGACTGGATTGTAGGTGACGATGATGGGGTGGTAGTAATCCCCCAGGAAAAGGCCGTAGAAGTAGCAAACCGAGCTCAGGTAGTTGTCGAACGAGAAGAGCGTGAAATGACCGAAATTGAGCAGGGCAGTACTTTGGGCAAGGTGTCAGAGCTGATGCGGTGGGAGCAATTGAGCAGTTCTGGGGACTCCTTACGGAGAAAAAGTGGCAAAAAAGCTAACAACAAACAGAAATCTGATTGAGCTTGTAGCGGCGCAGCTTGCCGGCATCAAGGCGTTGATTAGTCAGATAGGACAGTCGGTGTCTGATAAGATTATAGAGATGGTACTGCAAGCCGATAAGATTTTTATCACCGGTCAGGGTAGAAGCGGATTGGTTGCTCAATGCCTTGCTACTCGGCTGGCACAAATTGGATTTCATGTTCATATTCCGGGACAGGCAACCTGTCAAAAAATTGAAAAGGATGACCTGCTGATTGCGTTTTCCTGTAGAGGGACGACGAAGACTGTTGTTGAGTATGCACGTGTCTCTCAGGAAGTTGGAGCGAAGATTGCTGTCGTGACTGCTTTTAGTGATTCTGTCCTGGCAGAGTTGGCGGATGCGGTTGTGCTGATGCCATCAGACGATGAGGACATTAGAGCCAAGTGCCGTTATCCTGTCGGGCCTAATAATAATACTTTATTTGAACAAGCGGCGTTTTTGTATGTTGATGCCTTAGTTTATATTCTTTTGGAGCGCAAAGGAATCTGTAAAAGTATCATCAGCCAGCGACATACAAATCTCGAATAGATTTGAAGAGAATTATGTATTTTGAAGGTCAATTTAACCAGTATATGGACGACCTGGCAGGCAAAAAACCGGCCCCTGGTGGTGGAAGTGCAGCCGCTGCGGCAGGTGCTCTTGGTGTAAGCCTGCTTAGTATGGTAGCAAATTTTACGGTCGGTAAAGATAAATACAAAGATGTTGAGGCCGAGGTGCAGGAGATTTTATCATCGGCTGAAAAGTTGCGTTTGGAGTTACAAAGGCTAATTGATGAGGATGTGGTTGCGTACAAGGAAGTCTCTGCCGCTTATAAAATGCCCAAGGAAAGTGAGAAAGAAAAAACAGCGAGAAGCGAAGCTATTCAGGCGGCACTAAAGCAAGCTATGTCAGTACCTTTGGCAATCTGTAGGAATTTGTATGAAGCCATCGGTTTGTGCGAGCCGCTTCTGGAAAAAGGCAACGTCAATCTGGTAAGTGACGTGGGAGTGGCTGCCGAGCTTATTGCCGGCGGTTTTGCTTCGGCTGTTTTGAATGTTGAAATAAATCTGGCCGGAATTAAAGACCCGGATATGGTCAGTAAAATCAGGGATGAATTATCATCCAAAGAAAAGCAAATTCAAATAACAAAAAAGAAAGTCGTTAGTCAGACAAAGGAGAAGATTAGATGACAGCAACTTTATTGCAGGGAGAAGAGTTAGCTTCCAAAATTAAAGAGCAGCTAAAAAGGGATGTGGGAGAGTTAAAATCCAAGGGGGTTTCGCCGTATCTGGTAGCGGTTCAGGTGGGTGAGAGCCCGGCAGCCCGGGTGTATCTTAAGCAACAGCAGAAGGCCTTTGATGAGATAGGCCTTGAATACGAAGTAAAGCAGTTAGCCGAATCGACCACTCAGCAGGAGCTTTTGGATTTCATAGAACAGCTAAACGGGGATGGTTCGGTTACGGGGATACTTTTGATGATGCCCCTTCCTGAAGGAATAGATGCCCGGCAGGTGCAGGTGAAGATTGCGCCGGATAAGGATGTTGAAGGAATGCACCCGGCTAATATGGGCCGGCTCGTTTATGGCGAGATGGGGCTATCGCCATGTACGGCTCGAGGGGCAGTTGAACTTCTTAAATCGAGCGGCTTAGAGCTTAAAGGCAAAGAAGCAGTTATAGTGGGTCATTCAGAGATTGTAGGCAAACCCCTTGCTTTAATGTTACTTTCGTCTCAGATGGCTTCACCTACTGTTACCGTTTGTCATATAGCGACGAAAGACCTTGCCTTTCATACAAAAAGAGCAGATATTCTGCTCGTTGCAGCAGGTAAGCCGGGACTTATTCAGGCGGATATGGTGAAAGAAGGCGTTATCGTGATTGATATTGGTATAAACCGTGTCCCTGTTACTGATGAAAAAGGCAATCCTGTGCTGAATGAAAAGGGCAAACCCAAGAAAAAAATCGTTGGCGATGTGGACTTTGAGGGGATAATGAAAAAAGCAAGTTTCATAACACCTGTACCAGGAGGGGTAGGCCCAATGACAACAATGATGCTGCTTTGTAACACAGTAGAATCAGCTAAAAGGGCTGCAGGTCTTGCATTTGAGCATTAACAATAATTGATTGTATATTGACGAAAGATAACAGCTTTTTATCTGTTGGATTTTCATAGAAAGGAAACAGAGTGGCCACTAAGAAGTATCCAGTAGTATGGTTACAGGGAGCAGGTTGTACAGGCTGCTCTGTATCTATTTTGAATGCGGTAAGTCCCAGGATTCAAAATCTTTTGCTGGATGAGCTGGTACCCGGCCAACAACTTAATTTATTGTTCCATGCAACGATAATGGCGGGTCAGGGAGAACCGGTCATTAAGGTTTTAAGAGACACTGAAAAAAACAGAAAGGGCGACTACATATTGGTTGTGGAGGGAGCGATTCCAACAGCCGAAGGCGGCATTTATGGTAGTATTGGTGAAGAGAATGGTAAGCATTTGACCGTTCAACAAAGCGTTGAAGAGCTTGGAAGTAATGCATTGCTTACGATTGCCCTCGGCACCTGCGCTGCTTATGGTGGGATACCTGCAGCGAAGCCCAATCCAACTCTATGCAAGGGTGTCAACGCAATATTCAATGAAAAAGGCATCGAGACTCCGGTTGTAAATGTCCCCGGTTGTCCCCCACACCCGGACTGGTTTACGGGCACAATATCTGTGATACTTTTCTCAGGAGCACAAGCCCTTGATTTGGATGAGTTGGCACGGCCAAGACTTTTCTATGGGCAGTTGATTCACGAAAACTGTCCAAGACGCGCAGACTTCGATAAGGGTAAATTTGCTGAAAAATTAGGTGACCCTGGCTGCCTCTACAAATTAGGATGCAAAGGACATTATACCAATGCCGATTGTCCTTTGAGGCAGTGGAACAATGGTGTGAGTTGGTGTGTCAAGGCTGGCTCGCCGTGTTTGGGATGTGTTGAGCCAGGGTTTCCGGATGGTACGTCACCGATGTATGAAAGAATTACATATGAGGAGCTGCGATGAGCACAAAGATAAAAATCGACCCAATAACGAGAATTGAAGGTCATCTGGCTATTGAGGCAATAATCGATGATGGCGTGGTAAAAGAAGCAAAAAGTGCCGGCACGCTCTTTCGCGGCTTTGAGATAATCCTTCAGGGCAGAGACCCCCGCGATGCCAATCGTTTGACCCAGCGAATATGCGGTGTCTGTCCGACCGCCCATGCGACTGCATCGGCTTTGTGTCTCGACGATGCCTTTGGCTTGAATGGTAAAGTTCCGGATAATGGTCAAATTCTCCGGGCTCTGATTTTGGGTTCCAATTTTCTCCAATCTCATATCTTGCATTTTTATCATCTTGCAGCGTTGGATTACGTTGATGCAACCAGTGCGGTGGGTGATTTAGCGCCTTTTGTACCGCGATATGAGGGTGATTATCGAGTATCCGAAAAGGTAAACGCAGAACTTGTAAATCATTACCTCAAAGCGCTCGATATCAGACGTAAATGCCAGGAAATGCTTTCGATTTTCGGTGGGAAGATGCCACATAATGTCGGCATTGTACCTGGCGGAGTTACCGAGAAACCCACGGAGGACAAAATCACCAATTTTTTGTGGCGTTTGAATGAAATAAGAGCATTTGTTGACAATAACTACATCCCAGATGTGATAGCTGTAGCAAAAGCGTACAGCGACTATTTCGAGATTGGCAAAGGTTGCAAGAGGCTTCTTGCTTACGGCGGCTTTGATTTGCCGACAGGCAGGTTATTTAAAGCAGGTGTTGTTTCACCGGATTTGAGAGTTTCAGATTTTTCCAAAGAGAATATCACTGAGGATTTGAAGCATTCCTGGTATGCGGATAGCGATTCTGGTAAGAACCCAGCTGAAGGCCAAACAAAGCCGGACCTTAAAAAGAAGCAGGGCTATTCATTTATAAAGTCTCCACGGTACAAGAGCATGGTCTGCGAGCTTGGGCCTTTGGCGCGAATGGTGAATAACTATGCGCAGAATGACATTAAGGTAAAAGAATTGATTGATTCACTACTCGGCCAGTTTAATGCTGATGTTGATGTTCTTTATTCAGTTCTTGGCCGCCATGCAGCAAGGGCTTTAGAAGCGAAATTCGTTGCTGATGCTATGGTAGGATGGTTGCTGCAACTAAAACCTGATGAGCCGGTGATTGTTCAAGCCGAAATTCCTGAGACGGGCGAAGGTGCCGGCTTAACCGAGGCGCCGAGAGGTGCGGTGGGGCACTGGATGACCATCAAGGATAAAAAAATCCAGCATTATCAGGTAATCACACCTACGGCCTGGAATGCCTCGCCAAAAGATGATAAGGACCAGCCGGGGGCACTGGAACAGGCGATGATAGGTACTAAAGTGAAGGATAAAGATAATCCCTTTGAGCTTGTACGAATTGTGCGGGCGTTTGACCCTTGTCTGGCCTGCTCGGTGCATCTACTCGATGCCAGAGGAAACGAATCAGGGATTTTCGGGATTGTTTAATATGCAGAGCATAAAAGATGCCAGTGTAGCCGTGGGGAATAAGAAAAGCTGTAGTACCGGACGTACAGTGGTGCTTGGGCTTGGTAATATCCTGCTTAAAGATGAAGGGATAGGCGTCCATATTGCCCAGAAGCTGCAGCGGATGCCACTGCCTTATGATGTGGAAGTTATCGATGGCGGGACCGCCGCTCTGGATGTTCTTTTGTTGGCGCAAGGTGTAAGGAAACTTGTGGTAATTGATGCATTGAGAGCCGGTAAAGAGGCAGGTGCTGTTTACAAGGCAAAACTCAGGATTGAAGAGTGTGACAAATTAGAGCAATTTTTAAGCGGTGGCAACAAGATTAGTTTGCATCAGACAGGTCTGATTGACGCCCTTGCTGCTATTAGAAAAATGGATTATGCACTAAAGGAAGTTGTAGTCATTGGAGTTGAACCGGAAAGGGTGGATTGTGGATTGGAATTAACAGATAAAATAAAACGGAGAGTTCCTGAAATCATTGATACGGTACTAAAGGAAATCGAAGATGCTATTCACGGAAAATAAGCCGATAGAGGAAGTGCTGGAGTCGCTTGGCGAAGAAAAGGATATATTCTTGCTCGTTTGCAATGGTTGTGCCGAAGCCTGCGAAACTGGCGGAGAGAAGGCGCTATCAGCAATGAAAGGCGAGCTGGAAAAGGTGGGTAAGAATATTACAGGCACAGCCTTGGTGGATTTTATCTGCAATAAGGTGTTGGTGGCTACGAGGCTTGCCAGAGAGATGGATAAGATACAACAGGCGGATTCTATCATGGTGCTGAGCTGTGGAATTGGTGTCCAGGCGGTTTCGAAGGTAGTTGATGGTTCGACTTTGCTCACCACGGGTAAGGTTGTACATCCCGCAGCAAACACAGTGTCTTTGGGAGGGTTGCAGGGTCTTTGGCCGTCTGAAGAACGTTGCCAGGCATGCGGGGACTGCGCCTTGGATTATACCGGAGGTATCTGCCCAATTGCTTTTTGTGCCAAAGGATTGCTTAATGGGCCTTGTGGTGGGGCTAAGGATGGAAAGTGTGAGGTGGATTCTGAGAAGGATTGCGGCTGGCAGTTAATTTATGAGCGGCTTCAGAGAGTTGGGCGGTTGGAGAACTTTAGGAAAATTCGCAAGCCCCGTGACCATAGTAAGATGCTGCCGTCGAGTCAGCTACGTAATACGTCCTTTTACAATATAGAAGCAGTGTAATATCGCTGACTGGTAATTGGTTAAATGGTTATTGGTTAAATAATTACCAATTAGCACTAACCAATTACGAGCCAATGGAGGCGTTTGAGGTATGAAGCTTAGTGAGCGTTTTGAACAAGGTAAACCCGCCACACGTATGGCGGGTAAATTCGTAATCACTTGTGAGGTCGGGCCGCCCAAAGGCATAGAGTTAGAAAAGCTGTTGGATGAATTAGAGCCCTTAAGGGACAAGGTTGATGCTTTCAATGTAACTGATTTGCAAAGCTCCGTAATGAGAGTCGGCTCATTGGCAACTTGCCGTCTTTTGAAAGATAGAAACCTTGAGCCGATTATGCAGTTGACCTGCAGAGACAGGAATCGTCTGGCTTTGCAGTCGGATGTGTTAAGTGCCGCGGTTTTAGGCATTGAGAATCTATTGTGTCTTACAGGTGACCATACGAAATTGGGTGACCACCCTGAGGCGATGCCAGTGTTTGATTTGGATTCGGTACAGTTGCTTGCCGCAGTTAAAGGATTAATGGATGGAAAAGATATGGCCGGAAATGATTTGCAAGGTTCGCCACCACAGTTTTGCTTAGGTGCGGTGGTGAATCCGGGTGCAGACCCGTTGGAACCCCAGATTATAAAGATGGAGAAGAAGGTTGAATCTGGGGCGGAGTTCTTCCAGACTCAGGCAGTTTATGAGGTGGATAAATTTGCAAACTTTATGAAGAAAGTGAGTCATCTGAAGGTGCCGGTTATGGCCGGAATTGTGTTTCTAAAATCGCCAGGTATGGCTAAATTTATGAATGCAAATGTCGCGGGGATTCATGTACCCGACGAGATTATCAATGAGCTGGCCGGCGTGGACAAAGAGAAAAGAGTCGAAAAAAGCCTGGAAATCTCTGCCCGTATAATTAAAGAGCTGAGAGGTTTGTGTGAAGGTATTCATATTATGTCTTTGGGCTGGGAGCGGCATATCTCTACGGTTTTGGAAATGGCCGGGTTATAATGGCCAAAAATTATGTCCGGGGGGGGCAGGGTTCCTGGATTCATGTCTTCTTTAGATTCTTGTGATAGTTTTTAGCCATATTCATTATTGTTCTTGGGGTATACGATATTCTTTACCTACCCCAAAATTTTGGCTGGATTTACTTGACAAATTATGATAAATGTTGGATAATCTAAATAAGATGATTTAGACATACGAACCTTCTCGTCTTGGCGTAGGTGCCAAGCTGTAGCCAGAGAGGAGAGAAACCATGCGTTTGATTCTAAAAGAAAAGGATGGCAGTACCAAGGAATATCACTTTACCGAGGGGCCTATTTCCATCGGCAGAGCAGCAAACAATCAGATTCTTCTTCCTAATAAATCGGTTTCAAGAGAGCATGCAGTTATTCATTGTACCGATGAAGGTAAATGGATGATAGAGGACATGGACTCAACGAGCAAAACATATCTAAACGATAAGGCAATTCATAAGTCAGAGATTAAAGCTGGTGATTGCATTCGTATAACTGATTTCACTATCGAGTTCAATCCCGAAGAGCAGGTCGAAGCAGAGAGAGAGATTCAGAATGCTGATACCACCTTTGATGTGGAAGCCGGATTGGCGACACCTCAGCACGAAACATTGGTAAGAAAGCCAGATGCCAGTCACGCACCTGCTATGCGTTTAGCCGCCAGAAGATTAACTGATTTTTCGCAGGCAACCGAGGCAATCTGTGAAGTAGGTAGTCTCGAAGCGTTGCTGGTGACTTTATTGAATACTATGTTGAAACAGTTCAGCGCATTTCATGTTTGGTGTGCTCTTAGAGAGCAGCCTTCCGGCCCAATGACCTATCACGCAGGAAAAAGACGAGACGGAAAGACAGTAAACCAAAGTGAAATAAACCTTATGGACAAGATTGAGCAAGCAGTAGAAAAAGGTCAATCTATGGTTTTGCCCCGAGTTGCAGCTGGGTTGGAAGAAAAAGAGAGGATACGCTCTGCACTGATAGCACCTATTAGCCGGCCGGGCGGATGTTATGGCATCTTATACGTGGACAACGCTATGGTGCACAAGCACTATAGTCTTAGCGATTTGGACTATTTGATGCTGGTGGCAATGCACACGGCGGCGGTACTAAAGAAGTTTCTGGATTAGTTTACCCTGTTAAAAAGGAGATATCCTGAATTTGACCTTCTGGCAGCAAATTTTCTAACGGGGTGAATATACGTGGTTTGTGTTATCCTATATATTGGCTTCTTGTCTCTGCGATGAGCTTTAACATTTGGTCAGCCTGGTCTTGAATTGCAGGATTGGGATTTGTTACCCTTGAATTCCATTTACAGTACAGTTTATTTAGCTTTTGACGAGTCTTCTCTTTGCTCATATCAGCGGTTACCCCGAGGATAACTTCTACATCCTTGACTTCGTGCATACTGACAGGAAGGATTCTTTCTGTCATTTCTCGAAACCTGTCAGTATCAACTTCGAGCCAGTTTGCCAGGTCCTTAAAAAGAGCAAGTTCCTCAGCGGTGGCGAAGCCCTTGGCTTGTGCTACATATAAGCAAAGCTCCAAAATATCATAGCGGTCTGCGACGGGCGCAATTTGGACAATTTCTTTGCAAATTTTATAAGTGTCAAGATGGTTGCCATTACGGAAAAAAGCGACTGTTTTGTTTAATGCTTTGTCGAGATTGCGTTTGGCTTTATCAGAGGTATCAGCTGCGTTGATGTTGTCTCTTGCCCAATTTTTTATAAGTTCAATCTCACAGTTATATAGTTTTTTGTCTATGGCGCTGACAGCGAAAGCCAGTGCGACCGTCAGGATTTTTGTACGCTGGATATTTTCCTGTAAGTCTATATAGCCAAACTCGGGATTGTCATAAGGAAAATTGCAAACGGCACAAGCAAGCTCCTGGCCACTCTGGCGTGAGGATATCGACATGTTAAACTGTAAGTTCCCTTTTCCTTTGCGAGGGAAAATTAGCCAATCAAGGCGTATTTGGGCAACAGGGGTCCAGTTTGGCAGTGTAGTAATTTGGTTGGGAAGCTTGCCAAGGTCGGTATAGTAGCAAAACACGGGCGTGTTTTGTAATTGCCACTTCCTGGTACAGCTGTAAACCGGCTTATCATCTGTTGTGTCCATAATCGGGATTTTCAGGGTGGTATCTGTATGTATTAGGGTATCGGGTACGTGAATTGAGCCGCAAATTTCTACGGCAAAAATATCAAAAGTGGCGTTGTCCTTTTGCTGTTTTGTCAGTTTGACTTGGCAATTAAGGATTTGAAGGTCCGGCTGTGTGGAAGAATCAACAGATAGGTTAGAGATTTCTTTTTGCGAAACTATCAAGTTGACGTGGCTGCACCAGTTGAAAACCCGAAGGAAAAGGTTTCTAAAGAGGCTGATTAAACTTCTATAATTGAAATGACTCGGCACGTTCTATCCCTCTGCAGAAAATGCTATCCGACTTTTGATTGTTTTAATTGGGTGTTCTTTTCATTTATGTTGCTTTCTGACATTTGGTTGTTTTGGTTCAGGCAAAAATCAACTTCAAGGACTTTGCCTGATTCGATGTCCTCGAATTTACAGTGCATTCTTTGGTTTACATCGTAACTGTAAGTGACCTTTATTGGGCATTGGGCCGGCCTGTTGGGTGGGAGCTCGAATTTGTGTGTCGCAATCTTGTTTACGTACTCAGGCGCGGTATCTTCTCCCTGGGTTATGGTTACTTCAATGTTTGTTTGCCCTTCGGTCATTGTGTAGAACATTTGTGATGCTTCGCAGGGCAGCGGTGTGTTTTTCCGAAGAATGATACGGTTGGCAATTACCCGTCGGCCGGTTTCCTTATCAATAGGAGCGCAGATAGTACCGTAACTATGATTACAAACATCTGTGAGATTAATATCCTGTAATCCACCGCCAATTCCTGCTGGTACCTCGCTGGGTTTTTCTCTGAGCATTGTCAAACCGGCGTGCAAAGCGGAACCGAGAGCAACACATTCATCTACGTTGACTGTTAGTTCAGGCGCAAATCCAAACATTTTTTCGAGGCGTTGCTGAACTAAGGGTATTCGAGTGCTGCCGCCGACCAAAAGCACCTTATCGATGTCGGGGGGGGTGATGCCTGCCTCTTCGAGGGCCACTTCCAAGAGGATTTCAGTACGGGCTATCAGTGAAGAGATAGCTTGTTCAAATGTCTCACGAGTGATTTCCACTCTCATATTGCCCGCCGGGCCGTAAAGCATCTTCTTCGCTATTTCACGCCGTGACAGTGTCTTCTTAATGTCCTCGGCCTCGTCTTCATGCTTTGCCTTGTCTTCGTCAGAACCGATTAGCTCAGTACCGAATTTATCCTTGTAGTTCTGCTGTAGTATCTCGAGTATTTTCTGGTCAAAGTCAATGCCTCCGAGTGCATGGTCTCCCTGTGAACAGATAATATCCATTTGATGTCCCTTGACATCCATTATTGTTACATCGAAAGTTCCCCCACCGAGGTCATATACCAGAACTTTTCCTGAAACCTCGCGGCTGGTAGCATAATATAAAGCAGCAGCCACTGGTTCATTGACAATTCCAATTACGTTAAGCCCTGCCATAGACCCTGCGTCCATTGTCGCTTTTCGACGTACCTCGTCAAAATGAGCAGGAACAGAAATAACAGTATCGCGGATTTCACCATGCTCAGCTGAGCATTCCTCTTTAAGTTTTTTTAGTATCAGGGCGGATAATTCGACGGCTGTCCAGTCCTTACCATCAATATTCTTGCGATAGTTTGGGTCTCCCATATGCCGTTTTATCCATCGAACGGACCTTTGAGCATTTAGATACCGTGAATTAATCGCTTCAACACCTACACGGCTTATGTCAGGATTTTCTTCATCGAAGAAGATCGCAGAGGGTGTGAGTCTGTCACCATCGGCATTTGGGATTATCTCGGGCTTGCCGATAGCATTGAGTATAGCCAATGCTGAAAAAGTTGTTCCGAGATCTATACCGGCTATGTTGGCCATTTTACGCCTCTTATTTTTTAGGTTATGTCTCGATTTAAAGTTACTACTCACTAATCAACCGTATAGTTTTACCTGGGCTGTACGTACTATCTTTACATTATCCTCGTTAATAAAGTATTGGTACCCCGGCCTGATGACTTTTGCAATTTTTCCTGTTTGCTTCGGATTGTCACATTGCTGTTTATCTTTAATAGCCTCGGCGAATTTTTCCTGGCCGCGATAATCACTATTTATTTCCGGCTCAAATTGTTCCACGCCACTGGAATCCAAAGCAAAGAGCAGCTCATCTTTGACCTCTTCAAGGTCTGTCGTCTCAATATTCTTTTTGGCCAGTTGGTTAATACGATTTTCAAGATTGTCAATACAGCGGATAACACGCAAGCAAAAAGTTCTGATTATGTTCCAGTCATATCCATCCTGAAGCTTTTCCATTCTGTCCTGCTGACAGGCTGCGTATTGGCGAATAGCTGAGACTTGTTGGGTAAGTTCTTTGATTGCGTTATTGAGTGGCTTTGAATGCTCAACGGTGGTTTGCTGCACGGTTTTAGCCATTTGTTTGAACTCTGCCATTTGTTTTTCCAGATTTTCGGTCTGGGCTTTGAGCGAGTGTTCGAGCTTTGAAGTTTTTTCGCGGGAGTTCGACGAGGCATTCGTTTTGGCGTCCCCGAATAAATCCAGTTGCGTTGTATTTATGGTCTTGTTCTCCGCTGTTGTTGTTAAAGGTTGTTTAGATTCGGTATACTTTTCGTCAGCAAGCAACACGGCAATTTTCTCGGCGTTTTTTGCTGATTTTGCTGCTATAGGATTTTCTCCGGATTTGGAGTTACGTCTGACAAGGGCAGGACTCTGCCAGCCCGAATTTATAAGTGCTGCTGTGTGTTTTTCAATTAGACTTTTCGGTCCATGGGATTCTTGTACTTGCTCTGGGTTTTCCTTGACGTTTTTTGCTATGGTTTGGAACAGTTTTTTACCCACGTGTTGTCTTTGTTTTCTCAAAAAATTGGCGAAAGTTTGTGTAAAAGGCTTGTCAAGCACGGAAAGGAATATCTGAAGACGCTTCAAACGATACGAAACCTTAATAATCTGTCGGGCTGTCCAAAGCAATATGCACCAGGAAAAGATAGCTGCCCCTGTCGACGTACATACTATAGAGCTGGTAAAAATAGTCTCACTTAGCTCTTTTTGTGATTTATATTTTCTTAATTCGTTTTGCCAATTCTCACCGTAGAGAACATCAGCAAAGGGATAAATCTGTGTTTCACCGGCAGCCAGTTTATCCAGGTCAGCTTTAAGTCTTTCCTGCTGTTGCAGTTTTAGCTGAGCTTCTGTTTTTGTTTGGAAGGATTTGTTAAGCCCCCAAGGTACGAGGGCTTGCTCCTCGGGGGTTAATTGTAGCCATTGATTGTACTGCCTGAGATACTCATTTGTCTCTTTGTCGTAATTTGACTTATAAGAGGCGAGCTGCTGTTGTTCTTTTCTTTTCTTAGCAAGAACACATTGTAGCGCAATGGTTCCGGCAATTAATAGTACTAAACCGAGAAGGGCGGATTTTTTAAGCATAATCTTAAATCTAAATCCAATTTTTAGTAACTCATATCAGGTTTCAAAGCGGATTAGACGGGCTTTTCAACAAACTTTTTTTCACTCTGGCCATACACTTCAGTTACACGCAGAACCTCCTCTATCGTTGTCAGGCCTTGCTTTACCTTTATTATCCCATCATCAAATAAGCTCGTCCGGCCACTTTTGCTAAACACGCGACGCATATTACTAACAGATGGGTCTTCGGCAATCTCCTGCCTGAACAGCTCATCAACAACCAATAGCTCATAAATGCCTGTTCTGCCTGCATAGCCGGAGCCCCTGCAATAATCACAGCCGACGCCGTGAAAAAGCTCTTCCGGATTAACACCTGAATTTTCTACAAATTTATGCATATGCTCCGGTATCTGATAAACTTCTTTACACTTCGGGCAAATCTTTCTGACCAGCCGTTGTGCAAGCACCGCATTTAGTGATGCCGCTATCAAGTACGCATCAATTCCGATATTGACCAGCCGGGTAATGCTGCTGGCTGCATCATTTGTATGCAGTGTCGAAAGTACCAGATGGCCGGTAAGGGCGGCCTGTGCCGCTATACGAGCCGTCTCGTTATCCCGAATCTCACCTATCATCATCACATCAGGGTCCTGACGCAGCAAAGACCTCAGAGTGGAAGCAAAGTCCAGCCCTATCTTTTCGCTAATCTGTATCTGATTGCAAAAATCAAGCTGCAACTCAATTGGGTCTTCAACTGTCGAGATATTCAGCTTTTCACCATCCATTTGACAAAGGGCTGAGTAGAGGGTAGTACTTTTGCCAGAGCCGGTCGGCCCCGTCACAAGCAAAATCCCATACGGCAGGGCTATTTGCTGATGAAAAGCGGTCATAATCTCCGTCTCCATACCCAATTGTTCGAGGTTTCTCATAATAGATTTGCTGTCCAGCACACGGATAACGACTTTTTCTCCGTGGTTTGTTGGCAGAACTGAAACACGCAGGTCGATTTCTCTGCCGCCGACAATGACCGAGATTTTACCATCCTGGGGCAGCCGTCTTTCGGAGATATCAAGATTGGACATAATCTTGACACGTGAGACAATCGCCGGATGCATTTTCAAGGGTGACTGCATCATCTCGAATAGTACACCGTCTATGCGGTATCTTATTTTGGTATAGTTTCCCTTCGGCTCTATATGGATGTCACTGGCGCCTTCGTGTATCGCCTTGCTGATGAGATAATTGACGAATTTAATAACAGGGGATTGTCCTGCCATTCTTTCGAGGTCTTCTGATTCTTCCTGCTGGTCCTGGACGACCTCGACCTCGGTCATATCACTAATAATGTCATCAAGCTTATAATCCATTTTATCGGCCTCGAACGAATTACATACCGCAACAATGTCTTCGGTGCTGCAGACAACAGCACGGACGTCCATCTGTGTTCGTCTTTTTACATCTTCTATGGTAAATACATCTGCCGGCTCAGAAATTGCGACGACCAAAGTATCCTGCTCAATTGCAATCGGGCAGACAGAATTAGCCTTTATAAAATCAACCTCGAGCTTTTCAAAAGCCTGCTTTTCTACGCTCTGAGGCGTTATGTGCCTGAACTCAAGCCCATATAACGCGGCCTTAGCCATCAGGATGTCATCAGAGCTGGCTGAACCGTTATTTAACAGCCATGTTGCAGCATCAGTTGCAGTCCTGGACCTCTGCTGCTGGCGCAGATGTTCGAGCTGCTCAGGCGTAATCTTACCCATCTCGCAGAGAACGTCAGCAACATCACGCACGTGTGTGTCGCTATCGTCCTGCGGAATATACAGGTCGCTTAGCCCTTTGATTTGCTCTACACAGTTATTAGCGAAATAATCACTATCTTCATCATTACCTGAAATATTCTCTTTATGTCCAAATCCAAAAAGCTGTGTCATAATTCTTAAAATACCTCCGATCCCGCACCAGTTGTCTTACAAAGAAAGACCTGTGCTTGCACCTGAGTAGGGCGGCAAGACAGGTGTTTAATTGGTGCGGGAAAAATTATTTTCAACAATGGCAGATTGGGAGCTATTTGTTCTTTCTCCTCTTAAAATATAGAAACGGACGCACAATGCGCTCGTACAAAGCGTCAAATAAAATATAAAAAATAAAACCAGGCAAATCAAATTATCTCACGACAGAAAAACAGTGTTTTTTTTGCGTCCGATAGAATTTCATATTTTTCTACAAGATAGAGCTTCTTTTTGTGATAAACACTGAAAGGAATTTGGCTAAATGGAATCTCTCTATGTTTATGATGTTGAAATTATTTGATTTGCCATTAGCTGAACAGCCATAACACCGTGATGGTTTGAGGACGATAGTTGCTCTGTATCTTTCTGGAAGAGTTTATCTGTCAGGTCATTAAGAACCTTTGTGGTGAGATAGAAAGTTTTATTGCATATTATAACTACGTACGATATTATCAATTTCGGCTGATATTACGGTTTTTCAACTTGTAATCGATGGGGTGATAGTATGACAGGAATGAATTTACCAAAACAAGTTAAAAAGCGCGATGGTTCCCTCGTTAAGTTTAACAAAACAAAAATCCAGTATGCGATTGAAAGGGCGGCGTTTGAGGTCTTGCAAAATAAAGCTGAATCTTTGAGCATCTCCAGGAGAGTAACCGAAGCGTTTTTAAAGAAATTATCCCGCACCAATTGGATTCGAGGCCAACCCAAGCCTCTTGGTGTAGGCCAGCGCGTTTCGTCCAAGGACAATTGGTGCGGGATTGAGTCAATCCAGGATATGATTGAGACTGTTTTGATGAGTGAGGGCTACAGTCATATAGCCAAGAGCTATATTCTCCACAGGGAAAAACGAAGTCAGATTCGATTTGCCAAATCTGCCCTGGGTTTGAAGGATGATTTAAAACTACCAGTTAATACGATGGAGGTTCTAAGGCGAAGGTACTTACTAAAAGACGATAACCAGATTGTTTCAGAAACGCCAAGCGAACTTTTCAGGAGGGTTGCGCACAATATCGCCAGGGCAGAGGATAATTTCAAGTCTCGCTATGGCAGAGAAGAGATGGAAGAGAAGTTTTATCAAATGATGCGGAATCTGGAATTTATGCCGAACTCACCGACTTTGATGAATGCGGGCACTTCGCTTGGCCAGCTTTCAGCGTGCTTCTGCTTACCAGTTGAAGACTCAATGGATGGGATATTTGAAGCTCTTAGCAATATGGCAAAGATTCATCAGACCGGCGGGGGTACAGGGTTTAGCTTTTCGAATCTGAGGCCAAAGTCGGATATTGTTGGCTCGACCAAAGGTCAGGCATCCGGGCCTGTATCGTTTATGAGTATATTCGATCAGGCGACGGGGGTCATCGTTCAGGGCGGCAGAAGACGCGGAGCGAATATGGGCATTTTACGATGCGACCACCCGGACATCGTTGATTTTATAGAGGCAAAGACAGAAAGCGGAAGGTTTAGCAACTTTAATCTCTCGGTCGGGGTCACTGACAAATTCATAAGAGCGGTCAAAGAAGATAGAGACTTCAGTTTGATAAATCCGCGGACCAGAAAGAAGGTCAAGAAGGTTAAAGCAAGGCCTTTGTTTGACCTAATAGTTAATGCGGCCTGGCGGACGGGAGACCCCGGACTGGTATTTCTTGATGAGATAAATAGACATAATCCTACGCCCAAGATAGGGCAAATTGAGGCGACAAATCCCTGCGGAGAGCTGCCATTATTGCCGTACGAGAGCTGTAACCTGGCTTCGATAAACCTTGCTAAGATGGTGAAAAATAATTCGGTGGATTGGAAAAAACTAAGGGACACAGTTCAGTTGGGAATCAGGTTTTTAGATGATGTAATTGAGGTGAACAATTTCCCCTTAGGACAGATAAAAAAGATTACATTGGCAAATAGGAAAATCGGACTTGGTGTGATGGGTTTTGCAGATATGCTTATCAAACTTGGGCTTGCTTATAATTCTCCGAAGGCGGTTAATTTTGCTAAGAAACTTATGAGTTTCATACACAGAGAATCCATCGATGCATCAGTTGCACTTGCCAAGCAAAGAGGGGTTTTTCCTGATTTTGCCAAGTCGATTTATGTCAGGAATAATGTACGATTGCGTAATGCTACGGTAAATACGATAGCTCCAACAGGTACTATAAGCATCATAGCCGGATGTTCCAGCGGAATTGAGCCGCTCTTTGCCTTAAGCTTTGTGCGGAATGTCTTATCGGGTGCGAAGCTCTTTGAAGTCAATCCATTATTTGAGGAAGTTGCCGGCAAAAGGAATATTTTTAAGAAAGAGGTTCTTGCGGAGATTGCCAGGTGTGGCTCTCTGCAGAATATCAAGGGGATTCCTGAAGATATAAAGAGGGTGTTTGTTACGGCGTTCGATGTAACACCGGCGGCGCATCTTCAGATTCAGGCAGCGTTTCAAAAGTATACGGATAACGCTGTTTCAAAAACCATCAATCTGCCTGGTGATGCGACTGTGGAGGATGTTAGAGACATATACTTGGAAGCTCATAGGTTGAAATGTAAAGGGATTACTGTTTACAGGTATGGTTCTAAGCCCGAGCAGGTGCTGTCTTTTTGCTATGGTGATAAAACAACCCCCGTTCTTGCTTTCGCAAGAAAGCACGGAGGCGAACTTGTTACGGCTGGGCCGGAGTATTCAGGCGGATGTCTGGCTGGTACGTGCGTATTCTGAACGTTACGACATTTAAGAAAAGTTATGTTATACGGCCGATTGAGTTGATTATTTTTACGATTTTGTATGATTCATAACTAAGTTAACAATCCCTTCCCAAACTTCACAATTATTATAATTAAATGAGTTTACATAGTTCAAAAACGACTCGAAGGGAATATCCTTAAATATTTTAGGATAAGCTTCTTTCAAAATAAGTTGATAATTGGCTAAAATACGAAAACCTATTTTTCGTTTTTCAAGCTCGGGAACATCTGTCGGATACTTATTGATAGCTTCCTCGACATATTTGTCCCGCAATTTAAATTCTTCCCAAAAATTCCATTTTTGTTTTGCTAATTTTGAGAAATGCATCCATTCCGAATCTTCTTTTGGATGAACTGTACCCATACTGCATGCATCTTTATATGTCCAAAGAGACCACGATATTCCGTATTTTCTATAAATATCAAGAACATCGCCAAGCATACTTTCCTGCCGGCTTCTATTACCATAAGTATAAAAGGCACCTGTTTCTCCGCACCATACGGGACGTTTTAACCTTTCAAATATATCCCTTAAAGAGACATTTTCAAAAAGGGTACGTTCAATTTTTTCTCTCTGACTTTGTTTTGTATATAAATGCTGGTGCATAAACGGGTAAAAATGAAAACTACATGCGACATTTGGGTCTTCAAACGGTTCAAACAGTTCAAATTTGCTAGCGTACATATCACCTTCGACAAATAAAAGGTGATTCTTATCAGCTTTACGAATCTCGCTAATAAGTTCTACAAAAAATTGATTTATAATTCCTTTATCTCGAATCATTATAGCTGGTTCGTTTAATAAATCATAAGCTGCCACCTGTTTATTGAATGCGTAGCGCTTCGCAATATATTTCCACAGCGATATAGTTCGCTTGCGAAAATCAGCGTATTCCCAGAACAAACTTTCTCCTATCGCATTATCAGAATGCCAATCTGGATTTTGTCCACCCGCAGCGGCATGAAGGTCTAAAATGGCATAGAGTTCGTATTGTTCACATAATCCTAATACCCTATCAATTTCTCTAAATCCTTCTTCCATATACGAATACGGCTTTTGGTCGTTTTCAAAGAGTCTATAATTAAAAGGTATTCTGAGTGTGTTAATTCCAAGGCTCTTTAAAAATTCAAAATCATTTTCATCAATCATCGATTTATAAAATTTTTGCCAAAATTTTTCAGCTTTATCTTTTCCGTATGTGTTAATAATTGCATTTCGGATTTGCGAATCTGTGCCGGGAATACCGAGCATAAAATGTTCAAGATTTAGCCATGTACCGATACCATAGCCACGTAAGATTATTTTCTCTCCATTCAGGTAAAAATCTCTACCCATAACTGTTAAAAAACCATCGCTCATTTTAATTCCTGTTCTTTTGTAAGTGGTTATTCGTTCACGTGCCCTATGAGACGTCTGCGATAAAAGCATCCAATGTTTAATATTATAAAATAAGCCCCTTAGCAAAAAAGTCAACTGATTTTGGCCGGGAGCAGTTTACAATTCAAAAAGTTGATACTATTATGAGCAATCGTTAGTTGAGATTTTTGATTTTATAGGAACTTTTATTTCTTCTGACAGGATTTACAGGATAAAATCTCAGCCACGAAGACACAAAGATACAAAATAAATATATTATAGTCTTGGTGTCTTTGTGGCAAAAACTAAAAGGATAGCCTGATAATCCCCGCTTTACCCTTTTATACAGATTAGCGGCATCAGTTTAGCTACCTTGTGGGATAGGTTTGCATTATGTGCCACCTCTACAACTGCGCTTACATCTTTGTATGCACCCGGTGCTTCTTCGGCTATGCCGCGGAAAGATGGGCTGCGGATTAGAATACCATGTAGTTCCAGGTTCTTTACTACATCTCTACCTTGCCATCTTTTTGTTGCTTGGGTGCGGCTCATACTTCGTCCTGCACCGTGGCAGGATGAACCAAATGATAAGGACATACTTTCGTTGGTGCCGGCTAATATATATGAAGCAGTGCCCATTGTACCTCCGATGAGAACCGGCTGACCAACATCACGAAATTCCGGGGCCAGGGTTGGCTCGCCCGGCCCGAATGCGCGGGTTGCACCTTTGCGGTGAACGAAAAGCCGCTTTTGTTTGCCGTTGCCTGTCCTGAGCGCAGTCGAAGGGACGGTATGTGTTTCTTCCTTGCAGGTGTTGTGGGAAACGTCATAAAGCAATTTGAGCTCGGCTTTTGGAAGTATGCCGGACAGAGTCTTTCTGACTATATCGGTAAGAACCTGTCTGTTTGCAAGGGCGCAGTTGACAGCTGCTCTCATAGCTCCGAGGTATTGCTCACCGACCGGTGATTTTATAGGGGCGCAGGCCAGCTCGCGGTCTGACAATTCTATGCTGTGGTCTTTTGCGGCAATTACCATTGTTTTTGAAAATTCGGTTGCGATTTGATGGCCGAGACCGCGTGAACCACAGTGTATGCTGATTGCGATTTGGCCTTTTTGCAAGCCATAGGTTTGCGCAATCTTATCGTCAAAGATTTCAGTTATGAGCTGGAGCTCAAGATAGTGATTACCTGAGCCGAGGGTGCCGACTTCGTCTCGCTGGCGTTTTTTGGCCTCATTAGATACATATTTTGGCTTGGCGCCGACGTCGCAACCTTGCTCTTCAATGTGTGCGAGGTCTTCGGTAGTTCCATAGCCCCGCTCGACAGCCCAGCGTGCACCGCCAGACAACATGTCGTCCATTTCGCCCGGATTAAGGATTAATTTACCTCTGCTTCCCACACCTGCCGGTATTTTACGGGCAAGCAGGTCTGCAATCCTGGTTTTTACGGGTTCTATGTCTTCAACAGTTAGTTCTGTCGTGAGTGTACGGACTCCACAGGATATATCAAAGCCGACACCGCCGGCAGAGACAACGCCACCTTTGTCCGGGTCGAAGGCCGCCACACCACCTATCGGAAAACCATAACCCCAGTGGGCATCAGGCATCGCGTAGCAGGCCCTTACAATACCGGGCAAACCGGCCACGTTGGCTATCTGTTCATATACTTTGTCATCCATTTCTCTGATAAGAGCTTCATCAGCGTAGATTATTGCCGGCACGCGCATCTTTCCGGATGGCTCAATGAGCCACTGATAATCAGATTGCTTTTTAAGATTTTTTAGTTCCATCTTACAATTCCCGTGTAACACGGGCTTCCAGCCCGTGATAGCACGGCCATCCTGGCCGTGGTACATTTACACATCCACAACGCATTGGGCAATCCATGTTCCACTTTCATCCTGGCGAACACTTAGGTCTTGATAAGTAGCGGCCTTGACCTCCACAGCAGGTTGGTGCTTTGAAACATCCATCTTCTGCCCCCAGGCGATTGCGGTCAGATTATCCCCGTCGATGTGGACTTCGAACCGGCTAAACAGTATTTTGCGAGTGTCCATTTCATAAAGCAGACTATTAAGCCAGTCAAACAGTAAAAGTTCATCGTCAATGGTTCGACTTTGCTCACCATCCCGAGCTTGTCGAGGGATTGCCCGGCAGTTTATTTTCACTTTTCCCTTTGGCTCAATTTTATCGAGGTCTGCGACGACAGCGGTTAACGCCAGAGCCGCCTGCTCAAAAGCCTGCTCCTTCGTTGAACCAAGCCCGCGTATTCCTATATCGGCCTGATGTGGAAAATGCTCCCAACTTGTAGTGAGCTTGTCGAACCTACCTGGTTTTTTTATTTTGTCCGGCATATTAAATTTTATCCCACACCAATCGGGGCGGCTGCGGGACAATCTATATAACTATGCCCTGTGTCCGTTCTCCGCCCCTTAGGGGCTGCGAATGATGAAAGCGCTACGTATAGCAGAGCAGCTACTACGAAAGACAAATTGGTGCGGTGCAATGAGAGTGTTGGGACTCGAACCCAAGACCTACGCATTAAAAGTGCGTTGCTCTACCAGCTGAGCTACACTCCCAAAATTCTCAAGTCGTCATAATATAATATCTTCCAACGTGCTGTCAATGATTTTTACCCCCTCATCGGTTGAATGGTAACTGGTTAGGTGATTACCGATTACCGTTTAGCAAATTACCAGATATGGTGGTTGACATCGGCACTTGTGCGATTTAGAATCTTGAAGTTACGATAAATTCGGAAGGAATAGTATATGGACTTAAAAGGCCTTGTTCTTGCCGGCGGAACCGGGTCGCGGCTTATGCCGCTGACTAAGGTTACAAACAAGCATTTGCTTCCAGTGGGGCAGAAACCTATGATTTATTACCCCATCGAGAAACTGACCTCCATTGGTATTGACCAGATATTGGTTGTAACCGGCGTTGAGCATATGGGCGATGTTGTTGGCCTGTTGGGCTCCGGCAGAAGCTTCGGTTGTCAGTTTACATACCGTGTGCAGGATAAAGCCGGCGGAATCGCAGAGGCACTGGGACTGGCTGAGAACTTTGCTCAGGGCAAGCCTCTGGTAGTTATACTTGGTGATAATATCTTTGAAGATAACCTCAGAAAATATGCAGACAAATTTATCTCTCAAAAAACCGGCGCACGACTTTTACTCAAAAAGGTTCAGTACCCCCAGCGGTTTGGTGTTGCTGAAATTTCCGGCGACAAGGTCGTTAGTATCGAGGAAAAACCAAAAGAGCCCAAGTCGAATTATGCCGTAACCGGCATATACTTTTATGACCTTGAAGTCTTTGATATCATACGGACGCTCAGACCATCGGCCCGCGGCGAGCTTGAAATCACTGATGTTAACAATGCTTATATTGCAAAAGACCGGCTGTCTTACGATATACTCGAAGGCTGGTGGACAGATGCCGGGACATTCGATTCGCTCAACAAGGCCGATGAACTGGTTATAAAGGAGCCCCCGCAATAATAAAAGGAATATTAGTCGAGATATCACGATAACATGAATGCTAAAGAGACAAGACTGCCGGGAGTGCTCATATTAGAGCCGGATGTGCTCTCTGATGAGAGAGGGTTCTTTTTAGAAACCTGGAACAGCACGCGTTACGAGGACACCGGTATCCAGTGTCCCTTTGTGCAGGACAATATCTCATTTTCCAAAAAGGGAGTTTTGCGCGGCTTACACTTTCAATATCCTCAACCACAAGGTAAATTGGTTCAGGTTTTATCAGGCCAGGTCGTGGATGTTGCTGTCGATATTCGCGTGGGCTCTCCAACTTTCGGTCATTGGATCAGTGAAGTCCTTTCCGATGAGAACCACAGGCAAATATACATTCCGCCGGGCTTTGCTCATGGATATTGTGCTACAAGTGAGACGGCAGTTTTTTCATATAAGTGCACCGATTTCTATAATCCGGAGACTGAAAGTGGCATCATCTGGAACGACCCCGACCTTAACATCGACTGGCCTGTGAAGGAGCCCATCTTATCGCCCAAAGATGCACACTATCCCGGACTTAAGGACCTTCGGCCTGACAAATTACCGCATTTCCGGAGGTCCTGATGGTAACTAATGATAATAGGGTTGCCATTTTGGGAGGTAAGGGAATGCTTGGCACGGACCTCGCAAGCGTATGTAAACGCCAGGGTTTTAATGTTAAGGTATTCGATTTGCCGGAATTTGATATAACCGATTCCCGGCAGCTAAAACAAGTTGTCGAAGCTGCCGGCTTAATTGTCAATTGCGCAGCTTATACAAACGTTGATGGCGCTGAGAGCGAAGCCGAATTAGCATATAAAGTAAATGCTGAAGCGGTAGGGCGGCTTGGTGCTATAGCGAAAGAATCTGATAAACGGGTTTTGCACATCAGCACAGATTTTGTTTTTGACGGTTTGCTGGATAGGCCCTATGTTGAGACCGACCCTGCCAATCCTATAAACACATACGGCAAAACCAAATTGGCAGGGGAGCAGCTTTTGAGTGACAGCGGCTGCAAATATTGCATAATCCGGGTCGAATGGACCTACGGTTCGGCCGGCAATAACTTCGTAACCAAATTACTCCAACGAGCAAAAGACACCAAAACACTGAAGGTTGTTGATGACCAGTTTGGTTCGCCAACGGCTACGACTGAAGTTGCCAAAGTAATTTCCAGACTCCTGTTGAAAATGCCGGAAGGCATATTTCATTTCGCCAGCGCCGGATATGTAAGCCGCTATGAAATGGCAAAGTTTATATTTGAAAAGCTCGCAATGGATGTTAACCTGTTGCCATGTAAAACCAGTGATTTCTCGTCACCAGCGGTAAGGCCATTAAACAGCCGGTTTGATTGTAGTAAAATTAGCGCGTTGCTCGATGAGCCAATCAGGCCCTGGCAGGAGCCATTAGAGGATTTTTTGAGGAAGTTATGAGAAAGATATTGGTTACAGGCGGTGCCGGCTTTATAGGAAGCAATTTCGTTCGAATGGTGCTTTCAGAGCACCCGGATTGCTTTATCGTCAATCTCGATAAGCTAACCTATGCCGGCAATCTGGAAAATCTCGCTGGTTTTTTGGATAAGCCCAATCATAAATTTATCAAAGGCGATATTTGTGATGGGCAGCTCATAGGAAAAATCATCGAAGAATACCAGATTGACGCGATTATTAATTTTGCAGCCGAAAGTCATGTGGACCGCTCGATTACCGAACCAAAGATTTTTATAGAAGCCAATGTTACCGGCACATTGACTCTGCTTGAAGCCGCCCGCGACAAAAAATTAGAGCGGTTCATTCAAATCTCGACGGATGAGGTGTATGGAGCACTCGGCCCAGAAGGTAAATTTACTGAGGAAACGCCACTGAGTCCAAATTCGCCTTATTCAGCCAGTAAAGCTGCGGCTGACTTGCTGGTAAAAGCATTCGGCCATACCTGGGGCGTAAAATATAACATCACCAGATGCTCGAACAACTATGGCCCGTACCAGTTCCCGGAAAAGTTAATCCCGTTGATGATTAACAACGCTCTGAATGATAAGGAATTACCTGTTTATGGCGACGGCTTGTATGTGCGGGATTGGCTGTACGTATATGACCATTGCACAGCTGTATGGCAGGTTCTTCAAAAAGCGCCAGCCGGCGAGATTTACAATATAGGCGGCTGCAACGAAAAGGCAAATATGGAAGTCATTGACCTGATACTCAACCGTCTGGACAAGCCCAAATCCCTGGTTAAGCATGTAACCGACAGGCCGGGGCACGACAGGCGATACGCTATAGACGCAAGTAAAATAATTACCGGGCTCAACTGGCAGCCATCAGTCAGCTTCAAAGAAGGCATAAATAAGACAATAGACTGGTACCTTCAAAACCAAACCTGGCTAAATAACGTCGTATCAGGTGACTACCAAAAGTATTACGAGTCAATGTACGGAAACCGCTAACTGAGTTGATTAGTGATTAGTTTATTAGAGAATTGGCAATTGATGAGCCGATTCACTAATTCACTAATTTGCTAATTCGCTAATTCACTAATGATTAAAGGCAAAGCAACTATATGTATAGCGAATTATAAAACGCCGGATTTCACCCGATTATGTCTGCGCAGCATCCGAAAGTTTACTAAATACCCCTATGACGTAATCGTCGTTGATAACGATTCTGGGGATGAATCCCTGAAGTATCTTAAATCCCTCAAATGGATTCGCTTAATCGAGCACAGCCCCGACACCGGTCGTTCTACCGGAGGTTATGCCCATGCTGCTGCTATGGACCTTGGTTTGGAAAACTGCAATACCGAATTTTTTGTCTCAATGCACTCAGATACCTTTGTCAAGAAGGACAACTGGCTTACTGAGTTGATTCGCTACTTCGATAATGACCAAGCTATTGCCTGTGTTGGTTCCGGCAAAATTGAGTTAACGCCTCCGCCGTTTTGCTTCGCAGAAGCGATGCAGCGGGGGCGAATTCTGCTCAAAAAAGTAACTGACTTTAGAACCTTCAAACGAAAATTACTTCGTGAGCCAGACCCCATTGGTAAGTTTCGTTACTACAACCGTACTATATGCTGTTTGTACCGAACGGACGTTTTGCAGCGTGAGAAGTTGTCGTTTGGTATGGACCAGGACAAAGGCCTAACAGGAGGCAAGAAGCTCTATTTTGAACTGGTTGACCGTGGCTATAAAACTATCGAGCTGCCGCCGGCGATAATGGGCCAATTTGTCTGTCATCTTGCCCACGCCACCCAGGTGGTAAACCTGCAGGAGTTTACTCTGCGTAAAAAGACTATAAGAAAATGTCATCGACTTGTTAACAAAGTAATGAAATCAGCGGAAGTTCAGAGTGTTTTTGCTGATGATTCCTTGGACAGTTAAAAAAGGGGCTTGTTGAAATCCGGTGCTTTTGGAAGATTAGGGAATGAAGAAGAAAGTCGTGTATATTATTGGCTGCTGGGACCTGCTGCATGTCGGTCACCTGGCAATATTGGAAAGAGCTAAAGCGCTTGGTGATTTCCTGATAGTTAGAGTGTTTACAGATGATGTAATAGCCGCAAAGCAATACAAGGGTTGTCCGCCCGTGATTCCCTGTGAAGACAGAACCAAAATGCTGACGGCATTGAAGTGCGTGGATTTGGCCGTTCCACTTGAAAAGCGGGAATATATTGAGGGCCTGGAAAAATACAATCCCGATATCCTTGCGGTTGGCCAGGACTGGGGCAGTCATAGAAGAAACATTGAAGCAGAAGAATATATGAAATCCAAAGGGGGTAAGGTCGTACAGTTACCTTATACCAACGGAGTATCAACGACACTAATAAAGCAGAAGATTGGAGAGGGCAAATGATTGTTGCTGGAATAAATGGTTTTGGGCGTTTTGGGCTTCATTTACTGAAATACTGGCTGGACAGGAGCGAGCAAGCCGGATTTAGAGTCGATTATATCAACGATGATATTCTGTCCTTACAAGACGCTTATGAAATTATTACGAACGATAAATACGTTGTTTTTAACGAGTATAATGTGCGGACGACACGAGATGCTCTGATTATTCTAAAACCAGACGGAACCCGCTGTGCAATTTCTTACACACACAAGCCGATAGAGGAGATTCCCTGGTTGGGCAAGCCCCATATTCTTTTTGAATGCTCGGGCAAACGAACCGTTGCAAGTACCTGTGAACCTTATCTGCTGGGCAGCACGAAACTTGTCATAATTGCAGCAACTTCCTGGGATGCCGATGCGACCTTGGTTTACAGATTTAACCATCGACAGTTTTCGAGCAGCCACAGGATTATTTCCTATGGTTCCTGTACAGTAAACGCCTATGTTCCTCTTGCCAATTTCCTTCATAAACGGTTCGGCATTGTTGACAGCGATGTGTATGTCGTTCACAATGTATTGGAATACCGCCTGCAGGACAGTTTCACGTTGAATCGCAAATTCTGCACGCTAAGTATTAAAGGGCCTGAGCTTTTGTCCTTTTTAAGCTCAGAAAATTTCATCGTTAAGTACACAGTCGTACCTTACAGTGGCGTGTCGATGCTCGATATTAGATTTCGTTTAAAATCGGAATGCGGCCCCATTAAAGTTATAAGAGAGCTGGAAAGGGCCTTCACCGACGGAGAACTGGAGGGCTTGTATAAATTTGATGAGTTTGATTATGGGCCGGAGGCATATAATTGTACGAAGTATTCAGCTGTCTTTATAAAAAAAGCAGTGAGAGTTCTTGGTGAGAACCTGTATCTCCAAAGTTATTTTGATACGGAAAACTCGGCAAATCGTTTTTTCGACCTGGCAAACTATATATCAACGCACAAACATTTTCTGTCTCGTGTCAAAACCCATAATGAAAATGTCGTTGGTATCGAGCCATAAAATTAACTTTGATTTTTACCGGATATGAAAGAAGGGGAGCTGCTATTTAAATTAGGCGCTGTGGAGATATTTTTACTTCAGTAATAGGAGCAGATTAACCGGAGGCGGATGGTTCTGCCTGGGTGCTAAGAATGCAAAAATTTAGAAGTTTTAGAGTTTTTGTTTCAGCTCCGCTCAAGTGGCTGTATAAAGTTTATTGCAGTCTGTTATACAGGACAAGCTCAAAGCGGAAAATTCTTTTTAACGTTCTGCTGGAAAACCACTATGAGCTGTTTGCACCTGTCTATACAAGGCTTCTTAAAGACCCAAGGTTACGGATTTATTTCACAAGCACCCTCGGCCACAAATACTATAAGAGACTGCGCAGAGAAATGAGCTTGTTTGAACAATTCAAGGGCAGGTTATTTGGTAAGGAACCGGCTTTGCGTTACTTGAAGCCTTACGATATTGACTCATCCAAGATTTTGTCTCCCTGGCAGGTTCGCTGGCGCCGCTGGGATATTTGCATTGAGGCCAGCTACAAACCTCCCCGATTGATATTCCCGACCAAATTAATACAGGTGTTTCACGGCTTTTCGGGGAAATTTACGCTAAAGGGCCGAAGTGATAAAATCGATGGTACGATAAATCCTGCTGCGGAGAAATATGATGCATTATTCTGCCTTTCTCCAAAACACACTGAACTTTTTCTTCAGGCGGGTTTTCTTAAAGATAAAACTTCAGTATTATGTGTAGGGTTTCCCAAGCTTGACGCTTTAGTTAATGGCAGCATTAGTCGTGACGAAGTGCTGCGAAGCTATGGAGCTGACCCATCACGAATGTCTGTTTTGTATGCCCCGTCCTGGAATCCCGAACTAAGTTTAAACCACATCGGCGAGGAACTGATAGAATCGCTTTCACATCAGAAATGGACGCTGCTGGTTAAGTTACATCCCTCGTCATACCAGTTTAATGGTAACATTAAAGGGTATATACGCAACGATTGGGCCCAATTTCTGGACGCTCTGGCCACACAGGGAAGGCTTATTCATGTGCGCGACCACTGTACCTGCCGGTACCTGAAAGCAGCCGATGTACTGATAACCGACCATGGGTCGACGTTATATGAATACATGCTGCTTAATCGTCCAATCCTTTATTACGATACGCCCAAGGCCAGTTTAATAATGACTATGCCGGAAAAATTGCCGAAAATTCGGCAAGCTACGCATCCATTTCAAAGGTCTCAGCAGACCTTGGATTTGCTGTCTACAGGTGGTTTCGCTGATACAGCCGGTATGGCCGAGGCACGGGAACAGCTGGTACAGGAACGCTTTTATGATGTCGGCGGTGCAACTGAAAGGGTTGTCAAGGCCGTTTATCGGTTAATTAAACTTGCTCCTGCTGCGCGGCAGCAGTAAAAGGTATTCCGCTTAAAAACTTTACAATTGTAAATCGACACAGAAGCAAATATTATTTGAATAGCAATGAGTCAATGATATATGAAAATGATAAGCAATATCGTGTTTACCAAAAATCGTCCTTTGCAGTTAGATGCATATCTGCAAAGTCTATACAGGTATTTCCCCAAGGAGATTATTCAAACGTATATCATTTATAAGGCAGAGCTCTTCGATGAGGAATATCAGCAGCTTTTCCGAAAATACGCAGATTGTATAATCATAAAAGAAAGCGACTTTCATCGTGATTTTTCGACAATTCTGGGACAAATCGACACAAAATATATCCTGTTCGGCATTGATGACGTTGTTTATTTTGACTCAGTCGATTTCGATGTAATAGATGAAGCGTTTAACGAATTTTCCGATGATGTTTTTGGCTTCTCGCTCAGATTTAATGAGGAAAACGTCACAAAAAGTGACCCTGTTAGTAAAACTGTCATTGCTGGACAAACAGTTTACAATCTAAACTGGACACAAGGGCAAACGCCAACTACTCGATATTCCTTTGAGCTTTGCGCTACTATTTACCGGACGGAACTTGTAAAAAGTATTATTAACAACTCTAAAAGCAACAACTGGCTTGCCAAAAAAGTGTTTTCGCCAGGTTCAGTATTGATGGAGATATTAAAAGAAAGCAAACTTAAGCGGAAAATCCTCAAGCGCTTCGGCTATTTTTATAGTCCCAACACGTTGGAATCCTGGAACTGTCGCTGGTGCCAGAAGCACAGTGGGCAATTGCCTACATTTCTTTATTTTCAGAAATTATGCGCCAGCTCGATACAGGTAAATATGGTGAATGTTTCGACAAAAAGGAATTTTGATAGATCTACTGAACATACGGTTGAGACATTGGCGACAAAGTACAAACAGGGTTACCGACTGGATGTTGATTTTGTTTCCAAAAACAAACCATTTGGAACACACTGCGGCCCAGAATATTTCAAACTGATCCGAAACGAAGCAATATGCAATGCGTAAGCCGAGAAGGAGTAGCAGGGATGTCAAGTGTATTTGGCAGATGGGAAAGGCCTCTTCGGAAAGGAAAACTGTTTCACGCAACGGGAATGATTTGTGGGTTCGTGAGTTGGTAGGCAAATATCTTTTGTTTATCAGGATTACTATTTATGCTAAACATTGCTGACCCGTATGTTTGTTTTCTTCGCTCTTGTCGGCATAGACTATTTCATTGTTGGCCATATCCGGGTAATAGTGGTGACGAATTGATACAAAAAGGTACCCTTCAGCTTCTCTTGGATTTGGGTATTGATGTCACTTCTGACCCGGGCAAGGCGGAGATAATTTTGTATCCTGGAGGATGTCCGACAATGCATTCACAGGTTATGGCCAGTATCCGGGAAACTTTAAAAACATTTCCTGAGGCCGAGCTGGTTATTGGCCCAGCCACGTTTCAGTTCGGCCATACTGATTGGGTAGATGTATGTAACAGATTTTCGTCCAGAATCGCTGCACTATTTGCCCGAGACCCGGATAGTTTCACTAACCTTCAAAGAGCTTCACTGCGGAATAATATAAAAACAGGCCTTTCTCATGACTCTGCCCTGTACCTTCGTAATTCGGAGTGGCTGGAGGGTCATAAGCAAAATGCTAAAGAGGAATATGTTTTAGCAGCTTTCAGGCGTGGTCATGAGATGGAGACTGGTATCGTGGGCCGGTGGATAAAGCATCTTCAATTATACTTACCCCCAAAGACCTTCAAAAAACTGACACACTGGGGCAGGAAGCGTGCCAGACTGCGGAGGTCGAAGCTCGCCAGGAAGATTTCAGACCAGGAGTTGGTGTTTAAAGAAGTCAACATTGCAAATTTAGATTTCAATAGCTATGTTGATGCCATTCGTTGTTCCAGAGATGTCCATACGGACCGCTTACATGTTATGCTGTTGGCTGTAATGTTAGGTAAGCCGGTCTTCGCATACGAGACGTCCTATCAAAAACTGGAAAGCGTTTATGAACATAGCTTAAAAGAGTGGGCTAATGTTACTTTTATTTCATCTAAATATCGCAATAATAAAAAACAAGCTAAGACAGCATTAAAATCAAAACTATTATGATCACAGTCACGAATATTAACCGCATGGTAACAGATTCAAAGGTGAAATTGACCGGTTCGGTATATAGTGATTACCGTCGGCTTAATAATTGTGAAGTATGGTTTAGCTATCCTGTTCATTATTATGACAAAGTTACTGTAAGTGCCAATCCGTTTGTTGCAGCTCTGTTGATACCCGCTATGTCTTTAGGCCAGACTTTGCGGGTTGAGGGTGAAATATCCCCCAAAATGTTGCTCGGAGCTGAAAGATTTATGGAGATTATGAATAAGTGGCGCCCTGAGTATAGACCCATAAAGATTGAAGCCACTCAAGGCGACGAAACTATTAAAAACGGACGAAATATTGGCACGTTTTTCTCCGGTGGACTTGATTCGTTCTATACACTTCTGAAAAATGAAAATACAAAATCGTCGTCGGAAAAAATTTCACACTTGATCTTTATACATGGCTTTGATATAGAATTAGATCAGGGCGAGCTTTTTGATAGAGCCCTCAAAAGTGTCAGAGAAGTTGTCAAAGAGTACAATAGGCAGCTTATTCAAGTTGCTACGAATGTAAGGCAAGTTAGCCACAACATTGTTGGTTGGGACATGTATCATAGTGCGGTTATGGTGGCTGTTGGCCTTAGCCTTGAGGGAACCTTACAGAAAGTCTACATACCTGCATCTCATACCTACAAAGACCTATTTCCCTGGGGTTCTCATCCGCTAACAGACCCCCTTTGGGCAACCGAATCTATGGATATTATTCACGATGGCTGTGAAGCCAGCCGGATTGAAAAAATACTGTGGCAGGTGGGCAAATCCCAGGTGGCTCTGGATAATCTTCGTGTCTGCTGGGAGAATCCTTCTGGAAAATACAACTGTGGCCGTTGTGAGAAATGCATCCGCACAATATTGAATCTTAAGATTGCCGGTGCGCTTGAACGCTGTAACACATTACCGCATAAACTGTCTCTTTCCGATGTAAAGAACCTGTGCATCGAGGACATAGGTCCCCGTGCTTTTGCCCTGGAAAATCTGGAGGCGCTTATTGAAAAGGATGGCGATCCCCGGTTGATAAAGGCTCTCAGAACAGCATTAAGCCCATTGTCTCCCTGTAAACGGAGAGAGATGTTTCGAAGATTCAAAAAAGCAATTAAATTGAAAAACCTAATTAAGTTGGCAAGAAAGTGAATATATTGATAAGGAAAGCTATTTCTATGCCGAAAGTTAGCGTGATTATTCCAACATATAATCGAAGTGATTTGGTGAGAGAAGCTGTTGATAGTGTCTTACAGCAAAGCTTTACTGATTTTGAGATACTTGTTATAGACGATGGCTCGACTGATGATACACGGTCTGTCATCAAATGTATATCAGATATCAGAATTAAGTACTTTCACAAAAGCAACGGCGGTCTTTCGAGCGCGCGAAATATGGGTTTGGTTAATGCTAAAGGTGAATATGTCGCTTTATTGGATGACGACGATATGTGGCCAGCAGAGTATTTACAAACAATGCTGCGTAAATTAGAGCAAAATCCTCAATTCGGTATGGCTTATTCCTTGTTCAAAGATGTGTATCCCGATGGCAGAGAAGTGGAAGGATTTGGTGGCGAGCGCTACCTGTCAGGATGGCTGACTAAGAATTTCTACGATAGGATGCCCTGTCTTCTGCCCTCAACAACTTTTTTTCGCAAATCTGCGTTGGAGGGTTTTTTCTTTGATGAAGCGTTAAAAAAAACCGAGGACATTGATGCTTTCTTGCGTCTTTCTCTGAAGGTACAATTGTTGTGTGTGCCGGAGATAAGCGTTATAAGGAGAAAAACAATCGATGGTATTACTAATCAGGTTTCCGAGGAGATTTGCCCGAATGTAATATTGCTCCTGGAGCGATTCTATTTCCATCTTGGCGGCGACAAAGTGGTTCCGGCCAAAATGGCTAAACGTAAAATTAGCCGTGAGTATCGTGGCTTGGCCAGAAAACATTACCAGAAAGGCCACAGACAAGCGGCCATTTCACTGTTTAAAAAGGCTATCAGCTATTACCCATTTGACCCCCAATATTATAGAGGATTGTTCAGAGCAATGCTTTTAAGTAAAGAAAACGATAGATTACCCCATTGGCAAATACCCAAACCTCTGCCTGCTTGTGTTACTGCCTTTGGGAAGAAAATTGAAGCTGTGTAGTATGTATAAATCTGGGCTGTAATGATTACAAAAAAGCTTAATGTTGGTTGTAGGACAGATATAAAAAAGCGCTGGGTAAATTTGGACACTGCTAACTTACAGGGTGTGGATGTAGTTCAATAGGTAAATATGGTTAACACTGCTAAAACTAATAAAAGAGAAGATATCGTCGATTTCTCCATGGAGGCATTAGCTGAAAAATGCAAACATGGCTATCGGCTGGATATAGATTTTGTTTCTCAAAACAAACCAACAGGCACACACTCAGGGAAGCAACAGTTCAGACTGGTTAAAAAAATCTAAAAACTGTACCGCCATGAAACAGTAGGGATTTGCAGGATGCCGATATTGAGTGAAGATTATAAGATGAGGCCAAAGCATAGCTGGTACTCTAAACTAATAAGAAAATATTACAAAATCAGGGTCAATATGACAAAGCCACACAGCCCGGTCCCTGATGCAGATATTCTGGAAAAAGCCGAAAAAGAAAAACAGCTGGTCATTCAAATACCTTTTGGAGGTTTAGGCGATCACCTTGTATACTCCTCACTTCCAGAATTATTATGGACACAGAAGGGAATAAAGACCTTTATTTCGAATAAATCGATTTACCGTAGCAAAGCGATTCGCGATTTTGTTTGGGGATTAAATCCGTACATCGAATTTACCAGCAATAATGGCTGGTTCATTCATCAGCCCATTAATTACAATTTTCTGACATTAGACAAATATCTTCAAAAGCTATTTAATTTGCAAGGCAACGGATGCCCGAAAGTGTACTATAAGCCGCACCTCATAGAACAGATAAAAGGGAAAGACGTTGTTGACCCCTCTTTCGGTACCTCCGGAAAAGCGAACGGATATTATGAAAAGGATTTTCATAAAAGGTTTATCGAGTATCTTAAAAGCAATGTTAATGAGTTTATTCTAATTGCTCACCGTCATTCAAAAACTAAAAATCCTCTTGAGGAGCTTATAGAAAGAACATTCAATCCAAATTGTTATAGCATCTTCACAATAGAGGAGCTTGTGGATGTCTTATATTCTGCCGGGAAAAGATACCTTATGTACTCGGGCAGTGCTTCTCTGTCGGCAGCTACGGGGTTATCAAGTATTGTTCTGTGTAACAGAAAAGCTGTGCCTAATTTCCAGTATAAAAATAATAATTACATCAGCTTAATTTAAGGAGTGATCAAAGATTCCATCAACCACTATTCAATAGCTGAATCGATGTTAAACAGGACGTATTAGTTGTATGTACAAAGCTACATTAAGCTAAAAATGCTAAAGAAACTTATTCGAAAAAAAATAAAAAGGTATGTTATTACCCCCATAGTTGTTAAGTCATATCTGAAAAACAATCAGATAAAAAAACTGCATATAGCAGCAGGCAAGAATTATTTGGCTGGATGGCTTAATACTGATATTGTTTCTAAAGATAAAAGAGTTGTTTATCTTGATGCTACAAAGGCTTTCCCCTTCAAAAACAATACGTTCGATTACATTTTTAGCGAGCATCTCATTGAGCATCTCACTTATGAGCAAGGCAGGCAAATGCTCTGTGAATGCCATAGAGTTTTGAAACCAAACGGGAAAATCAGACTGGCTACCCCAGACCTCAAAACTTTTATTAACCTATTCACCAATGACAAAACCGACATTAAGGAACAATATATAAAGTGGAGTACCGACAAATTTCTGCCCGAATTAGCAAAACTCAAAATCTACAGTGCCGCATTTGTAATTAACATCATATTTTACAAACATGGGCATCAGTTTATTTATGATATAAGAACCCTTACTGATTCTCTTAAACAAGCAGGATTCAAAAATATTGTTCGTTGTGCTTATGGAGAAAGTAACAATGAATTCCTCAAGGGGATCGACTCTCATGACCAAGCAGTTAATAATGAGGAAATGGTTAGATTTGAAACTTTGATATTGGAGGCAACAAAAATTACATCATAGTAAAGAATAAAATCAGGTTCAATAATGTTCAATTGAGACTTTTTTATAAAAGTTCGGTCACTTGTATAAAAAACTAATAGAAGTTCCCGGCAAAATATGGATAAGATAATCAAGAATGATTGGAAAATATTGTCTTGAATAGTTGAATGTGGTTGTCTGGATCGGAAGATTGCCATGCCAGCAGTCAGTGTTATTATAACAACATATAATCGTAGTGCATTAGTTAAAGAAGCAATTGAGAGCGTGCTGCGGCAAACCCTCACCGATTTTGAAGCGATTGTCGTTGATGATGGTTCTACCGATGATACACGTGACGGTATTAAGCAGATTTGTGACGATAAGGTTCGATATTTTTATAAAGAAAATGGCGGTGTTTCGAGTGCTCGCAATCTTGGTTTAGTTAATGCTCGAGGTGAATATGTGGCTTTTCTGGATAGTGATGACTTGTGGCCGGAGAAATATTTGGAAACGATGGTCTCTAATTTGGAAAGGAAGACCGACTATGGTACCGCTTATTCACTTTTCAAGAACCTTTACCCGGATGGCAGAGTAATAGACGCGTTTGGAAGTGACCGTTTTTTCTCAGGTTGGCTCACGAAACGCTACTACAAAAAAACTCCCTGTATTGCACCATCTGCAAGTTTATTCCGAAAATCTGTTTTGAATAATTTTTGGTGGGATGAAGCAATAAAATATGCTGATGACATAGACGCATTCCTCAGAATTTCTACAAGAACAAAATTTTTATTTGTTCCTGATATCTATGTCCAACGAAGGTTGACCCCTAGCAGTCTTTCATATCTACATAGTGTAAATCTTTCTTTTGACGCAGTATTTGCTTTTGAGAGATTTTATTTCCACTCCGGTGGTGATAAATATGTTCCTTCAAGAGTTGCAAAAAGGAAAATCAGCCGTCTTTACCGTGGAATGGCCCAAAAGTCCTATCAAAATAGGTGTAGAAATGCTGCTATTTTATTGTTCAAGAAGACTATTGATTATTATCCTTTCGATCCTAAAAATTATAAGTGGTTGTTGCGAGCATTACTTTTGAGTAAAAAGGACGATAAAATACCCCATTGGCAGATACCGAAACCTCTGCCGCCTTATATTACGGTTGGTGAGGAAAAAATAGAGGTAGCATAGATGTTTGTGTTAAATAATATGACGGCTAAAAAGCTTAATTTGGGATGTGGCAGGAATATAAAGCAAGGCTGGGTGAATCTAGATTCGGTTAGTTTACCTGGTGTTGATATAGTACACGATGTTGAAAAACTGCCACTCCCATTCGAGGATGAGCAATTCGATGAAATCCAGTGTGATAATATTCTCGAGCATATTGAGTATATACCGGTAATGAAAGAGTTGCACCGTATACTAAAACCAGGCGGGCTATTAAAAATTCGTGTGCCGCATTTTAGCTCACGAAATAATTATGTCGACCCAACACATAAAAGGCGTTTTTCGATTGATACCTTCAACTTTTTTGTTGAAGGGCTAAGTGACAAGGATTACTGTTTTGATTTTCACTTTATCAAAATCACAAAACGGAAAATAAAATTTTTGAAGAAAGGTCTTTTCTGGGGCAACCGTCTGATAGAGCCTTTGATTAATTCCTCGCATAAAATACAGTATTTGTATGAAAGCACCTTTTTATGTCGGCTGTTTCCAGCAAATGATATTGTAGTAGAATTAGTAAAATGACTTTTCAGTAAACTTTTGGTTTGTTTTGGATTATGCAAAAATCAAAACGGATATTCGTAATAGCGGATTTTAAGGACGAGGCAGTCAGATCTATTCGTGCTCAGCCCCGAATGTGGGTAAAGGGTTTGATTAGACTGGGACACGATGTACAGCGGTTTAGCTATAGAAATATATTGACGCAGTTTAATCCTTTCTCCGGCAAGCATTTTAGGCGATTTATGCCGCGTTTTGTCAGGAAAAGAGCCGATGATATTCTCGCCCAGCAGATAAAGAAATATGACCCGGACATCGTCTTAATACTTAGCATGAAATATATTACCACCGAAACTGTTCGGGTAGCCCGTGATGTTGCACCAAATGCCATTTTTATTGGAAGAGATGAGGACCCATTTCCGGAAAGAAATTTAGCTCGTCTTGCAATCGCAAAGGAAATGGATATTGTCATCACTACCAGCGCTGGTAGATTTCTGAAAACCTACAAGGATGCCGGCGTTCCGCGCTGTGCTTTTATCCCTAATGCCTGTGACCCTGACATACAATACCTATATAAAGTGCAGGAAAAATGGAAAACAGACATTATTTTCACGGGTAGGGCCGAACACACTCGGCTTGAACGGAATGATGAAAGATATAATCTAATTTATAAACTCTCTAAAATGGCAAACGCCCGGCTTTATGGCTGCTTTGGCAACCCGGAAGTAGATGGAATTGACCTGTTCTATGCTATAAGTGCTGCAAAAATAGGCTTGAGTATAAACACGGTCAATGATGTACGGCTCTACCATTCAGACCGACTTATAAATTACATTTCTTGTGGTACTTTTGCGTTAGCAAAAAAGGTGCCTGATTCTGACCTGCTTTTCGAAGATAGTGTGCATCTAAAGTATTTTGACAGCTCTGATGAATTTTTTGAACTTGTCGATTGGTACCTTAAACACGATCGGGAGCGGCAAAAGATTGCAGCGGCTGGAGTGCAGAAAGCACATACTGACTTTAATTGTGAAAGAATAGCTCAATACACGCTCGACCTAATCGAAACAGGAACTTACGATTCCCCCTGGGCTGAAATTTTATAAATTGTTTTCTTAAGATATTAAGACCAAAAAGACTACGAAATGAATCTTCTCATACTAAGTAATAATACCAAGCGAGCAAGTTTTAGGCAGCGAATAGGGGTTTATCTTGACACATTGAGACAAAATGGCACAAGTTGTGAAGTCGTCCAGTTACCATCCGGCTGGATGGCGCGTCGGAAGCTTTTTAAGCGAGCAGTAGGGTTTGATGGAGTTTTTCTACATAAGAAAAAATTGAATTTCCTTAATGCTTTGTGGCTGCGACACTATGCCCGAAAAGTCATTTACGATTTTGACGATGCGGTAATGCACTCTGATAAAAACCCGGAAAAGCCATGCTATATACGCCAAAGGTCTTTTGGAAGAACCATTAAACTGGCTGATTTGGTTATCGCCGGTAATTCTTACCTTGCTGAACACGCAAAAAGACTCAATCCCAACGTCCAGATACTTCCCACTGGTTTAGACACCAGTGCTTACGAGGTGCACACTAATTTGAAAAATGATGGCAATATCCGTCTTGTCTGGGTCGGCAGTAAAAGCACATTACGTTATCTGGCGGGGATTAAGCCTGCCCTTGAAGAAATCGGTTCGCGATTCCATAATGTTATTTTAAGAATGGTATCCGATGAATTTTTCGATTTGCAAAACATACAGCTTGAAAAACACCAGTGGTCTGAGCAGACGCAGGTCACAGATTTAGCTGCGAGCGACATCGGCCTGGCACCTTTACCGGACGACCGGTTTACCAGAGGCAAATGCGGCTTTAAGGTTTTGCAGTATGCAGCTGCGAGACTGCCTGTCATCGCCTCACCGGTAGGAGTAAATGCTCAATACGTCCTTGATGGTGTTACGGGATTCCACGCAGCAAATATCTCACAATGGGTTGACAAAGTTAGTAAATTGTTCGAGAATCGCCAGTTAAGAGACCAAATGGGACAGGCAGGGAGAAAAGAAGCACAAAAATTTGATGTACGCTTATTGGCAAGCCAATTATTAAATTTGATTAGTGAATGTTTGCAGAAACAAGCGTTAGGTTGCAGGGAAGGGGATAACAGTGACCAAAACAAGAATGGTTGCTTGTGATTTGTGTGGAGGCACAAAACATGACTTTCTGTTTAGCGCTAAAGACCGTTTGCACGGATTCGAAGGCACCTTCACATATGTACAATGCAAAAGATGTGGACTTGTGTATATGAATCCTCAAATTTCACCTGATGAGACAGGAAAATTTTATCCCTCCGACTATGGGCCTCATAAAGCTAAACCGAAAGAGCAATACCTCGACCCTTATATTTTGAAGGGCAAATACAAAAAAAGACCTTTTTCAGCTACCGTCTTTGACAAACTTACCAAAAGCGCACGGCTATTGGACGTCGGTTGTGGCAATGGTAGTTTCCTGAATGAAATAAAGAGTGTAACAGGTTGTTGCGTCTATGGCTTGGACTTGTCGAAAACTGCCGCAAAAACAGCCCGGGAAAATTATGGACTTGATATACATACAGGGACAATTTTAGATGCCCCTTTTCCCAATAATCACTTTGACGTAATAACCGCATGGTCATTTTTAGAGCATGTCCCTAATCCTTCAGAAGTATTGTTGAAAATATTAAACCTTCTTAAAAACGGTGGCTCGTGCATTATAAGTACTCCAAATTTCCGCAGCGTCAACTCTAAGTTATTCAGAGAAAAATGGTATCACCTTGATTGCCCGAGACATCTTTATATCTACAATCCCAAAACAATCGCCCGTTTACTGGAAAAAAGCGGATTATCGATTCAAAAAATCAAGTATAATAAGGGCTCAAAAGGCGTTTTAGGGTCGTTACAGTATTATTTTTACGGCGATAATTATAAGCCGGAACACCGTAATCGAATTAGAAGGTCATTGTTTTTAAGGAAAATTATGTCACCTCTGGCCAGAATCTCAGCCCTTATGAAACAGTCAGACGTAATGATTATTCACGCTAAAAAATTTATTTGAAGAACGTACAAGTTTTTTACTCTACTAATTTACTTGAGCACTTTTTGAAAAACCTTTGTTCTTATAAACCACATCCCCCATTTCATTGAAGCGTTTTAGCTCTTTCAAGTGTCTTATCTTGTACATCCAATTCCATTTATGCACTTTCATCCCATCGAGGTCTGTTAAAACAATACCATTATCTGTAACCAAAATATTTGAATGCTTCAAGTCCCCGTGAGTGATTCTATATTTACCTAATCTTTCAAGCAGCTCCACAACCTGCTGATTTACCATTGAGTGTTCTTCTTCGCTTGTTTTGCTGTCTCGCAGGAAGTCATAAAGCTTCTGTCCCTCAACATATTCGGTTACTAGGTAAGATTTCCAGACGAGCTCATATTTGCGCCACTCAATATAAGCTAATGGCCTCAGCGTTGGTATTTGCAGCATACCGAGCCGGTGTGCGTGCAGCCAGCCCCACCTGGCGCGAGACTTTTTTATTGTATGACGCAGCGAATGAACAAAACCTTTATGATTAAATCGTTTGACTACTACGTCTTTGTTATTCCACATCAATCTGGACACATGGCAGGTATTGCCGTTCTTGAGAATTTTTCCTTTATCCATTAGCCCATCAATTTGTTTTATAAAATCAAGAGGCTCTGCCCCCTGACAAAAACCTCTATCAAACACAGCAAGGTATTTGCCTGTAGTAACCTGCAAGTGTCTCTTACTGGTTCGCAGGCACTTTTTTAATCCTTTTTTGGTTCCTCTTTTTTTATGTACAGTTATCTGTTTTTGAATTATTTCCTCGTCCGCATTTCCAAGATGCCATCCACGGGCAATAAAATACTCCCGACAAAGCTTATTAACAGATGCAGTATCGCTGTCCGGCAGATAGCTTGCTAACATCGCTAACTGAGAAATAGCAGCTTTCTTATCTGCTTCATAATCCAAAAATCGCATCTGGCCGGGGTCCAGTAAAAAGACCTTGTCATCAGCCAACAGAAAATTTCCCAGATGCAAATCTTTTTGTAAAACTCCCTTGGTATGTTGTTTCGCCAATTCTTTACAAACCAGAACCAACAAGTCCAGCTTCTTGGCTGGTTCCAATGCTTTTTGAAACACATCCAAAACCGTTGATGAGTCAGCTATCTTTTCCACTACTACCACCAATCGGTCATCTTCTGTTTTTCCATAAAACAGGGGCTTAGGCGAACTCAGTTCCAGCTCCGTTAGTTTGTTCAATCCTTCCCACTCTCTTTTAAGATGACGCCTTGAATTGATTTTATGTGAGAATACTTTTACAATCACACTTCTATCATTCCATAAGGCATCATAAACCTTGCGCCTCCCGGGAACAGCTCGCAAAAGGGACGTACACGATAAAGATTCATTCTTGCCTGCCCTTTGAAGCATAAGCTGCGGAGGGTTCTTTGAAGAAGTGTGTTTAATTAAAAGTTGAAATGGAAACTCAGCCATTCGGTTTCAATTCAGCATAAGACCCAAAGCAAAATTATGATATATCAGCGACCAAGAATAACTATGCCTAATTGATTGGCAAGTTTTATTGTATCGGGTTTGTCAATGATTATTGTTTTATCTGCTTCTACAACGAGGCACTTGCCCCCGTTTTGGGCCAAACTTCTAATAGTTTCCGGACCTACGCATGGTACATCAAATCGCATATCCTGATTTGGCCTGGAGGCCTTTATTAGCGTCCAGCCACCCGATTTACAAATCTGTCCCGCCCGCTCAATCATTGCCGCTGTACCTTCTATCGCTTCGACAGCGATAACCTCCTTCTCTTTCACTGCAATTGCTTGGCCTATATCAAGCTCGGTGAGCTTTTTAATTATTTTCCAGCCGAATTCAATGTTACCGTCAATCAATGAGCTCGGCTGACGTTCTGTCATCACGCCTTCACTTGCCATATGCTCCTTGCAATACATTATTGAGTTCTCCAATATTATTCCACCGCTGGCCAACTCCGCGGCTATGGCATGCAAAAATGGGTCCGAAAGTCTGCTTTTGCCGCGCAGTCGCCAGTAGTATATCCTGAATGCTCGCCAGTCTGGCAGATATCGCAAAATTCGCCAGGGCGTAAAAAGCTTTCCCTTGACAACTCGCCCGACCATAATTGTTCTGCTGACGTTGTGCTTTCTTAACTTTCGTATCCAGCTGCCAGGCCGGGCAATCGCAACTTTGTAAAAAACATCAACTTCGTCAGCTAAGCTCGGCTCTACGTAGTCCCTCAGGCCGGCACAAATTACTCGTAATCCCGCACGCTTAGCGCCAGCCGCCACAAGAAACGGTAGTCTACCCTCTCCTGCTATCAAGCCGAGCACATCTCCATAATTGGACTGACTATCGGCGGTTTGCGATTGACGTTTGAAAATCGGAAAACGAATATTCATAACTATTGCCCATCCGACTTTTCTGGTTCGGATTCGATAGATGGAACGATTCTTTCAACCAGATTTTCCAGCTTTCGAATATTTTGCCGTATCTCAGGCAGGTATTGTATCATTCCGTACGCTCGTTTGCCCTGGCCTGCCTCGATAGCAGGTGCGCCCAGCACCACCTTGCCGTCTGGGACATTGTTGATGACACCAGCTTGAGCTGCGATTGTAACATTGTTTCCGATATTGATATGACCTACTATTCCAACCTGCCCGCCAACTATACAATGATGTCCAAGACTGGTCGAGCCGGCAATTCCTACCTGAGCCACAAGCAGACAATGCGGACCGATTTTTGTGCCGTGTCCTATCGTAACCAGGTCACTTATCTTGCTTCCCTGTCCTATAATAGTATCGCCAAGTGTGCCTCGTTCTATTGCACAGCAGGCACCAAGTTCGACGTCGTCTTCTATAATCACAGTACCAATTTGCGGTATCTTGTGATGTACACCCTTATGGCTGGCATAGCCAAAGCCGTCTTCACCGATCGTCGTATTTGCATTTATTATTACACGATTACCTATTTCGCACCCATCGTAAATGGTAACATTGGGATATATTATGCTGTCATTGCCAATTTGCACTCCTGGCCCCACATATACGCAGGGGTAAATTACGCAGCCGTCTCCTACCTTTGCATCATCGGATATTGTCACAAAATCATGAATGTGGCAATCCGCCCCAACTTTCGCGGTATCTGCAATCGAAGCCCGCGGGCTAATCCCCACCTTTTTGTGCTTGCGGTGGCCGTGCAGCAGCACCATAATCTGCATAAAAGCATAGTAAGGGTCTTCAGCTATCAACAAAGGAACCGAAGTATTGGCTCCTTCTTTGCCTACGATTACCGCACTTGCCTTTGTTGTCCGCAGCTGCTTCTTATATTTGCGGTTGGTTAAAAAGCTAATATCGCCTTCGCCCGCTCGGCCGAGTGTTGAAGCAGACCTGATTATTACGTCAGGGTCGCCGACAACCCGACCACCGACATATTCAGCTAATTCACCTAAAGTTCGCTCTTGCATTGACACAACCTCATCTCAGAATCCCATTTTACAATGGGTTACAAAACAGAAACTGCCATATCAGGTATTGCCCATTTCTGCAAACCACAAGACAATACATACTATCAGAACCTTCCTTCATTATAGCAAAAAAGTTTATATGCAGTCAACTACTCAAATC
>Ga0315548_1000253_pt1 | contig 50319 bp, 43 predicted proteins | sample SalMarSW160110MG_2_FD_202540 | JGI IMG/M metagenome (GOLD analysis project Ga0315548, IMG submission 202540) | Salt marsh sediment microbial communities from the Plum Island Ecosystem LTER, Massachusetts, United States - Salt Marsh Sediment SW1601-110 ... | reverse complement strand
AAGCCAGCTATTTGCAGAGAAACCTGCTGGGAGTAATATCAACTGCGCAGAAGCCCAAAGTGCTGTCTCATCGGTTGTATCATTGGTTTTTAACGAAACCAACGCCATAATTCTAAAACACTTGTGTATTTGTCCCGATTGCAGGGGACTGTTATATCAACGTCGGGAAATGGCTCTCAGAGGACTACGTAAAACCGACTTAGGGAAAAGCAAATTCCCGTGCGAGAAGGTCTCAGCAAGAGATTTTTTTGATTATGTCGTGCCGTACGGACTTAATCCTGCAAAAGACCAGTATGCCAAATTCCGAGACTCTCTTATCTCGCATTTGCGCACCTGCCCATCATGTCTGGCTAAAATGCAACAGTTGCACGACATAGTATACGGAATCGCTGAACGAATTGAATCTGATGTTGTTACAATATACCACATAGATGAATCTGCCAAAGCCAAAACACCCATCGAATCCGATGACCTTTATGCTGGTTTTCCAATAAGGGTAGAGGTAACAAAGCGTGAAGAAAAAGTAAGAACTGAACAGCCAGCCCCGATCCTTGATTTTACCGCCACATTGAAACAGAAAGTTACAATAAAGAATATTAAGCCTTTCCTCAAAACTGCCATCCCAGCCGCGGCTGTTATATTTATAGCGATTACCCTACTACTCAACATACCGACTGCCAAAGCAGTTTCTATCGACCAAATTTATAAGGCCATTGAGAGAGTCAAAAATGTGTATATCTCAAAGTTTGTCCCCGACAAAACAGAACCTGCGCAGGAGAAATGGGTGTCACGAGCATTAAATATCTATATGACCAAAACTGCGGAACAATGCGTCTTGTGGGATATTACCGATGGTGTAACAAAGATAAAGCATCTGGATACCAAGGCAGTCGAGACAACTCGGTTATCCGCTGAGGACATTGATAACGTTGAGGGGAAGATGAGCGGTTCTCTGGGTTTAATGCCATTTTATGATATATCTGAAATCCCTGCCGATGCTGAGTGGAGCCACATAGATAGAGTTGGCATAGACGTTCCTACCGAAGAGACCGAAGTTTATGACCTAACACGGTCAAAAAACAGCGGTACTGTCAAGTTCAAATGGCGGTTCTTCGTAGACCCAAAAACAGGTCTTCCTGAGAGAATTGAATTTTATCAAAAATCAGCACCAGAAGGTGAATATATGTTGAAGTCAGTTATGGTAGTTGAGTATTTAAGCGATAGTAAAATGCAGCAGGTTATTGATGATACCTCTTTTTAGACTGTTTCATTTTGGTTGCCAGAGAGGGTGGATGTTTTTGTAAACATCCTTGGTTTTCTCAATCAGCAAGTCATCGGCTTTTATATGACTCACGTGGCCATCTACAAATCCAACGTTGACAGTTTTGTTTGGATGTCGGCCGTATATAGCATCCTGTTCCTGCCAAGGCCATAAATCCCTATCCTTGTTAATTTCAAGTCCGGGAATGTAAGCTGTGTCTTCTATTATGACTCTAGTGAGAACAGTAGGAGGCTCATCCGTTGCATGCCACCAGCTTATTATACTGTACCCACTGTCAACGATAAGGAGAGTTGCGCCGGGTCGTGGAATATCGATGGTACTTAACGGTGTTCCAACAAATTCTCCTCCGGGGTCGTGTTTATTTTTAAAACTTTTACATATAGAACGGTTCACACCGTAATTTCCATGCAGTACATGATCAAATTCGGGTCTTCTTATTTTTCTGGATGGGCACCAAAGCGCCTGTTTCTTTCCTTTATTTGCACGAGAATAATCAGATATATAGTTGAACCACCACCATCCAGGTTTATCATAAGCTAAATTTCCAGGACATTTATCAAATGGGGGAGGAGAAATACTGTCAAAAAAATCATCATAAAAACCATATGGTAATGTCAGGTTATCAGCTTCATAACTGAATAAGGCAAGCAACAACTGTTTGATATTTGAGCTGCAAAGGGCAGCTTTTGCTTGCTGTCTTGAACTTCGCATCGTGGGGAATAAAACAGCCATTAAAAGGGCAATTATGGATATAACTATAACCAATTCTATTAGTGTAAAACAAGGGCGTTTCATATTGCTTTATTTTAGGATTATTTTTCCGATAAGTCAACATAGACCTCCTCTAAAAAATAGGGGGAAATCTCTCCTTCATACCCATTTTGTTAGCCCAACGAGGCAGCTAAGAGCATGCCCGCATATAATAATAGGTCCATTCACCTGTTATAGTGCAGCTAAAAGGATTATACGGATCTTCTATACAGGGACTTTCTATGAATCTATTCATCATGGAGCTACTACAAGTGCCGCTTTCGGCAGGCTCGCAGCCAAGTCTTGCGAAGAATATCTGTAAAGTACCCCAACACTCACCGCCGACGTACTCGCAAAGTATATAATGTTGTACTTGAAGGATTCGGGTACATGTATAACCTGCAGCACCGATTATTGTTTGAAGCTCGACGTCGTCAATATCAGTAAATTCACCGGTGATAGGACTATTAGAAACTAAAAGGGCTGTGCCCTCGGTCCAATCCATTCCAAAGAAGCTAATATCTGTGCGATAGTAAAATTTGTTACTGGCCAAATCTATGCTCCAGACATACTCAGCGTCAATACCGCCAAGAACAATGAAGTGATTCTTTCCAGGGATATGAAGTACTACCTCGCAATTGTCCAGACTCTTAAGGGTTTGAATATCGGTCTTGACAGCACGACAATAAAGGCCCAGCTGCTGCACAAGTCGCTTCATTGAAAAAAGACTGGTCTGTTGGTTCGGTTCGGTTATCAATTCAGCAAGCTGTTGGTCGGTAACGTCTCTGCCTAACTGCGAAATGGCATATTTTAATGCTGCTGTTGCGCAGTTTTGGGGCTGTGAGCCTTCGTTCGCCGCAAATGCCAATCTGTCAGCTAATAACTTGTCCGTATCAATTGTATCCGAGTGGCGATACATTGCGGGTTTGTCAGAAACGAGAGAAAAGTGTTCTATCAACGCATCAGCTTCATAGCTCACGGAGAATTCGTAGCTTTCAGGAACATTGGCATCTATACTTGTGATATCCCATAAATCTCGAGCCAATAGTCTATTTGACCCAGCCTCGTAACGCTCTATCAAAATAGTAGTAGGGACCCAGTTGCCTGATACCAATTGATGGTTGCAGTATTGCTTTGAGGTAAGCGAATTGTCCGCTCCCGTTATTGAAAAAGCCATTACGGTATAATCTTTTTGTGGGTCCATTATAAAAAGCATCTCTGGGCCGTCTGAATTATTAAGTGTAAGATGTATCTGAGCTTGGCCATCAACATATTTTTCAACAGCAGATGAGTCCATAGCGGAAAGATTCTCATACGTGTAATAGCCGTATCCCCAGGGAATGATGCCTGCAGTTAAGGGACCGTTGACAACGTGCGGCGTACTACCTGTTGTGTCAACGATTGCGTGATTACCAGGTAGAAAGTAAGTGATATACTTTTCGCCGTCCCAGGCAAATATACGCTTGGCGTTCCAGTCCAGATTGAACTGTTCGGTCATAAAATTACCTTCTAAATCTTTGCCGGGCTTTGCTGAATCTGTGCGTGAGTTTGCATTGATTTCCCAGTAGAATCTGTCTCCATCAAACCTTACAAGTACCGACGAATTCATCGTGTATTCGTTAGACAACTTGTGACGGATGTTAAATGGTATCGCATCGAGTTTCATCTTTTGCAGATTCTCAGTCAATTCTCGTTTGTCCGGGCTGCTTTGATATTCTGCAATTTTTTCTTTGGTTCGGTTGTTGAGCTCACTTAGGTCGGTTATTTTTGGCGCTCTGTATTCCTCGTGCGCTGCTTGGATTGTACCTGCCGGTATCCAGGTCTTTCTTGGTTGGTTTGTTAGTTTCTCAAGTATCTGCACAATCTCCGTTCTTTCTAAGGACCTATCCGCAAAAGCTAAACAGCTGGTAAGTAATAAGAGAACAATCGCTGATAAAAAATGGTTCGTTTTCATAATTATCTCCTTCTTTCTAATTTGCATTGACAATAAATCACCCACTAACGATGTTTTTAGGACAGAGACATCTATCATTTCTTTCTATATCATATAGCGATTCTAAATCAGAAAATGTTGATAGCTCTTATGGATTTTTTCCTCAAAAAAAGGGCTACAAAAAAATTTGTAGGGCAATATCAGATTGAAAAAACCTGTGTAAATGCAAGCAAAACCCAGCCTCCGATATAGACAACAAAGCATAGTATCAACCGCAAGATACGGTATACTTAAAACACGCAATAGAGCACTTATCTATTGCTGCTATTCGGTCCTATCAAGCCAATAATTGGTAAACAGCATTAAATCATCGACGTCAATATTTCCATCGATATCAATGTCGGTTCCTTCGCAGCCGTTTGCATCGCCACAGTTCATTTCCTTCCAGTATGAGGCAAGCACTGCAAAGTCAGCAAAGTCAACTATAGTATCGTTATTGAAATCGCGTGTGCGGACGTGAGAAAATGTAAGACGATAGATGGGGTCGCATGTACTCACATTGTGGTCATAGAAACCCACATTGCAGTCACCTATGCCTGTAGCGTTATAATCGATAATAAACCAATCTCCTGTATGTATGCTAACGGAGTCTGTATATAAGTCAAATCCATCGATTCCCGTCTCTTCCCAATCCCTAACATCGGCCTCCTTACCTGCAGCAGGGAAATGAGAACCTTCATAATCAAATGTAAACTCATTGTAGTCTCTGGCTGACAGGACTCCGTAATCCCAATATTCTTCTTCAATGGCCAAACTACCGCTCCAATACTCGGCAACGTTCGAATCGACAATAATTGTTAGCTTGGTTCCAACCATAATGTCTCGATACACAAAAGGGATGTCAGGGTCTGCTAATTCAAGGGGTGTGTTGCCATCAGCTAAGCATACTCTTGTCGAAACCTTACCCATACACACCGGAACCATGCCGAAAATTGTTATCAGTACCAGTAGACTCATTTTTTTCATGATCGACCCTCGCCTCAGGAAATCCAGAATGTTTAAGTGCGATTCATCATCATTCGCCCAATGCAAAGAACATAGTCTTATATTATTGTATCGAATTTGCCGTATAAATCAAGGAAAAAATTATGTTGCTTAATTGGTGCTGCCTGTCACTGAATAAAGAAGGAGTAGATTTGCCTTGACACACGAGCAGCCGATTTGGTATATTTGTTAGGCCTAACTACAAAGGTTCATAATTGATGCGATCTCTGAAACTTTTACTTACACAACAATTCAATCTACATTCTCAGACACCTTTTGCATATAGAAACAGTCATTTCTAAGCGTGGCTCATTTCGGTTCTCGTAAGGAAGGACGTAGGACTCAAAAATAAATAAGCTGGGACTCCAATGATCGTAACTTCGATACAGTATCTTATGCAATCGCACGACCGTTCCCCAGCCCCCGTACCCGTTCTCGCCATTACAAAGCCACTACAGGACAGCGCTGTGCGCGCCAAAAAGCGCCCGTCACAGCTTATTTGTTGGACGAACTCACTTCATTTAGTACCAGAGTTCTAAGCGCCCTTATCCAGCTTTATTCATATTCTCCCGATGCTCTTCTTCAATCCGTTCCCGTAGCAGTATAGCTGCAAGCCGCTCAGCTTCTTTTGCTTCCCTCTCGTCAAGCTCACGCTGCTTAACTGTATCGGTAACGTTGGTATTGTCCGTGAACATTGCAAGATACTTGCCCTGCAACTCCGTGCAGCCCTTAGCTACCGCATATTGACCGGCCTTCCGTGCCATTAGCTTGTCGTGTTCTAAATCAGCCAGCACCTTATCAACGGTTATGTTATTTCGCTGCATATTCTCCGTATATAGCTCTTTGAGCCTCTCCTGAATCTTAGGGTTTTTCAATAAGTTGCAGGCTTGCGAATAAGCGCTCTTTTCACTGTAACCTGCTGCTATTGCGGATTTTGTGCCGTTGCTGAATGTTTCCGCCCCGATAGTAGTATAGTGGACGCAAAAGCTGTCCTGTTTTGGTGTAAGTGTTTTTGTTTGGCTCATAGCTTTGTTTCCTAATCCATCTTTCTCTGTCAGTTCACTGTTGTAGAAATTGCTCACTCATAAAAGACAAAAGCCCCTGTTCCTTACGTTGCTTAAGGTTTTGTAGCTTTCGCACTTTTTTTGTCGGTCTGCCCTTATAAGTCCAGCGTTTAATCTTTTCGTAAAGCTCCTTATACTGCCTTTCGGCTTTGAGTGGATAGCCGATATTGCCAAACCGTGCAAATCGTGGCTCATTCCGGCTCACATAAGACAAATTGTAACAGTGCCGACAGCCAAAATACTCTCTACCTGGAGCAAGAAAAAGCGTCCCAACCCTTTTGCCACAAACACCATTGATAGCCAAAGGGCAGATAAACCAATATCGAACACCGCCGAAATTACAGGGTGTAGTTGTAAGCCGAACCTTGTAGTTATAATCAGTCTTCTCTCCGGTGTGGCGGTCCGTAACCGTATAGTAAAACCTTACAAATTTTTCGGCCTCCGTGATTGATACAGTTATACCAATACTGCCCGTTTCTTTGCCCGTTATCGAATTTGTCCAGTAAATCTGCTCAGAGCGATTGCTACACAAATAGCCATATTTTCTCAGGAGTGAAATGCTAATGCTTTTGCAATCTTCGACCGTATCTTTTTTGCTCCAGTAATATCTGCCCATATTCTTGATTCTTTATTTCTCTTTTATTGCCGAAATCATTAAGGATTCTGCACACATTTTTACTACATTATAGCTACACCTTTTGACATCAAGCCTCGGTAGATATAGTGAGTCGCATGGTGGGGTAAACCTTATGCAGGTTTTCAGTATCCCCAAAAACATAAAAAACTGCGAAACAAACCCATTTTCTCAATTGTTTTGACCTGTATTCACATCAACATCTACCGCTATTGGCGCAGGCACATTATCACCGGCTCGTAGTCTTTGCTGCCTCTCCAGTTGGTTGATTGCCTTGTATAGCTGTCTCTCAATAGCCCCTTCATACCTCAAGAGTCGGTCTAATTCATCTTTTGACGGGATATTACCCAATTTCTTTACTACCTGAAGCCTGAGTCTATTTTTCACCATCTGTTTCTCAAAAGAGAGTATCCGTTCCCTATGATGTTTTATTTTTTCATCGCAGATTTCTATTAGCGATTGCCAAATATCCTCATCGCTCCACTCTTTATTATTTAATTGCTCGTTGATTTCTTGAGGCGTCCATATTCGCTCCTCGTCATCATCTGACGAAAATAGGTAGCTGAACTTATCACAAAGCCAGTCCCAGTTATCTTCCCAATCGTAAATGTCTTCCAATGATTTACCATCCTCGTGCATAGCGGTTAGCTCTTTTTTATCCTTTTCCCACTGTTCGAGGTATTCTTGCTCCTGTTTTATATCCGGCTCTATCTCTTCGTCCGTCTTGTTTACCTTCTGTTTGTTCCAGTTTGTTTCGTTATAGAAATCATCTGTAGCGGTATCCAACTCTTCCCGAATAAGGCCAACCTCGTATCTGTAAGCCCTACGTAGTCTCCAGTAGGCAACTGCTATCTTTTCTACCAGCATTTCTTCTAACGTTCCCTGTGGTTGTAATTGCGTGCCCAGATCTGCTAAAAGGGCGTTAAACTCCTCTGGGTTCTCCGCCCCTTCTCCAACAGTGATAACTACTTCTTTTGCAAGTAAGCCGTGCTTTAGAGCGTTGTATTTAACTATCTCTTTACCTTCCGGCGTCTTTACGCCGCCTTTTTGAGCGTTCTCTTTATTCGCTTGTAATTGTTTTTCTGATACCGTCATTGCTAATCCCCCTTAATATGAATTTGAACTAATGCTTTGATGGCTGCTTTGATATGTTCTGGTAGTGCTGGCCAGACAGTTACAATTTCCGCTAAATCAGTGGGCAGGTTTTGGTCTGTTTCTGGATTTTCTTTGTAAGCTGGTTTGTAAGCGCCTGATTGAGCTTTTGACAAGTCTTTATTTTGAACAGCGTTATCGTTTTGTGGTAGCTGACTCTTAATCAGCGGGTCACAGGTTCGATTCCTGTATCGCCCATTTTGCGTCGCCCCTAAGGGGCTATGCAGAATGTCCTTTATAGATCCTGATTTTTAATTTAATATGTTTCTTCTCTCACCTGGCGTCGCCCAATGTTCATACCCGCAGTCAGTATGATATGCGGCTTATTAGACACCGGATTTTGCTCGGTAAGGACCTTGGCCCCGTAAACCTTTAGAATCGTGTCCGACGTAAGAACTTCCTCCGGCAATCCAAATGCCTCAACCCTGCCCCGGCCCAGCACAAGCAACTTGTCGCAATACTCAGCAGCCAGATTAAGGTCGTGGAATACAGCAACGACTGTCATACCGGTTTTGCGGTTCAATTCTCTGATTAAATCGAGTGCCGACAATTGATGAGCGACATCCAGATGACTTGTCGGTTCATCCAATAGAAGCACCTTCGGTTCCTGTGCCAGACACATTGCAATTAATGCCCGCTGGCGCTCTCCACCACTAATCTCGGTTATCAGCCGGTCTGCAAGGTTTGAAACATCAGCGAGCTCCATTACGTGCTCGGCTATCTCGAAATCTCTTCTGGTTTCTTTAGCGAGCTTCGGCAGATGTGGAGTTCGTCCCATCAATGTTACTTCACGGACTGTGAACGACAAATCCAATGAAAGGTCTTGTGATAAGCAGGCCACTGTCTTTGCCATCTTGCGTCTGCCAATTTCTTTCAGTCTTTTGCCCTGGAGCAGAACATATCCATCCTCCGGAGCCAATACGCCGGTGATAACTCGCAACAGAGTAGTCTTTCCGGAGCCGTTCGGCCCAATAAGGCCTACGAACTGGCCGGCCTTAACTTCCATAGACACATTCTGCAATACAAGCCCATCGCCGTACCCGGCACTAATATTTTCAATCGAGAGCATACTAACTCCAGTAAGAATTTTTTCTACGCCGTAAAAGAAACAAGAAAAATGGTCCGCCAAGAAAAGCGGTTACCACACCAATAGGTATTTCTACAGGAGCAATCACAGTTCTGGCGAAACTGTCCGCCAACACCAAAAAGATTGCACCAGCCATTGCCGATGCAGGAACCAGCCGACGATGGTCAGGGCCAATGACCAGCCGTACAGAATGAGGTACAATCAATCCTACAAAACCAATCAAGCCACAGGCAGCAACGGTGGCTCCGGTCATCAATGACGCCACTACGAAAAATATTTTTTTCGTCTGCTCAACATTCAATCCAAGATGAGCGGCCGGTTCTTCACCCAGCGTCATAACGTTCAGGTCACGTGCGAACAAAAGCGTAATCACCAGCCCGCATACTACCACTATCGAGACGATTCGCAGCAGTGCCCAATCGAATATCTGCAGGTTGCCCAAAAGCCACCATACTACATTGTGCAAGTTCTGTGATGGGCAGACGGATACGATGAACATCAGAATACTGCCCAAAACAGCACTTACAATGACACCGGACAGCAGCAACGTGTGGACAGGCACAACTCCGCCTGCACTGCGAGCCAGTGTGTAGACCAAAAGAATCGTTCCAATTGCCCCGGCGAAAGCCATTGCCGGCAGTGTCCATGTGCTCAGGACACTGACCCCCAGTATAATCGCAAGTGCAGCTCCCAATCCGGCACCTGAGGAAACACCGAGTACATAAGGATCGGCTAAGGGATTGCGTAAAAGTGCCTGGAAAATAACACCCGCTACTGATAATCCAATACCGGCCACAATGGCAAGTAGGATGCGTGCCAGGCGCAGCCGAATGATACCCGATTGAAACATCTGCGCGACCGGGACATGGACGGCCCCGGCAAATAGAGAAAACACACATACACCTGCAAGCATCGTCAGCAGCACTATGAATATTAACCAGTTCCTTTTACTATACATTACAGGCCTACCTTATTACCGAACCTCCCCTGCCAGCTCCAGCTTTTCACTACCCGCATCACATTTTTCAACGACAGCTCCATAGAGATACTTAGCCAGGATTTTCACGCCTTCTAACAGACGAGGACCCGGACGCAGGATAAGATCGGGCGGGATGTTATCAATAATCCGGCCCTGTTTCACTGCTGAAATCTCAGCCCATCCAATACGGTCGGCTAATCTCGCTGCCGTAGGTCCTTCCTGTTCCATATAGCAGAGAACAATTACATCAGGATTCCACTCAATCACTTTTTCGGGATTAACATGAGGGTAGTGCTGATTGATATTACGGGCAACGTTAACGCCTCCTGCCCATGTAATAATCTCATCGATAAACGACTTTCGGCCCGCGGTTGTGAGCGGATTGTACCACATCTCTACGAAGACCTTGGGGCGTTGCGAAGGTTCAATTCTCTCGAATCTCTCGGATACTACCTTGAGCTCCGCCTGTATTGAAACAATCATCTCTTCCGCCTCCTGCAGTTTACCCGTTGCCTTTCCGATTTTTCGCACAGCTTCGAATAACTCCTTGAAGCTGTATATCCAGAGGTCAAGCACCTCGATACCGGATTTGCTTATCATCTCGGCGGTATCGCCGCGTTCAAAACCAGCTGCAATAACCAAGTCCGGATGCAAGGCCAACAGCTTTTCAATATTAGGCGCTCCAAAACCGCCGACGCATTCAATACTCTTGGCCTCAGCGGGCCAGTCACAACAGTTAGTAACACCGACAATGCAATCTGCCAGGTCTAAAGCGAAAAGTATTTCGGTTACGTTTGGAGCCAGTGACACAATTCGCAGTTTATCCTCTGAGGTACTGTCATTTGGTTTCCATCTGCCGCTCAAAAGCAAAACCATTGCCAGAGCAGCTGCAAAAACAATCGCAGTTATATACCAGTAACGTTTCATCTTAACGGAAACCATCCTATTCCAAATCGAACAAGCTGTTATCCAGCGGCTCAAACCAGCCTAACATCATATCTGCAGATTTAACTCCATAAGCATTAATGCCGTCAAAATCCGCCATTTCTCTTGCGCCGATATGTCCGTCAGCCCATCCGATATTTGCCCTGCCACGATGCCTGAAGTGAATGGACGGCGATGCATATCCCCAGTTGACGGCCGGCTCACTATTAACCACAAAATAAGGCGGCTCGGCAAAAGAATATTCTAAATAATAAGCTCTGCCGTTATCCAACATGGCCATTGCGGCATCTGCGAACATCAAAGTTTGGCCAGGTTGCCTGACCTCAAAATCTCTTGCGCTTACCCTGCAGTTTTCAGTATTATAGCATTTCCATATTCGTGAGCCGATATATGTCATATTGTATCCGTATCCCCCACAGCCGTCCTCGTAATTAAAGCTCCACAGGTTGCCTTTGCGAAAATTAACTTTCTGGGGACATTCCTTTACACTTCCGTCAGCCAAATATGATGCAAGAGGCCCCTTTAGCGGGTCAAACAGCTCATCAATATTGTCCCTTACTCCGTGCCAGCGATGAAGTCCTCCAAAGCTCGCTAATATATCTTTCGCAGCAGTAACATAATAACCATCATTATCCGTAGAATAGCCCCTGTTAGCCAACAGAAGCTGATGGATATTGCTTTGGCAAACAGCAGCTTTAGCTTGTTCTCTTGCTGCTGATAACGCTGGCATCAAAATGCCCATTAAAAGGGCCATGACTGCCATAACAATCAACAATTCAAGCAACGTAAATGCCTTTTTCATATAGGCACACATCCGCCCAATCTCAATATACGCCGGGCTATCTTATCAAGACTGCCCTCCCGCCAACCACTGGCGGGCAAATACAGCAAAATCCAGCAGGTTGATAATACCATCAGCCGGGTCGGAAATATCGCACCGTTCGTCCCAATCTTCACCGCCCGGACGACTCAACCAGGCTTGCACCAGAATAGACAAATCAACATAATCGACTTCGCCGCTCTGGTCGAAATCCGCTGTCCTCATATTTAGCACTCCTATGGCATCCAAATCAAAACCGGCTGAGCCCCATGTCGGATACGGGTCGTATATAATATCGCCCGAAGTATCGAAATAGCTGCCGTCACCAACAATATCAACTATACGTACCCACCTGACGTTATCAGTATCAAGCAATCCTGAAGTGTTTTTTAACAAAGCCAAATCAAAAGGCGTGCCGTATCCCTGCCTGTACTTGCCCGCAAAACCACCTATATCGGTCGGCCCAACCGCACCATAACTACTCACCGGCCCCTCTGTAAGAGAGTCGTTCATAAAACGGAAAAAGTTCTCACCGTCACTTGAAACCTCGGCATAAGCAAGTTCCAGAAATGTATCGCTAATACCGTTCTCAAATACAGCAAAATCATAACCGACACCGTCACCAATGCCGCAGTTAAAAGTTAAGGTGATTTCTCCACCCCGGCCCAAACTTACGATATCATACGAATTCCCATCAGCTTTACCGAGCGCCTTTTCTGGTGTTTGCCACTGTAAATTGCAGTTGGGACCAACCACATAATTTTCCCATCCGCTTGCCCAGCCGATAATCCCGGCATCGTCCATATGGACCGCAGTTGAGCCAACCTCCCCTGCCGCCGGCGCATATCCGCCAAGAACAATCGTATCTATCACAAAACACGCTGGCGTATTCATCCCCCAGTCGCCCACATCGCTCGAACTGAGGGAAAACTCAAGTTTATCGACCACACCAAATGAACCAAGCTCAACATATTCCCACGTATCTACGATGTAATCCTCATTGTTATCTTCAAAGCGAAAGTCAGCCAGGTAAAACTCCACACTGCCGGTCTCTACGTCGCAGGCATCCCTGCCTGTGATAGTCAGAAGAAACCAGTCAGGGTCGTTGCCATCATCGCCACCAAATTTCTTGGCAAATGCATCGCCGTTCAGCATCGAATAATACGCATAGTTACTGTTTGTCACATACAAACCGTCTATCTCAGCAGCGTTGAAAGTAACAGTCGGCAAGCCGTCCCAGCCGACATATCCCACTCCATAATTGTCTGAGTCACCCTGGCCCGCCCCTGCAATACAGTTGTAGAGACCTGCCATCCCACTCGTCGTCGTGTCGGCAATATTCGAGTAAGCGAAACCATCCCAATAGTACCAGTCGAAATCATAATTGTTATTGAAAAATGCACCTCCGCTGATAAAACATCCTGAACCATCTGAGCCATCCCAGTAAGAATTAGGGTCAAGAATCAAATCATCAAAATTAGCCATATCAGCAGCAAATACAACACCTACTGTTAAAACTAAACTAACCAATCCTCTCAAAACCATAGTTCTTTTTTCCTTTCGTCACTGTCCCGTATCGCGCGGGCGCCGAAAAACAATAAAAAAACCGCTGTTCCCACAAAGGAAACAGCGGTCTAATTTGTCAATAACCCAAACTTATCGTTAGTCGGCCTGCGTTGTTCTTAAAGCAAGTATATCTGGGCGCAAAGACTACACTGTGTTCCAAATCGCGAGAACACTTTTATGCGAAACCAACTACAGGCAGGTTTTCTGACTCGCGTCTTACCTCGAAGCTCCTTCCCGTTCACATACAGCGAATAGTGGATTAATCCGCCTTACGTCTGGCGGATAAAAATGCCTCTCGGATTTCCGATTAGTATCGGAGCAGACGCTCACAGCGGCGCGACCGCCGCGGCTTTTAACCGCGTTCCCATTTGACTATCTCAAAGCTGAACCGCTTTGAGACCTGTAATTAGATTATATTCTTTTCAAAGAGCAAAGTATCAAACATCTCTACATCTATCAAACCAAGCAACAGAAGTAAAGCAGAAAAACTTGGAATCCAAAAATATCTTAGAATTTAAAATTATAAAAATATAAATGGTTATATAGCAAAACGTTGTATCACTTGCCAGAACTGCAGACTCGTCTTGGCGTAGGCCAAGCCGTAGCCAGACACAAGTGCAAAAAACATATAAATAACAAAATTACGCCAGACAGACCACTAATAAACACTCCATAGATACAATATCTGCGGCGTACTAAGTTCATACAGAGTGTCTCTGTCAATGCTCAAAATGTTTCGGTTGCGGGCGCTTAAAAAGCTGGTTAAAGAAAATGCCCTGCGATATTCTATCACCTGGGCTTTTTCAATCCCCGCCAGTGACTTGACCAGCTCTATTGCCTCATCCAGATAGCCAATCTCATCTATTAACTTCACGTCACGAGCTTCCTCTGCACCATAGATACTACCGTCAGCAAGTCTTTTTACATCATCTAACGTAAGTGACTCCCTGCCCTCCGTAACAACCCCAACAAATCTATCATAAGCAGGGCTGATTAGCTTGGCTTCGATGTATTTTCGTTGTTCCTCTGTCATTGGCTCGAACGAACTGGGCCAATCTTTTTTCGGGCCTGAAGTAATTACAACCGGCTGAATACCCAGCTTTTTCTCTAACAATTCCTGGATAATAAAATGTCCAAACATCACACCGATTGAGCCGGTAATCGTGGTTGGCTCAGCTATAATCTTCTCGCACGCAACCGACGTATAATAACCACCCGAAGCAGCAACGCCCTGCATAAATGCAATGACCGGCCTACCTTCATCCTGGCGATATTTGCGGATTTCATTATAGATTCGGTCGCTGCCCGCAATCGTTCCGCCCGGCGAATTTACACGAACAATCAACCCCTTTACCCGCTTATTCTGCCGGGCCATCTTTATCTGCTCGTATACATCTTCAGCCTGTTCACTGTGGATTACGCCCTCCAGCGTAATTACAACAATCTTAGCGCTTCGTGGCCCTTCTCGTATAACTTCTTCATCAAAGGCGCCTCTTTGCCCTGCCGCAAAGACCGCAAACAGACCTATCAGCATTAAAAATAGTGCGATATTTGCCATAACTGACAGTGCTAAGATAATGCCCCAGAAAATCTTCCAGCCACTTGTTTTCTTTGGTGCCTGACCGGCCGGCTTTATTGATTCAGACAAACTGTTACTCTGCTCAATATCCATAATAAACCCTTTCAAAATTACCCTCCGCAATTATAGCCAGCATAACCTCTACATTCAACCTTCAAAAATATATGTTTTCCCACTGCATTTCATTTCATTGCGAACTTGAGACGGAATATATGCTATATGTACGCTTGTCCTGCCCGGCTACGGCACGCTTGCCCTGAGCAAAGCGAAGGGGCGCAATACGAGCATAAAGCTTGACAGCGAAGGTTTTGGGTCTAAAATCACGGGCTATGGCTGACCCAACGCCACAAAAAAAGAAGAAAAAGAAAAGCCAAAATCCTTTAGTAAATTATCTGCAATATCTTGCGTTGCGGGTTCTTGTGGTTTTCCTCTATCTGTTCGATGTAGAAACCAATCTAAAGACCGCATGTTTTCTCGGCCGACTGCTATGGAAATACTACCACCGCGGCCGAAAGCGGGCTTTAGACAATCTTCACGCAAGTTATCCTGAGAAAAGCGAGCAATGGGTCTGGGAAACAGGCAGACGGAGCTTCGAGCATATTGCAATGCTCGCAATTGATGTGTTGTTCACGTCGAGACTGGTAAAAAAACACAACTGGCGGGATTATTCACGATTCAAAACCGCTGAAAGAGCCAAATGGCTGATGAAAGAGGGCAATGGAATGCTTATGATTGCGGCTCATTACAGCAACTTTGAAATTATAGGCTATATGTTGGGGCTGTTTGGTTTTAACGTCTATAGCATCGCCCGGCCATTCGATAACAAATTTATCAGCAACTACTTATATGATGTTCGTCAGCAAGCTGGGCAGAAAATAATCGACAAAAAAGGGGCAGCTGAACTTATGGGAAATCTTGCTTCAGAAGGCGCCACACTGTGCTTTATAGCTGACCAGGATGCCGGCAGAAAGGGGCTATTCGTAGATTTCTTTGGCCGAAAGGCCAGTACCTATAAGAGTATAGGACTGCTCGCTATTACCAATAATATACCGATAGGCGTCGGCTATAGCAGGAGAGTTGATAATCGCTTTTTCTTTGAAATCTGCGTTCCAAGAATTATTTTCCCCGAAGAATGGGCTGACAAAGACGACCCGCTAATGTGGGTTACTGCAGAATACACCAAAGCAATCGAAGAATTTGCGCGAGAGGACCCGAGTCAATACTGGTGGCTCCATAGGAGATGGAAACATCAGCCCAAGAGAACTGAAGACAGAGGACAGATTTCTGACTTCTGATTTCTGATTTATGTCGAATGAAGAAGTATGGATTCCTGCCTGCGCAGGAATGACAGGTCAATGTGCGATAACGCTTGAAATTCTAAAGACGGGGAGCAATAGAGCGATGGCGATGGTCCCGATGATTCCGCCGAGAATAGTTATCATCAACGGCTCAATAAGGGCCATAACGGCCTTAATCGAGCTGCCGAGCTTCTTTTCATAAAAGATGGAAATTTTATCGCAGACATAGCCAAGATCGCCGCTTCTTTCGCCGGCGCGGAGCATCTGGATAATTCCGGCATCAATCAGATGAGAGCTCTGCGAAATCTGTATGGACTCCGACAACTGATAGCCATCACGAATTTTTTTGTCGGTTTCAGACCACAGCCGTTGAAAATAGTAATTTTCACACGAGCCGTGCATCACTTCTATCGAGTCCAGCAGACTTACTCCGGTATTTACCATTGTCGCCATAATGCGCATACTGCGAGCCACCACCAAATCAATAAACATCGTGCCCAATACTGGTGTGCGGATTTTTATAAAATCGATTACCCGTCGGCCGGATGTTGTTGCTGCCCAGTAATATAGAGCGGTACCTGCAACTATAGCAACCGTCACAAAGGATGTCATCACCCGAAAGTCACCTATCAATTTGCTGAACCCAACCAATACTTGAGTAATTTTTGGAAGCGCAGCACCCTTTGCTTCATAAATCCTCATAAACCGAGGCAAAACAAAGAACATCAGTGTTCCAGTCGCTGCCACAGCCATCAGGGCCATTATAATCGGATATGTAAGTGCCCCTTTGATGCGTTTGCGAGTATCGGCTTCAAAGTCCAGATAACCGCTAAGAACGTTAAGCATTTCGGGCATTTTGCCGGAGGCCTCCGAGGCCTTTACCATACTTATAAACATCGAATTGAAGCTTTTCGGGTAAGCACTAAGTGCTCTTGAAAAATTCTCGCCGCTTTTGACTATTTCCGCAACATCCATAATTACGGTTTTGAAGGTGCCATCTTGTGCCTGCTCGGTGATAGCATCAAGGGCATCGCTAAGGACTACGCCGCTATCAAGCATTACCGATAGCTGGGTGGTAAATAGAATCAGCTCCGATTGTCTCACTTTTACCGCTGGGTGTACAGAGATTGCAGCGGTAGTATTCAGCTTTGTCTCTGCTTTTTCGGAGTTAGATTCCTTCGTAAAATCAGTTGATTCTTGAGTTTTCGTTGCTGTTAAAGCCATTTTTCATATCTCGTATCATTTATACTTCTACCTAGGCTGTCCTTAGTACTTCCTCGATAGAGACAATTCCGGCTTTTACCTTTTCAATTCCATCGGCCTGCAAAGGAACCATTCCATTTTGAAGTGCCTTGACTCGCAATTTCTTCAAGCTCGCCCGATCAGCAATCATTTCCAGAATTTGCTCATTCGGTACAAAAAGCTCATGAATGGCAATTCGACCGGCATAGCCGGTGTTACGGCATTTTTTACAACCCACGCCGCGATAAAACTTCTCAACTTTTCCACTCAACTTTTCCACGGCCTTTTTTATACTCACGGCTGGTTCATACTCTGACTTGCAATTTGAACAAATCTTCCGCACTAATCGCTGAGCTACGACTGCTATCAATGAAGCACTTACCAAATATGGGGCTACGCCCAAATCCAGCAGACGCGTTACCGCCCCGGGTGCATCATTCGTATGCAAAGTTGAGAGAACCAGATGCCCGGTCAGTGCCGCCTGGACAGCAATATTGGCAGTGTCTGTGTCACGAATCTCCCCGACCATTATTATATCGGGGTCTTGTCGTAAGAGACTTCGCAATGCCGTCGAAAAACGAAATCCGGCACTTTCGTTGACCTGGAACTGATTTATACCGGCCATATTGCACTCTATGGGGTCCTCAACGGTACAGATGTTGACCTCATCGCTATTTAATTCCGCCAGAGCTGCATAAAGAGTGGTATTTTTCCCTGAGCCGGTCGGCCCTGTTACCAGAACTATGCCGTTTGGAGATTGTATTACCTGCCTGAACAACTGGAGGTTATCAAAGGTAAATCCAAGCGACTCAAGATTGAAAAGTATTTTCTGCGGGTCGATGATTCTAATAACTACTTTTTCGCCAAAGTTGCCCGGCATAACTGATACCCGTAAATCGATGGGTCTGCTTTCCACTAAAACGTGTATGCCACCGTCTTGTGGCAAGCGCCGTTGAGCGATGTCCAATTCAGCCATAATTTTGATACGCGAAACAACCGCAGAATGCATCTGGTAAGGCGGATGCATCTTCTCATAAAGCCGGCCATCGACCCTGTATCGAACCCGCAGTTTTTTGTCGTCTGGCTCAATATGAATGTCACTGGCATTATCCCGCACAGCGTTATAAAGCAGATAGTTGACCAGTTTTACAACCGGCGATTGCCCAGCTATCTCCTCTAAATCACCTATATCCTGTGTGATGTTTTCTATTAGTGTAAAGTCTTCCAGACCATCATCATCAATGATATCATCAATCACAAAGACATTCGCAGCCGGTAGATACGTCTGCAGAGTGGCCTTAATATCCTTGTTCGTTGAACATACCACTTGAACCTTACAGCCGCTTATGCGCTCTATCTCATCTATCAAAAATACATTTGTTGGCTCACTCACTGCCACTGTAAGCGTATCATAGACCTTAAACAGCGGCAAAACGATATGCTCTTCGAGAAATTCCCTCGGCAAAATCTCAATCGCCTTTGGGTCGCATATTTTCGGGCCGACCTGCGCATAAGGCACACCATACGCCTCTGATAGTGCCGAAGCTATCTGGTTTTCCGTACAATGACCCATCTCAACCAGAAGCTCGCCAAGTAACTTGTGATGGCCATTCTCTTTTTGTTCAGTCAAAGCATTCTCAATCTGCTCTTCCGTCACAATACCGCGCGCCAGCAGCAGTTGTCCAAGCTGCATTTTGTTTTCTACCCCTATCGACCCCATAACCAAAACCTAAAACGAACTTGTTCTATGTTTTTAGTTTCTATACAAAACTCTTTACCGCCTCGGCAAGTTCCACATAATGGTCAAACTCATTTTCAAGTCGTGTAACTTCCAAAATTTTCGTGCAGTTCTCGTCAAGCCCGGCTAACCTAAGCTCACATTTGCTCTGACTACAGTATTCCCTCACCCACAACAATTGTTCCAATCCCTGGCTATCAATAAATCCCACACCGCTCATATCAAGCACTATAGCGGTTCTATCTTTGGCGATTATATCGGTGATTGTATTTTGAAACAGTTTGGCAAAATCACCATCTAATTCGCCCTGCAACTCAACGACCGTAACATCGTTATAATCTCGCGTTTTAATTTTCATCTGATTAACGTCCTCACAGCAGCTGCACCATACTCTGTGAAATCACTTCTGTCATAAATCCCAACAGAACCCGAACTATTTTGCATAATGATATCCCAGAGCAGGCAGACATCGCTATTTATAAAAGCTCTTCCAACTTTTTCATCGAACTGCGTTCCCAATCCTTTCTCAACCTCAACAAGAGCTTGTTCTACGGTCCTTGCACTTCTATAAGTTCGTTTTGATGTCATCGCATCAAAACTATCCGCCAATCCAACAATCTTACCTATAAGCGGTATTTCATCACCGACTAAACCATCGGGATACCCCTTGCCGTCTACCCGCTCATGGTGATACAATACTCCCGCCACAACTTCACGCATCTGCTTTATCTCACGTAAAATACCTGCTCCTATCGAGGGATGCTTTCTTATACACTCCATTTCTCGCTCAGTCAGCCTGCCTTCCTTGCGTAATACTGCTTCATCTATTCCGATTTTTCCTATGTCGTGAAGCAACCCAGCCAAATAAATCTTGTGTAATTGTTCTTCTTCCAGAGGTTGCTGATCGCTGAGTCTTTCCGCTATCCATCGCGCAATAAACGCAACTCTCTCAGAATGGCCGCGTGTGTACTTATCTTTGGCATCAATGCTCCTCGTGAGTGCTTTTAATGAACCTATAAATAATTCCTCGAGGTCCTTGAACAATCTGCCATTCTCGATAAACACCGCACATCCATTAGCCACCGAATTAAATAATTTTACATCGGTACTGTCGAAATCCTCCTTGTCAATCCTGTTTATCGCTACCATCAACCCCATTATGTGGCTGCCGTTTGGAGTCGTACCAGCCAAAACCGGTTCTGATTTGTCAGTGCTGTACAAAGGTACCGCAATAATACTTTTAACACTGTCCTGCCACTCGTATCTGAAAGGCGAATCAACATCACTATCCAACAGCATTTCTTTTCCGCTGCTTATTTCATCTGCCAGTCGGCTGTGCAAAATACCCGCCGCTCGCTCATCCAAATCTATCAACCCTGAACCAGCAGCTACAACCAATCGCTTTTCGTCATCTATAACCTTTTCCAGTAGTATCGCAATACCCTCAACACTAACAATATCGGTTAAGCTGTCACATGCCATTTGCAGAAAGTTAGTGTCCGCCTTTGTAACCTTCATATTCATGCTGAGCTTGTGAAGCAGTACTATCTCCTCATAGACCTGCGCCAACTCTGTGCCGATCTTTTCAATTTGTTCTTTGGCCTTTGCCTCGGCCTGAAAACTCTTCGCTAAAAGCCTTAGCATCTCCATAAGATATTCACTGCTGACTTGAGCCGGCATCTTTAACACTTCCACAAGCTGCCCATATGGTTTATTCTGCGGAGGGCATGACTCATTACCAGGGCTTCGACTAAGCTCAGCCGAATCTTGACTGTCGTCAGACAAGTGTCCTACTGACCAAGCACCCAAGTCAATTAAAGCAACCAATCCGGCTACGGCACGCTTCGCCGTGACGAGTCCGGCAGAGCCTGATTTTAGTCCCTGGGACTCCTGCACAGCATCCCTCACGGGATTACGGAGAACAGCAGCCAAAACTTGTTGACGTTCGCCCAGCCGGTATACCCCTTCGACAGGCTCAGGGCGGTGAGCAACGTCGAACCGCTGCGTTTCTCTGCTAAGACAGCTAATCGCCTGCCCTTCTTGATTTAAAGCTTGCTGGCCAATCTCTATTAACTGTTTCTCCACTGATTCGAATCTACCGGCCTCACACAACAACACAAGCTCGCCCTCGGTATTGTCCACAGGATACCTTACGGCACAAACGGCAAAATTAACGCCAAATTTATTTATCCTGCCACCGAACCTTTCCAACTCGCATTGTTGTGAGGAACTTAAACTACTTCCGGCTACGGCTCGGCCTTCGCCGAGACGAGTTCTGACCGTATCTAACAAAGCTTGCTTCATTCGAATATCCCTTAGAGATTATATTCTATTGTTCATTTCGATGTTGTTCCCCAATTATCAACTATCAAGGCTTCGACTGATATCAGCCGAATGTCCTACCAAGTCTCTTTGGTACAGGATATCTTCAATGTTTTCCAACAACTCCTTAGGACTGAAGGGCTTGCTGAGACACTGTGATATTCCTAAATCTTCCTTTTGCTTATCCTCAATAGCAAAGCTTCTGGCTGTCAGCAAAATCACTGGAATATCCCTCGTTGCTTCGCTACTACGAAGCTTCTGGACAAGCTCCAGTCCAGACATAAACGGCATTTGATAATCGGCAACAATAAGGTCCGGCTTTTCTTCGCAAGCTATCTCAAAGGCCTCAGCACCATCACTCGCCGTCACAACCTCGTACCCGTTATTACGAAGTTTTATCGCAACTACATGAACAATGTGTATTTCATCATCCACAACTAACACTTTCTTTGAAGCCATTATTTCACCTCCTCAAAACTTCCGTTCTCCGTAGTAGTCGTACTACGAAGGATGAATCTGATATTTCGTATTTCGATTTACACCTGGACTGTCTCTCCCATCGCCAAAGGTAACTCAAAGCCAAAGGTGCTCCCGATGCCGACCTTGCTCGTAACAGAAACTCGACCATCGTGAACCTTTTCAACGATTTGTTTAACAAGGTTAAGTCCTAAGCCCGTGCCTTTTGCATACTTTTTTCTTGCATCAACCCTGTAAAATTTATCAAAGACATGCTCAATTTCATTTTCGGGAATCCCGACTCCCGTATCAGTTACACTAACTCGTACAAGATTTGCAGTCTCGTCAACTTCAGTTTCAATCATAACCTTACCTCCGGCAGGAGTATACTTAACAGCATTACTCAGCAGATTAACAATAACCTGCGAAATCATATCTTTATCTGCATACACCTGGTCGAAAACAATCGGCTTTTGTCCAATAATTTCTATATTCTTTTCGCTGGCTGCACTTTTTATCATTTGCAACTGTTCTTCGATGAGTATTGTTAAGCTGACGGGCTTCTTTTCTACCTTTACCATGCCAGATTCAATACGTGAAATATTGAGGATATCTTCGATCAGTCGATTCAATCTCTTTGCCTGGCTTTGAATCACTGAACAAAACTCCTTTATTGTCTTTTCATCGTTAGCTTCACCGTCAGCGAGCATTTCCGAATAGGCGGTGATAGAAGCAAGAGGCGTTTTTAATTCGTGTGAGACATGACTTACAAAGTCGGTTTTGGCCTGCTGAATTTGCTTCTCACGCGTAATGTCGTGCAGCACTGCCACAGCCCCGCAAACCCGCTGGCTCTGGTCGTGGGGCCCCCATTCTTTCGCGTTTGGGGAACCCTCGTAAACACATGAAATGATGCAGTCGTAGGTCTTTGGCTCAGCGTCCCTTCGACTTTGCTCAGGGCAGGCTTTTAGAAATCCAATTTCCTTCCTTGTAGCCCGTGCCTTACTTTGTCTGCTGTGGCACAAGATATCTACAAATTCACTTTTATCCGGGTCTACCAACTCACCGATTGGCTTATGCTGAGAACTGGTAATATCAAAATTAAAAAGCCTGCCAGCTGCTTCATTTGCCATCAACAACCTGTCAAACTCGTCAACAACAATAACCGCGTCACGGATACTGTATATAATCGCCTCGGTGTTTTTCCCCCGCCTTTGTGAAAGCTGAATTTGTATCTGCAAATCCTTAATTTGTTTTTCAAGTTGAGCAATATAATGAGTATAACTGTCAAGACGCTCGTTAACAGCTTCGCTTAAGACGTTTATGACCGCATTCCCATATGGTTTGATATGAGCCGATTTGTCCTGCTTGAGATGTTTGGCCATGGACGTGATTGTCCCAGCCAGTCTTAGACAGCACCAGCCGAGCCAAATCACGCCCACAGCCACAACAATGTAGCACAGCAACGCAACGGGGCCCCAACGTTGCATAAAATTGGCAAATCGCCAGCCCTCTTCCGCGCCAGAGTACTGCCACTCAGAGAGGCCCCCTATTAGCAAACAACTCAGCACAATCCCTGTGACTATCGCATATAAGTTTCTTCCAACTCTCAAACCAACAACCTCTATTTCTCTCTTACATCCAATTTGCTACTCTTTACCCGATGTTGCTCATCTCCGAAGCCACTTGTCTGAGTCTTCCTTTTCAACATCTTGTCGTATATTTCTTTCCATCCTGCCCAAAGCATTGGGATCCGTTTCGTCCATAATTCGTTCCTTCAGCCGCATTGCTTCAAGAAAAGCCGGGCGAAGTGTAAGTACGTATTCAAGTTCCTTCAACGCTGCTTCATTATCACCATCGACGTAGTATTTAGCAGCTTCGGCATAACGGTCATCTGCCAGTCTTGCTCTTCCAGGCCACTGCAATTCTTCCTTCGCACCAAACCTCTTACGGCTGATATCCTCAGCTCTGGCCGATCCTTTTGTGTCGCTCGGCTCCTCAATGATATGAGGTGTAAGCAAAACTATAACTTCCTGCCGTGTAACTGTGTCAGAAGTGCTCCTGAATGCCGCACCTACGAATGGTAAATCCCCCAGCAAAGGTATCTGGCTTCGACTCGTAACGACGCTATCCCTGAACAGACCGCCGATAACGATGGTCTGGCCGTCCTTGACCATAATGTTGGTTGCCAATTCTGTTGAAGTCTCATCCGGTATATTATTGGCTTTCAAAGTACCGGAACTATCCTTCGGATGGATATCCATTCGGATATATCCGTCGTCGCCTATATACGGCCTGAAAGAAAGCTTCGTACCGGTATCCAGGAACTGAACTGCCTGAGTTGTCGAAGTCTGCGTCTGGGTAGTTTGAGAAACGTAGCCAATCTTTGTCCCGATATAGACTTGTCCAAGCTGCTTGTTGATGGCTAAAATCTTTGGATTTGCAAGAACCGTTGTGTCCGTAACTGTCTCCAGCGCGGTAACTATTGCTGCAACGTCACCGGAAGTAATACCAATTCTAAGACCACTACCGCCAACGGTTGCGAAGCCCGAAGTTTCTATCGGCGTTCCAGATGTAATTAAACCACCGCCTAATTGACCCATCGGAGTGGTGGCAGTGTCCCGCAATTCGAGAGAATCACCACTCCCACTTGTGTAAGAAGTCGTTGTCGTCGTACCGTCCAGGTGGAAACCAGCCATGAAATTCAGGTCAACGCCAAGCTTCATACCCTCGGTTAAAGTGCAGCTTAAGATAGTTGCCTCAACTAATACCTGCTTGGGCCGAACGTCCAGCTCGTTAAGGAGCTTTCCTGCGGCTTTGATATTCTCAGGATAGTCACAGATGATAATGTGGTCATTTAAGGCCATCGTATCACCACCACCAGCACCTGCGGTAATAGATTCGCCCGTAGTTGCCACAGTTACAGGAGGAGAACTGCCCTGAATGGTGCCTACACCACTGAGTACCGGACTAATGAGCTTCATTGCCTCGGCCGCACTTATGTAATAGAGCGTAAAGACTTTGGTTATCATTCGCTCTTTATCCGCCATGATCTTTTTGTATTCATCCCTGGTATACACTTTAATCAGGTTTCCCTCCTGGACATATTTGAAGTTATCTCCCAGAATCGCATCCATAGCTTCCTCAAAAGTCACGTTCGAAAGACTTCTAAAGGCCAACATGCCATCAACGTTTGGCGTAGGCACAATATTCTTCTGGTACATGCTGCCTAATATCGCCAGGGCGTCCCGGATGCTAAAATTCGCCTCGAATTTAAAAGATTGAATCGGCTTACCTGTGCTGGACTTTGCCCCAGTACTTTCCGACTGACCGCTGCTTACACCAACATCGGCTGCTACAACAACTTCAGTTGTATCGCCTGTCACAACATTAGCGAGCGCAATAGCGGTCATCACCACCGATACAAAGACCCATATGAACAAATCCTTTCTAATTTTTCCCTCACTACTTGAATTTTTATCGTGATACATAATTTACCCCCTATTTTCTAACAAACCTTCTTACAACATATCGCAATACTTAATATCGTAAGGTCTTCGTCCCCAACAATTTAATCAATTACCTCAACAACTCGTTTAAGTTTTAACGTTATTTTTGCTTCTCTATATCTTATGAACACTTTATCTTCTTCAATTCCAACTACTTCACATTCATAATTACTGTCCCCATCGACAACGAGCAATTTGTCCCCCACGCTTAGTGGCTTACCATTGATAAAGGCACGGGGATACTCACCAAATCCTATCGCCTCCAGCTTCAGTTTCTCTGCAACTCGTCTGGCTGTCTCTTCACTACCACCTTCTGAAACGCTTACTTCTTCAATATCAGCTATTTTTCCCCCTTCTCCACTTATAATAAGTTTCCACCAGTCGTCCGAAGCAAAAAAGTCTCTAGTGATTGAATTATTGCGGCCTGCAACTTTCGGCAATTCTATAAAAGTTACTTTTAATTCCGGACTCGACTTTGACGTGTTGGAGGTGACTGCCTCTCGTCCAAGTGTCGCTTCAGCAGTCTTTGGCGTTTTATTGCCAAGCACTCTGACCCACATAAAGACCATCAATGTAATCAAACATACTGCAAAGACGGTCTTTTTCTTCTCTGCAGCCAATTGATTAAAAATTCTATTAGCCCTGTTATGCCGTAAGGCATGCCGTCCGGCTACGGCACGCTTCGCCGTGACGAGTGGACTATTCTTTCCCATGTCTTGCTTCATATTATTCCTTAAACCACGTTGGGTTTATGGTCGTGAACCTCATGTGGTTCACGACTTATCCCTGCCCGGTTTCAGGTCTGTAATAAATGACCACTTTTGTTCGCATACTGACATCGCCACCAAAATCGCTATCGCTTACAAACTCCATCCTCTCAATGCGAACCAATCTATCCAATCTTTGAAGCTGTTTATAGAACTCAAAAACTTGAGCTAATTTACCTCTACATTGCATATCTATCGGTATGCACTTCAACTCATCGGCCTTTATCTCCTTACCAGGTGCTACTACCTGCTCTTTTAGGTTATGCTCATTCATCAAATCAGCTATTTTACTTAAGAACACGCCGAGGTCTCTTTGCACAGGTATGTTTGCCCCATAGTTTGCAACTTCGGCTCGTAGCTTTAGCAATTGCTCTTCGAATACCGGTAGTTGCTTACTTTCCGCCGATGCTTTAGCAATAGCAAATATCTGTGCAGCTTTCATCTGTTCGACTGCCTTGGCTTCCTTCCGCAAAGGGAGGTACCGAAGTAGAAATCCACCTATTATTGCACCAGCCAAAACACATATCACTATTTGTTGTCTTTCTTTAAACAACATTATTACTCTTGCCCTTCAGAGCTACGGCAAGGCCTTCCCGGCTACGGCACGCTCCGCCGTGACGAGCGCCTTGACGAGTTACCTGTTACTGCTCACGATAATTTGCCAAATAACAACTTATCTCAAACTCACTTACTCGGAAAATATCTGTCGATTTTGAAACAACCTCTTTGGAGATGAGGATACTTCTCACAGGGTTATTTCCTCGTTGTATCTGTTTGTTTCGTGAAAACAACGGTATAACACTACAAAAATATGGCGAGTCTTCTAATTTGCAAACAAGAGCTGCTACATCACTTGCATCTGCCGCTACGCCGCTTATCATCACCTTAAATCGCACGTTACCAGTTGGCAGTGCCTGCCTATCACTACTCGCCACTCTCACGGCAGATGCAATATTGGGTTTTGTTTGTTGCTCGTTTGCAAATTTCTCAGCGACGAACCGGACTTTGCTAAGCACTATCCTTTCATCAATCAAAAAGCTCATCTCAGCTAAAATACTTGCGACATCGATTTTGGAATCGATTTCTTCTATAGACCTCATTTTGCCCCGCAAGTTTCCCACTTCGCTTTTAAGGTTGGCCAACTTAGCTGACACATTTTCCGCTTCTATCTGCCTCGTTGTCATTTGGGCAAATTCTGCTCTGGCTCTTGAAATCGAATGTGCAGCAGTAAAGTTCCACACCACAATCACCACAAATATACCAGCCAAAGCGACATATTGCGTGTGATAGCTAAACTGACGCTGTCTGCTGCTCTTATACCATTGTGGAAGAAAATCAATTTCCTTCATAACTAACTCGTATCTAATACTTTAATATTCACACTATATACTTTGATATCCATCCCAACCCTTAAGACCAAGTCCCACAGCTATTGCCCATTCACAAAGTAAACCTCGCCGGTCACTATCAAAATTTATATCTGTCTTTTCGCTCGATAAGTCGAAGCCCTTCAATGGCTGAGCTATCTCAATCTCAACTGTCAATTGCCGCTTTAGGACATTTATTAAAATACTTTCGTATGCCTCCCCACCGGAAAAAACTGCTCGCTCCACACGCTTGCCTCTAAAGGTCACTGTGTAATATCTAAAGCATAGTGATATCTCCCTTGCAAGCTCTTCAGCAATTGCACTTATCGCATCAACCATCACCTGTCGCGTCGCTTCATCGAGCCGGTGTTTGCTGCCACTCGCATGCACTGTCGAATCCAACGGTTCGACTGTCCTGAGCTCACTGCCGAAGGGCTGTGCTGCTGAAAGGCCTCTCTCGGTCCTAAAGGCTTTGCGTAATGTTACTGCTTCCTTGATGCCAATGCCTAATTTTGCTGCGATTTCCCGATTAAATTTCTCCCCGCCAATCGGTATCTGCTTAACGAAACTAATCTCTCCCCCACGACCAAACACTACAGTAGTAAACCGGTTACCTAAATCTACAAAAACGACCGTGTGTTCTCTATCCTCCAGACGTCTTAATGTCCTCTCAAAGCTTCTAAATAACGCACATGGAACCGTATCTATCGCCACCGGCCTAAGCTGGGCTTCTTCGAGCATCTCAATGTGACTTTTTATCGTTTCGTTATCCACAGCAAACAATATCAGCTCATTCTTAACCTCGTCACCCTGCCTGACACTGCCGGCTAACATATAGTTAATTGCATCCTTATCCGGGTCCATGCCAAAACGCTGGGCAGCCTCTTTTTTCAAAGATTGCTCGATTTCACCACTGTCGGACTCCGCCAATCGTAAACTTGTTATCTTCAATCTGTCATTCGGCAAGCATGAAATAACATCTCTCCCACGAAAGTTACCTTTTTCCAGTATCTGCTTTACCGCAGAAACAACAAAGGTTCTTCTTTCTGCCGTAAGGCATCCTGTGTACTGACCATCACCGTTTATAGCGGGGTCTATGCGAACTTTATCTGCTGCAATAACACTAATCTGCCCGTCGTTTATTGTCAGTTGAATCATCTTGATAGAATTATGACCAATGTCCAGACCTATCGGCCGCAGACTTCGAGTTTTTAATTTCCAACTTATCATCCTTCGACTCCGCTCAGGACTTCGTTACGCCCTACCTTTATCAGTTCACAACCGATATAAATCCTGTAACCGGTTCAACAGTAATCGTTGCGGTTGCTCCACCCGCCTGAAGGTTAATAACGCCACTATTCAACGGATTGTTGCTGCCATTGTAGGGACTTCCAAGATAATCAAATTTAATCTCGCTGGTCGCATCAAAACCAACATTAGCAATATCAACCTTGTTCAGCCTGCTATCGTTTCGAAAATCTATAATGTAATTGAATCCCTTCTTCACAGGATGTGCTATTATGGCACCAGCCTGATTTCTTATACTGTAACTTTCCGTGTCCTTATCAAACACTACTGAATATCTTTGTCCTCTGCTGATTGCCATACTCTTAGCGTACTCCAGATCCGCCGCTATCATATTTGCCGCAGAGCGAATCTGCACACCAGCAGCAGAGCTGACCATTGGTACCACAGTCATCGCTGCTATGGCGATTATCACAACAACAATCAGAACCTCTATCAAGGTAAAACCACTGCTTAAGCAACGTAAATCGCATCTCGTGCTATGTAGCCTTCCGTCCCCCGTAGCAAAGCTACTGCGGAGGACAGGTCGCAGAGCAGTATCAGACTCTTGACCAAAATACAAATAACGCCTCCTTACCGGTGGATATATTAAGCTTGGTATCCTCACCGACTTTATCTGTCTGTCGTGGTACATTTTGGACCCTTGCCTCTGTCTTTTTTTCGACATGTTCGGGACGTCTCTTTATCTCTAACGTCTAACGTCCGGTTTAGCTTACCCCCGCGTCTTCTTGGCGAAGACAAGAGCGGGGGCTACCATTTATCTGCTGAACGCCCTGCCAACGCTATACAATTGTCACATTTCATACCCTCTACAGTTAGGGTCAACAAAACTGGTATAATCGTCAAAACAGTATGACATGAATCACCGAACTATTTCGATGACTTGCGGGGAGCAGGATATACCATTGATACTAAATATACTTCTGATTTTTCTCTTCATCGTATATAAAGGCCGATAAACATCCCGCCTACGGTGGACCCTTTAACAGACCTTAAGAGTCAGCTTTATTTTCTCTCGATACTTCTGAAAAATGCGCCACCAGCCTGTTCCCACCTCTGTGCAACACCTGCTTGAGGCCAAACTTCAATCGCAGTTTTTGACGGTGCAGCAGTTATAGTTACATCACTTCCACTATCATCCAGCTTCCAATGCCCTACCAGCCCGGCCAGCCCATCCTTTGGCGGATATATATCATTCACATCCAATACCCGGTTATAGATTCGAACCTCATCGATGATGCCATAGAATGACTCATCCCGATATACAGGATTCCCATCATTACCAATGTCAGCACCTGGCCCAATTACAGACAAACCTGTGTAGTTGCCGTTGGCCTTGGGGGCACCGTCAACATAAACGACATATCCTGTTCCATCCCATGTAAGGGCTATGTGATACCATCGATTGGTATCTAAGCTCTGGATGTTTGTATGCATAGCGTGGTCATCACCAAGACCCAGGTCGAGCCAGCCATTTTCGTCGTTGGTATATAATTGAATCCGGTCCAACCATGCAATTTGAGATGCATGACCGAACATATAATGATGGGAGTTATCAAAACCTTTAGCATAGGCCCATAAAGATAAAGTTCCCTTTTGAGAATCTATGCCATCTGTACTGATTTTCGCCAATGTATTATTCCCGTTAAACCCAAGTGCACCATTAATCTTCCCACCGGCAGGCTGCCAAGTTGGACCATTATACAGTATGCCGGAATTGCCATTACCAGACGAGTCCGCTGTCGTCTCCAAAATACCATCTTCGACCAACAATCCGCCAAATATGCTAACATTGGTATTGTCGGCACTGACCTGCATCTGCCCTTTAATAACAACGAGTCCGTTAATCTCCAAGCTGCTGCTACTTTCCACTATCATATCACCGCTTACTAAAAGAGCTGGGAAATTTTTCACAGCGCTAATTACATTATTTCCTCCGCTTACCCTCAAGGTGCCATTAACTACAAGCATGCCTTCAATATCCACATTTCCCGGCAACTCAAGGTCGCCATTGAGGTAACGAACTCCTGCCGGGTTGCTTGCAGAAGGATTAAAACTACCACCCGGATGAACAGAAGACCCAACAAGGTCTACGCAATAGCTTACTGAGCCAATATAGTACGTTGAACTAAAATCATTTGTCTCGAGCCCAGGCCAGGCCACAGGTGCCTGGGCGACCAATCCATTTTTCTGCCCCGTGATGCTTATTCCGGTTATCGTACCAGCAGCAAAAACATCCCCGTTGATACTGCCGTTATTTGATAAATCACCATCGCAATAAACATCACCATTCACTACAGTTAGCGGAGAAATTATTGTACTTGACCCAGCCCAGTACGCGATGCACGGATCAAGCCGCAATTTAGCTCTTATACTGCTGCTGCCAATCTTTTCGCCATTCTTCAAGCGATAGGAATTACAATCTATAATGTAATTGCAGCGGTCTGTCATATCCGAATCATCGCGAACAACTTCAACATCATAGTAATCGACACTGCCCACAACCAACTGCTGTCCAACAGCACCGGTCCAATATTCTGAGCCTGCATCCTGAGGATTAAGAATAAGCCCCCTGGCATGTGTCAATCCCGACTCAGCCAAATAATCCATTTGACTGTGAAGTATCATATTCTCGCCGCAGGCCAGCTCAACATCGCTTCGCGACAAAAAGCCCAGAGACAGAATTGTTATCGTCATAATAACAAACAGGACAACAAGTAATGCTGCCCCTGCTTTTTTTGATTTTCCAATCCTTCGACTTCGCTCAGGACAAGTTTTGAATCTTGAATTTTCGATTTTTAATCTCTTTTCCTTCGACTTCACTCAGGACAAGCTAATCATCATCACTTATAAGACTATCACCGGCCTCGTCGAGCAGATTCTCCGCCCAGCAGCGCAAGCCAGCATTTATCTGATACTGACGAACAACATCACTTTCAACGAGGTCAAACGAGATACTGACAAATCTGCTGTATGGCGGTAATACGTCAAAGCCAAACTGCACATTGCTACACTGCGGTAACACTCGTATATATCTCTCTTCGCATTGCGAGATAAGCAGATCTTTAACCCAAAGCTGCCCAACAGCTTCTACCTGATTTGGGATGCTTCTAAACGATGATTCAAACCCATCAGGACAATTAGAGAATTCAAGAATCCTTATATAATCTGCGCTACTTCCTCTCTCGATATATGCTAATTCGAACACATCGATTATACCATTCTCAGGACTATCGTCCGCTTTCCAAAGCACGATATCATCGCCTGTTGTGCCGCATATCAGTTTGCAGTGCCGAATCAGCTCTGAAATCCTGAGAGTCGCGAAACGGACCTGTGCCTGCTTCTGACTCGTGTCGCCGCTCGTCTGGTTGGCCGCTCCCAGAGCAAAGGCCAGCGTTGCCACCGCAGCTAAAACTATACTGGTAACAACCAGCCCAACCAGTAATTCAACTAACGTAAATCCCTGATAATTTGGTCGTTTTGTCCCTGTCACTTCTTTCACTTGCCCAAAAGCCGATTCATATTTGCAATTTCTTTGCCGCTATAATACACCCGCACAGTGGCGCGAATAAACTTCGGCGCTACTACCCCACTTTCCTGCGACATATAAACGTACTGGCAACTCACATCTCTGCTGAAGTTGGCGTAACTTGAACTGGTAAATACTGTACCACCTGCATCCTTTACCTGGCCCTGCGCTTCTGAGTAACCATCATAATTATTCACTATGTCCTCGAATGACGTATTTACAATCTGCTCCATCAAATCACTCGCTAATTTGGCACCCAAAGTCCTGCGCATACCTTCAGCCCGCACTATCGCTCCGGTTGTGAACGGCAATAATACGCCAGCCGCAGCGATACCCAATACGACAGTGGCCATCATCGCCTCAGCAAGTGTAAACCCGCCAGGCGTATGGCGGGTAAAGCCTCGCCTCATTCCGCCCGCCGCCCCGACTCGCGTCGGGAGACATGGGGGCAGGCCGCAATATCTGCTGCTAATAGTCATAGTATCGTTTTCCGTTCTCACTGGCTCCTGAATTGCCGGCTCTTATTTCTGACGTGGCTGCCTTATATATCCAGCCGTGACTGTCATCAGCATCGGCTGGAAATGCCTCAGCGTTACCAAGCATTTGAACGGTACTTTCCCCGTTAAAAGGATTAATGGGTATCTTTTGCATATAAGGGCCCCGGTTAAACCCCACAGTACCAACTGGAGCCGTTTCGCTATTAGCATTGCTTGATATAGTAGCATGCTCAATAAAGGCCTGCTCTGTGGGCGCTGCAGACGTATTACCACTTGGGTATCCAGGACTAATTTCCAGATGCTGGCTCTTATAAACCAAAATGAATCTGCGAAGCAGCTGCAAATCCGTCGCAAGGGCACTTTCCTTGGCCGACGTCGTGCCGCCCGCAATAGCAGGTATCACAATAGCAGCCAAAATACCGAGCAAAAGCACGACGGTCAGAATCTCGACAAGCGTGAAAGCTTTCGCTTTTCTCATCACCTATCCTTTCCGTTTATCCGATGGGTTATTATCATTAAAAAGGCTGACCTGCTATCAGCAACTGCCTCAGCGCGGCCAGCCCATTTATCCACTTCACGTTTTTAGCCAGTTTGCGTTGATGTCGGTGCTGCAAAAATCATGGCACCGTCATCACAATCAATTTTCTAAAGAGCCGCATGCTCAGCAGAATCATCGGCATGGAACTCACCGGTCGTACTATTGAAGTACCAACCATTGCTACCGTCCCCAGCAGTACCATCTACATCAATTGTGTTGTCATCGCTGAACTGGTTAGTCGGAATTTTTTGGAGATACGGCCCGTAACAATGCGTCGCATCCTTTGCGGCCTGAACATTACCACTGATGTCAGAATACTGTGTCAGCCGATCCCAAGTTGCACCACCCGCTTCTGGCAGAGGCAGGACATCATTGTGCTGAACCTTATACAGCTCAATCTGCGAACGCACAGTTTGAAGATCAGTGCACAAACTCGAGAGTTTGGCTTCGGTGCTCGCCTCGGTAAACTGAGGAATCACGATAGCTGCTAAAATACCCAGGATAACTACCACAATCAAAATTTCCACTAATGTAAAACCACTTTTCGCTTTCATTTTTCACTCCTCGTTAAAGTTTTCTTTTTTGGCTTGCTACAATGTACAACCTCTAATAACGTCATTCCTACACAATTCAGAGTATCGACCTAATCGACACTCTACTTAACCACCTATAACTTCTATTAGCTGCGAATCCCCCAAAATAATTGAATCTTAAAAATGTCCCGTAAGAAATACTTCAAGAAATTCCTTCTCAGATACTTAACGGATGGTGGAACTTCAAATTTCCACGTCCGAAAAATACGCTAAACCTTTTTAGGGCCTATCTAAGTATCCAAGAAAAATATATAAAATAAACCTTCTACTGCCAAATCTTCAAACTCACAAACAACAAAAAGAAACGTGGGAAATGACCCAAAATACCCCCCCCAATGCAATATGCAGGCCTGCCCTGCCCGGCTACGGCACGCTCCGCCGTGACAAGAGCCCATTCGGCTACGCTCTCGCCGCTGCGCAGCTTTAGCGAAGCGGGGCAAGGTAAATCCGCCATACGTGTGGCGGATAAACTCCGCCGAAGGAACAATTATCTACTCGCCATGCTGCGCACTTGGCGCAGCATGTGCGATAATATACTCAGGCGTATTTTTAATATGTATTCTTCTTCCGGTTTTCCCGCAGTGATTAAGCTCTATCCGAATGTAATCAATTCCCTTTAAGGCGGATTCAATCTTATCGGCCCACTCAATCAGAACCACCGACTGTGGACAGCAAAAATCATCAAAGCCGAGCATCTCAAACTCAGCAACAGAATTTAATCGATAAACATCTATATGGTAAATATCCAATCGCCCTGCGTACTCATTAACGACAACAAATGTGGGACTGGTAACCTCTTTGCTGTCTTTTGCCCCAGCTCCATCTGCTATACCCTTAATCAGATGCGTCTTGCCGCTGCCCAATGCCCCGCAAACAGCAATAATCTCGCCGCCTTTTAATTGCGAGCCGATTTTGCGGCCAAGCTCTATAGTCTGCTCCGGCGAATTTGAAACAACATCAAAATTCATAGATAATAATCAATAATCATTTTTTAAGATGGTCATATCCCTCGGCTTGCAAATCACAAATTTGGCCATCAGGCATCTTTATCTGCATTTTCCCCGTGTCGGTAATTTCACCGATTCGTGTAATCGGTATCGGTCCATTCCATTTTTCCAATAAGTTCTGACAATCCTGTAGGGAAATGGTAAAAAGCAATTCAAAATCTTCGCCGTCGTTTAGCGCTGAATCCAAGGGGTCTTTGGCCTTTCGCGCTTCATCTGATATCGGAATCCTCTGTACATCTATAATAGCACCTACCCGGCTCTGCTGACAAATACGATTCAAATCGCTGCTGAGCCCATCGCTTATATCAATCATCGAATTTACCATTACCATTTGGGCGATTTTTATTGCCTCTTTAACCCTCGGCTCAAACTCCAGATGTTTCCCACTCAAAGCACCACCCAGTGAACCGGTTACGCAGATACTGTCACCGACCTTGGCGCCGCAGCGTCTAACCGGTTTATTGCCCGCACTTCTGCTGAGCATCGCCACACTTATTGCAAACGGATTGTCACTTTTCCACTTCGTAATATCACCGCCGATAAGCTCGCAACCGAATTTATCACCTGCGTCAGTGATTCCCGAGTGAAGCTGCTTTAACTGTTCTTCACCGAACCCCTTAGGCAGAGCAACAGCTACAACCGCAGCTACGGGCACCGTCGCCATCGCTGCGCAATCGCTAAGACTAACCGCCATAGCTTTATACCCGACCTGTTCTAAGGTCGCCTTTTTCAGGTCGAAATGCACACCATCCAGCAACATATCCGTGGTGACAAGAACGGACGTATCATCAGCCAGCCGAACTTCGGCCATATCGTCACCAATACCGATGGGAAATTCTGTCGCGGATAATTTGCTTTGACGAGCAAACCAGGCGGTTATTTCATCTTCACCGTTACTCATCGCTGTGCCAACTGTTTGTTCCAATATGCAATTTGTCTTTTTGCCTGCTGGGGCCCTGCTGCACCTTCAGTAACATATTTACCTGCTACTTTTGCTGCGCCGAGACTTTCATACACATCCGAATCAATCGCGGTGCAATGCTGCTTGAACTGGTCCAAACTAAGCTCAGCTAATCCTTTATTCTGCTTCTCGCAGAAGACAACCAACGAACCAACAATGCCATGCGCCTCACGGAAGGCAATCCCTTTTCCAACCAAATACTCCGCCAGGCAGGTAGCATCAAGAAAGCCCCTATCCAAACCGTCTGAAATCTTCTTCGTATTAAATTTCGCATGTGAAACAACCGCTCGTGCCATATCCAGACAGGCCTCGACCGTATCACTGGCAGTAAAAATGTGAACCTTATCCTCCTGCAAATCACGGTTGTAGCCCATCGGCTGGGCCTTTAGAATTGTCAGCATAGCCATCAGGCAGCCGTAAACCGAACCGGTCTTTCCCCGAATCAATTCGAGCACATCAGGATTACGCTTCTGAGGCATCATACTCGACGATGTGCAATAGCTCTCATCAATCCGTACAAATCCGAATTCCTCTGAACAATAGATTATCCAGTCCTCAGCCAATCGGCTCAAATGCGTTACAATAAGCGCACAATCGAAAATAAATTCCACACAAAAGTCCCTGTCGCTGACCGCATCGATGCTATTGTAGCTGATGTCGGAAAATCCCAATTGATTCGCAGTGCCTTTTCTATCCAACGGCAGTGTCGAGCCCGCTATGGCACCACTACCCAATGGACAGACATTAAGCAACTCTCTACAGTTTTTCAGCCGAATAAAGTCACGCTCCAACTGCTCTGTAAAACTCAATAGATACGACGCAACAGACACCGGCTGGGCACGCTGCAAGTGCGTATAACCAGGCATTACATCTTCTGCATACTTCTCTGCCAAACTAACAAACGCCTTTTGAAGCAGCGTAATTTTCACCTGCAGGGTCTCGATTTCATCCCTCATCCATAGCCGAATATCAGTTGCAACCTGGTCATTGCGACTTCTGCCGGTATGAATTTTCTTACCTGCCTCACCAACCTTTGCCACCAGTGCCGCCTCGATTGTCATATGAATATCTTCATATGTTTTATCGAATTTGAACCGCCCTTCCGCAATCTTCTGTGATATTTCGATAAGCCCATCCTTAACCTGCTTCAATTCGTCCCTGGTAATCAGCTTTTGTTCCGCCAACATCTGGGCATGAGCAATCGAGCCGACAATATCGTACTTGTAAAGACGCTTGTCGATAGAAAGCGACTGGACAAAATCAACGGTAAGCCCATCCGGCTCAGAAGCCAAACGCTTTTCCCAATCCCTCGACTCCGCTCGGGATGGTGAGTCTGTCGAACCACTCTTTTCTGCTTTGGCCATTTTACTTACTCCAAAATAATACACTTTACCCCGTTAGAAAGAAAGCTCAGTCCTGCATCTCCCCGCTAACATCAGGGATTTCTAACGGGGTTAACTACAAATGATATGGCCGACATCTGTCAATGTCAACTATAGATATCATTCCGAGTCACAGCAAATATCTCACGACCCTTTTTAGTACAATAAAGCCACACGATAAAAAATTCGAGACTTCCTGGCGCAATGTCTAAAATATTGCTCTTTGAAAAGGTACTATTTGCCCCCTGTAAAAATTCAGGGCATTCTGTTGTATTTCGACGTGAAGATTAACAAGATTCCAGCACAGTTTAAATCTTAATCCGCCAGACGTACGGCGGATTAATTATGTGCTATAAAAAAAGGCTGATAATCCTCGCTGATTATCAGCCTTTCCTTTTCCATTGCCCCATTTGGCTAATATCCACAGCTTTTTGTAACCACTTCTCCCGTAAGGGATGGCCAAGTCCAAAACAAAGGTAAAAATAGGATACCACGTGGGGTGTCCCACTGTGGGCGGTTTATCAGTTCTGAAAGGCAACAGCAACGCCAATCTGAGCATCTTTGAGTATATTTTTACGGTCAACCCTAACCACTTTACCACTTTTAATACGAGCAAATCGCCCCTTTTCCTTTGCTAAAGCGGCTGTTCGCGGAAAATTAATTTCCACAACGTGACCCGGCCGAACAGGCATCGTAATAGGAACTCTAATAAAAACACCATTTTTGCTGATATTGGCACTACGGCCGTTAAAAAACCTATTTGCCTCAGGCATCCAAACACTAACCGGCCAGGAAATGCTGTTTCGAGTCTCCTTACGTTGCTCAATTAAGGTCTCCATATACAATCTCCTTGCAGATATTATTCCTTCATTTAATGGAGTTATCGACAATGTTAAAATGGATAGATTAGCATAATTGGGCAAAACGATGGTTTTTCTAAAAAAAATTTTACCACCCTTCATATCATAGCATTGTTGCCTCTCTTATCGGGCATTTCCTTCTTATGTCAAACCAGTAAAAACCTCTCAACCAAGACCTGCTGTTAGAAGAAATTTACCCACATTCCATAATTTCTAAATTATCAATCGATTAAAACCATAAGCAGAAAAACCAAAACTGCTACAAAATATCAGGTGAGTTATCTTGCGATTTTGGTCTGTTTGATGTACCTTTATAAGCTCAATGGAGACGAAAGTTGTAAAACTTGATGCCGCAAAGATTGATTCAGCGAAAATCAAGGAAGCGGCAGCTTCAGTCGATGCCGGTGGACTGGTGGCATTTCCTACTGAAACTGTCTATGGAATTGCCAGCAGAGTTGAAGCTGCCTCGTTAGCCAGGCTCGATAATCTCAAAGGCAGAGACCCTGAAAAACACTATACATTGCATATAGGCAAAAAAAACAGTGTTAGAAAATACGTTCCGACTTTGGGATTAAAAGCCAAAAAACTAATTGACAAGGCCTGGCCCGGGCCTTTGACAATAGTCTTCGAATTAAACCAGGAGGACATCGACAAACAGCGACAAAAACTCCAAAGGGGAGTTTTTGAAAGCTTGTATAAAGATAATTCCATAGGCATCCGCTGTCCTGACAACGCCATAGCTTCAATGCTGCTGCAACAGACGAGCAATCCCGTAGTTGCACCAAGTGCAAATATAACAGGTCAGAGGCCGGCAGCGGAGCCGGATGAGGTTCTTGCTCAATTCTCAGGTCAAATCCAGATGCTGCTGGATGGTGGGCCTTGCAAATACAAAAAAAGCAGTACCGTTGTAAAAATAGGTAAAAAAGGCCTGAAAATTTTAAGGCCCGGCATATATCCCCAAGCAGAGTTAGAAGCATTGTCGGAAGTCAAATTTTTATTCGTTTGTACAGGAAATATCTGCCGAAGCCCTATGGCGGCAGGAATACTTCGCAAATATTTGGCAAAAAAATTGAAATGCGAGGTTGACCAACTCGAAAAAATGGGTTATAAGGTATTTTCCGCTGGCACCTTGGAGATGGATGGTTCGCCGGCAAGCGCAGAAGCGATAGCAGCTTGTGCGGCTAAGGGTATTGATATAAGAGCCCATAAGAGCCAGGCATTGTCTCGGCAGCTCATCGAAGAGAGCGACTTTATATATGCGATGTGTCAGATTCACCGTGAGAGAATTGTCACGATTAGCCCTAAATCAGCAAAAAGATGTTTATTGTTAGCAGAGAATGAAGAAATTCCTGACCCGATAGGCCAGTCGCAGGAGTTTTATAACAAGTGCGCTGAACAGATCGGAAAAGCAGTAAAAAAGAGAATTAGTGAGCTTGTGTTATGAAAATAGCAATTGCGAGTGACCATCGCGGTTTCGCAGCCAAACAACAAATCAAGTCAATATTGACTCAGCTGGGCCACGACTACATCGACTTTGGCACCACTGACAGCAATCCCGTTGATTACCCAGACACAGCATACTTAGCAGCAACAACTGTGGCGAAAAAACAAGCCGACAGAGGCATTTTAATCTGCGCAACCGGGCTGGGAATGAGTATAGTGGCAAACAAAATAAAGGGAATCAGAGCTGTATTGTGCCATGACGAGCTAAGTGCACAGATTTCACGCGACCATAACGATGCAAATGTGCTCTGTATATCAGGCGACCAAATTAACGAGGTATTACTGCGAAAAATAGTTGAAGTCTGGCTCAACACCAATTTCGCTGGGGGCAGACACGAAAGAAGAGTCAGGAAAATAACAGCTATCGAAGAAGGCAAAGACCCAAAAGAAGTTAAGAACGGCTGAACTATATTGTAGCACCCGACTCACAGCCGGCGAATCAAATCTGGGGGCTAAGTACTAAAGGCAAATCAAACTTTAGCAGGCACAGGCTTGGTTTTTGCAGGGGCAGGGTGGGTAGCTTTCATCTGGACTTTGCCGGTGCGGGCTGTAACGCGACGACTGCTCACTAAATCATTGCCTATCGAACGCAACTTTTTATATCTGTTCTCAAGCAAATTATCAAGTTTTGTGCGTTTGAGCTCGCGTAATGTCCTGACAATATACATCTCGACATTATAAACGGTATCGTGGATGTTGCGATGTGCACCGCCGAGTGGTTCGGGAATAATTGCATCTATGAGTCCGAGCTTATACAAATCCTTGCTGGTCAGTTTAAGTGCCTCTGCGGCATCGGGAGCTTGTGAGCCGTCTCGCCATAAAATTGCAGCACAACCTTCGGGCGATATCACCGAATAATACGCAAACTCAAGCATCGCCAGTCTATCACCAACAGCTATCGCCAGTGCTCCGCCTGAGCCACCCTCGCCGATACAGATGCAAATTACCGGGACCCGCAAACGCGACATCTCCGTAAGATTGACAGCTATCGCCTGTGCCTGGCCTCGCTCTTCAGCACCTATGCCCGGATAAGCACCTGGGGTATCAATGAGGGTAATGATGGGAATACCGAACTTCTCAGCAAATTTCATTTTTAGTAACGCTTTGCGATAACCCTCAGGATTAGGACATCCGAAATTGCAGGCAATTTTCTCCTTTGTGCTTCTTCCTTTGTTTTGGCCAACAATCAATACTTCCTCTCTGCCGATATGCCCAAATCCTGTTACGATTGCGTGGTCGTCGCCGAAACATCTATCGCCGTGCAATTCGCGAAAATCCTTTACCATCAAGTTAAGATAATCATCAAGCAAGGGTCTCTTCGGATGACGCGCTACCTGAACAGTCTGCCAAGCGGTCAGATTTGAATATATTCGTTTCAACTCAGCAACCTGCTCTCGCTGAAGCAGGCGAATCTCAGCAGAATAGTCAATACCCTTGGCCGAACTTAGTTTTCTCAACTCGTTCATCTGGCGGTCAAGGTCGGCGACTTTCTCCTCAAAGTCGAGGTGGTCTGCGGCGCTGATATTATTATTAGCCTGCATATCTATCATTAGACAAATCCCCGCTTAAAATGCGGGGCTAAATATCTATTAACTAAACGCTATATTGTATTCTATTTTCCCAACTAAAGATGGAATGATAACATTTTAATACTATAAATCAAAGAAAAAAATTGACATCTGAGGTATCGTACTGTACTTTTTAGGAGAATTTTTTTTGAAGTCTAATTTCGTAAGACCTTGATTATGAAAGACTTAAGGCAAATAACCGTTATAGGGCTGGGCCTTTTAGGCGGCTCGATTACTTTAGCGGTTTTACGCACCTTTCCAGCGGTTAAAGTCGTAGGCTACTCACATCGGCGTACTACCCGCAGAAAAGGGCGACAATTGGCAGCCACAGCCCTTCAATCCCTCGGCTCTGCTCGGGACAGGCTACACTCAGGGCGGGCCAAGATAGTCGATGACATAAACGAAAGTGTATCAAACGCAGACCTTGTCATACTGGCTACGCCTATATGTACATTTGAGAAAATCTTTAGCGACATCGCTGATTCGTTGCCAGCCGGCTGTATCGTTACCGACGTCGGCTCTACTAAAGTGCTGTCCCACCGCTGGGCAGACAGGAAGCTGCCGAAGGTCGTGCATTATGTCGGCTCACATCCAATTGCCGGCTCGGAACAAAGGGGTATCGAGTTCGCCAGAGATGATTTGTTCGAACAAACCACCTGCATTTTGACAACGACAAAAAAGACTAATCGGCAGGCGGTTCAAATCCTCAAGAGATTCTGGTCAGAGCTTGGTTGCTCGGTGAAATTGATGAGGCCGACTGAGCACGACAGAATCTTCGCTAATATAAGCCACCTGCCACATATAGTAGCAACAGCATTGATAAACTCCAATAACAGCGAAGACCTGAAACATGCCGGCAAAGGATTTATAGATACCTCAAGAATAGCATCGGGACCAGCTAACATCTGGGCTGACGTGCTGCTGACAAACGCTGACAATACCACCAAAGGTATTGATAAAATTATCGCCGAACTAAAGAAAATAAAAAAGGCAATCAAAAGCCAAAACAAAAAACAAATTGAGAATCTGCTTGCCAAGGCACGAAGTAAACGCAGTGCACTGATAAACTACAAGATAAAAAGGAAAGAACTAATATCGTAATGCAATTTCGTCATTCTGAGCCCTTCACTTCGTTCAAGGGCAAACTCCATAAAAAATCGAGATGCTTAATGACGTTGGCTGGAAGGAATTTATATCGTGAAGCAATGGCGTTTTGAGGTTTTTAATAAGGCGGGTTTTACCGATGTTCGCGGCAAAAGCGTTTTAGAAGATATCAGAGAATTAGGTATCAGCTCTGTGCAGGCGGTTCAGTCGGCTATAGTCTTTCTGATTGAGGCGGAGTTCGATAAGGAATTTGCCAGGCGTGTGGCACAAGAGCTTCTGAGCGACCCGGTTTGCGAAGAGTATTATATAGGCAGAAGCGGACCCCCAGCCGGGCTGGCAAAGGCAACAATAATCGAGGTGCATCTAAAAAGCGGAGTTACCGACCCGGTTGCAGAATCGGTAATGGCGGCGCTCGCCGATATGGGTGTTAAAGCCAACAATGTTCGCACCGCCCGCAAGTATGTTCTGCTGGGTGATATTACGACAAGCCAAACCGATATAATTGCAAAGAAAATCTTAGCAAACGATTGTATCGAAGATGTAATAATCGGCAACGAAGCCGAGCCGCCAAGCCCACACCTTAAACCATACGAGCTGAAGATAGTGCACTGGCCTATATGCGAGCTTGACGATAATGGGCTGATAGCCCTGAGTAAAGAAAAAGACCTCTTTTTGAATCCGGTCGAAATGCAAACGATTCAAAAATACTACAAACAGCTGGCTAAAGAACCCACCGACGTCGAGCTGGAAACACTGGCCCAGACATGGAGTGAGCATTGCGTCCATAAAACGCTCAAAAGCTCTGTGGATATGTCAATTGATAGTAAGCAGATACACTTCGACAATCTGCTAAAAGAAACCGTTTTCAAGGCGACCAAAGAACTGGATAAAAAATGGTGTATATCCGTCTTCGCCGACAACGCCGGGGTGGTGGAATTTGACGAGGATTCTGCCGTTTGCTTCAAGGTTGAAACCCACAATCGTCCCTCAGCTCTCGACCCTTATGGCGGGTCAGCCACAGGCATAGGCGGTGTAATCCGTGACCCGATGGGGACCGGCATGGGGGCCAGACCTATTGCAAATACAGATATATTCTGCTTCGGGCCGCCGGACAAGAAGCTGGAAGACATACCCAAGGGAGTCCTGCATCCACGAAGGGTTATGAAAGGCGTGGTGGCGGGAGTCCGTGATTACGGTAACAGAATGGGAATACCAACGGTAAACGGTGCAATCTATTTCGACGAAAGATACCTGGGTAATCCGCTGGTTTACTGCGGCAATATCGGCTTGCTCGACAAAAACAAGTGCTTTAAGAATCCGCAAAGCGGGGACTTAATAATAATGGTGGGTGGGCGAATAGGCAGAGATGGAATACATGGAGCAACATTTTCAAGCGGAGAAATAACCCATGAGTATGAAACAATCTTTTCCCACGCTGTACAAATAGGCAATCCAATAATGGAAAAGAAAATGTTAGACGTCCTGATTCAGGCCAACGAAGCCGGCTTGTATGAAGCAATTACCGATTGTGGAGCCGGTGGGTTAAGCAGTGCAGTGGGAGAGATGGGCAAAGACCTCGGAGCAGAAGTCGACCTGGAAAAAGCTCCCCTGAAATATGCCGGCCTTAACTATTCCGAAATCTGGATTAGTGAAGCGCAGGAGAGAATGGTTATAGCCGTCAAGCCGGAAAATTTAGACACAATAAAGAAGCTTTTTGATGATGAAAATGTTGAGTCAACCGTAATAGGTAAATTCACCAGCGATAAAAAGCTGCGATTGCGATACAACGGCCAGCTCGTAGGTGAGCTTGATATGGACTTCCTGCACGATGGCGTACCTAAATACTCCCGTAAGGCGGTCTGGAAAACTCTGGAGCTTGCCGAACCGAGCATAGCCGAAAAAGACAACTTCAATGATGAGCTTTTACAAATCCTTTCATCTTATAATGTCGCCAGCAAGGAATGGGTAATCCGTCAATACGACCACGAAGTTCAGGGAAGCTCCGTTGTGAAACCGCTGACTGGCCTAAACAACGACGGTCCCGGTGATGCAGCGGTGATAAAACCTAAATATGATTCGGATAAAGGCCTTGCCATTGGCTGTGGAATGAATCCGCTATATGGTGACATCGACCCATATTGGATGGCCCTGACCGGTATCGATGAGGCAATCAGAAACCTGATATGTGTAGGTGGAAGATTTGACAGAATCGCCCTTCTGGATAACTTCTGCTGGGGCAACTGTACAAAGCCCGAGACATTTGGCCCATTGGTGCGAGCGGCCCAGGCCTGCTATGACGGTGCAATTGCTTTCGAAACACCTTTTATCTCCGGCAAGGATTCACTTAACAACGAATTCTCCTGCGAAGACGGAAGACAAATTTCCATACCATCGACGCTCCTGATAAGTGCGATATCGATAGTGGATGACATCAATAAATGCGTAACAATGGATGCCAAAAAGGCAGGTAACTTTCTTTTCATAGTGGGCGAAACCAAAAACGAATTAGGCGGCTCACACTATTACAAGATTCACGACCACATCGGTGCAAACGTTCCGAAAGTAGACCTTGAAACAGCTCCCAAAATCGCCAAAAGGATTTCTACTGCGATAGCCGACTCTCTTATAGTCAGTTGTCACGATTGCTCCGAGGGCGGCCTGGCTGTTGCGCTTGCAGAGATGGCCTTTGCCGGAGGACTCGGTATCGAGGCGGATTTACGAGGTCTGCCGAAAAGTCGAGACTGCTCACAAATAGACACACAATTGTTTAGCGAGTCAAACTCCCGATATATCGTGGAAGTTGAGCCGGAAAAATACGATGCGTTTGTGAAGCTAATGCTGAACCTGCCATTCGGACAAATCGGAAAAATTACAGAAGAAAAGACACTTTCCATAAAAGCAGAAGACGGCAAAACGGTTGTTGAAGCTGATATAGATACATTAAAACATGCGTGGCAAAAAACGCTCGATTGGTAAAGAGATAAATATGGTACAGGTGAATGCGATAGTCTTGCGGGCGGCGGGGATAAATTGTGATATGGAGACGGAATACGCACTGCAGCTCACAGGTGCACAGGCAAAACGCGTGCATATAAACAGGATAATCGAGGATAAAAACCTGCTCGAGCAATATCAGATAATTGTTATTCCCGGTGGCTTTAGCTACGGCGATGACGTGGCAGCAGGTAAAATCCTAGCTAACCAAATTGTGCACCATCTGTACGAGCCGATACAAAAATTTATCGATGACGGCAAATTAGTGCTTGGAATCTGCAACGGCTTTCAGGCGCTGGTCAAAGCAGGAATCCTGCCTGGCAGTAATAAAAAGTCAGCCACAGAGGGCACAGAGAACACAGAGAAAAATCAATCAGTCACGATAACTTATAATGACAGCGGCAAATTCGAGGACAGATGGGTGTATCTATCTCCGCAAACCTATAAGTGCATCTTCATCGAGCCGGGCAGACAAATCTATCTGCCCATAGCACACGGCGAAGGCAAGGTCGTTACCAAGGACCAGCAAACCCTCGAAAACCTAAAGGCCGAGAAACAGATTGCGTTTAAGTATGTAGATGAAAACGGTAACGAAGGCGAATATCCGGTTAATCCAAACGGCTCAATGGATTCGATAGCCGGCCTGACAGATTCTACCGGCCGGGTCCTGGGTCTTATGCCGCACCCGGAAAGGCACGTTAGAAAAACCCAGCATCCACACTGGTCCCGAATACGAGGGGCGAGGGACGAAGGACGAGGGACGAAAGATAGTGATGGAATGACAATTTTCAATAACGCCGTCAAGTTCATAAAAGAAAACTTTTAGCCACATTTTTTGTCTGAAAAAAGGCGTGATATATGACAATGCAAAACCTGATTAAACCATTTGCGCTTGCAGTGTCTATCACGTTAGTTCTGACTACTCTGTGCGCTGCTGAAACCGAGGGCGATGACCAGAGCAATCCCATCCCCCACCTTCGCAAGCAGGGAAGCGCTACGCAACTCATCGTGGACGGTGAACCGTTTCTGATGCTGGCCGGAGAGTTGCATAACTCCAGTGCTTCCAGTGCCGAATATATGAAGCCGATATGGCCCCGTCTTGCCAAAAAGAATCTCAACACGATTATCGCACCGGTTTACTGGGAGTTGCTCGAACCAGAAGAGGGCAAATTTGACTTTACGCTCGTCGACAGCATGATACAGGGAGCAAGGAGTAACGGTCTGCGTCTTGTTATTCTGTGGTTCGGAAGCTGGAAGAACAGCGCATCCACCTATATCCCGGTCTGGGTCAAAAAGGACTTTGAACGGTTTCCTCGCGTCAAAGACAAAAAAGGCAAGACCCTCGAAATCCTCTCCACCTTCAGTGATGCCAGCCGGGATGCCGATGCTCGAGCCTTTGCGGCCTTGATGCGGCATATTCGTGAAGTGGACGGCGCGGAGCACACAGTTATCATGATGCAGATAGAAAACGAGGTAGGTGTACTTAAAGCTCCACGGGATTATTGTTCTGCGGCGAATAAAGCCTTTAATGGGCCGGTGCCGAAGGAGCTGATGGACTACCTTGTACAGCACAAGGACGCACTGATACCGGAGTTTCGCGAGGTCTGGAAGGCTAACGGTTACAAAAAATCCGGGAGCTGGGAAAAGGTCTTCGGCAAAGGTAAGCTTTACCGAGAGGATTGGAAGACTCTTTCATATTTTACGGAAGAAATCTTTATGGCATGGAACTATGCTCGCTACGTTAACCACATTGCCGAAGCGGGCAAGGCCGAATACCCTCTTCCAATGTTCGTGAACGCATGGCTGATGCAGCCGGACTATGCCTTGCCCGGAGCATATCCAAGCGGCGGCCCATTACCCCAGGTGATGGATATCTGGCGGGCTGGAGCACTGGCAATAGATTTGCTCGCGCCGGACATCTACATGCCGCACTTCAAGTGGGTATGTGAGAGTTACAACAGATCCGGCAATCCCTTGTTTATACCCGAAACAGTCGGAGGCATGTATGGAGCAGCCAGGGTATTTTACGCCGTCGGACAGCACAATGCGATGGGCTTTGCGCCGTTCGGTATCGACGGTGACAGGACCCCTGAAGACGACCCCCTCGATAAGAGCTATGATGTCCTTTCTCAACTGGCCCCAATAATCCTACAAAAGCAGGGTAAAAATATGATGGCTGGTGTGTTAGTTGACAAGGAACATCCAACCGATAAGGTACAGCTGGGCGAATATACGTTGCAAGCGAGACTGGCAGGCGAGAGGAAACCCGATATCGCAGGCGGCATTATTATTTTGACGGGGCCTGAGGAGTATTTGATTGCCGGAAGCGGCTTGGACATTATTTTCGAACCGAATAAACGCGGCAACCTTCCTTATATTGGCCTTGCAACCGTGGAGGAAGGGACTTTTAAGAATGGCGAATGGGTACCCGGACGCCGGCTCAACGGCGACGAAATCCACACGAGCACATTTTCGTGGACTGGTATAAAGCTGCCCAGCCATACCTGCAGCATCCAGCGGGTCTCGCTATACCGCTATAAATAGCAGACGAGGCAGGAACGAGATTAAGGATATACTGATTCATACCCAAGCGCGTTCTTCTGATTAAAATGACAAGGGTATTACACGCTTATAGCCTGAGCAGACGCTCTTGGCCGACTACAGCAACTTCATTTGCCCATAAGTGTTACAGCGGCATTTGCTGCGCCATACAAAGAGATGGAATAATCCTTGATAATATAAACCGGTATTTTCTTTAACAGCGGCCTGATATTGGGATTATAGTTTGCCTCAAAGCTTTTCATAAAAAGATTATCCTCTAAAAAAAGCCATTCATTTTTTGTTGCAATACCACCTGCAAGGTACAGGCCGCCAAATGGCAGAAAAATAACAGCAAGACTGCCGGCAAAGCCGCCATACATCTTAACAAAGAGCTTCATAATGTCCCTGCAAGCCGTACTAACTTTGGCATTTTTTGAAATCAGGGCAGGTTTGTCCTCATCCTTTGTCCGGTCTATTTCTTCTAATACGCCTTCTATCTCCTCGGCTCGGACTACCAAAACTTCGTCTTTTGTCTGGCCTTTTAATACGGCATCTGCATATATTATCCTGTCTCTGAAATAATTGTAGATATTAGAAATGCCCTGCCCCGAGACAAAAAGTTCCACCCCGGGAGCCGTTCCTATTTTATTGGCAACATACTCCTTTATCTTTCTTGTTTCATCATCAAAGGCCGCAAAACCAGAATGGCCCCCTTCAGATGGATATACTCTATATTTTCCCTCTGCGGCTGTGATGAATCCAACACCTAATCCGGTACCTGCACCTACTACTGCCTTTGTTGAGCCACTCGGCTGCGGGAAATTGCCTTCTGTAGTGGGTAGTTTGGTAATCTGAGCCGGGTCGTTCACATCCAGCGTGGGAATTCCATAGCCAATGGCTGAAAAATCGTTAATAATAAGTGTATCTATTTTTACAGATTTTCTTATAGCGTCGCCGTCAATATCCCAATCACAGTGTGTAAGCTGGCAATAGTTGTTCTCAACAGGCCCTGCTGCGCTAATACAGCAGAGGTCTATTTTCAGGGATGGGATTTTCTCTTTTGCTGCAGCCATTACCTCTTTGATAGGGTCTATGACCCCATCAATTTCCTGGGATTTGAAAACACATTTGAGAATAATGGTATATTTGTTCGTTTTTTCTCCGACAATGGCGAGGTTTGTATTTGTGCCGCCAATATCCCCTGCTAAAATTATCTTATCTTGCTTAAAATCTGAACTTAGCCAGTTCGTTTCCATATTTATTATCTCCTACCCAAAGTATGGTAATCGATTAAATACAAAGTCACCAATAACCAGTTACCAAAAAATTATATCTTAGCCCAGGATTGAAAACCCTTCTGGTGAATTACCTTTTCTGATATTTCTTTATCTATAAGCTTCGCGCGTTCCACTTGTTCCTGAGCAAGGTCAATTTCATTTTCTCTATACAGGGTTTCTCCAAGTTTCAGATAGAATTTTATAAGAAGCTCATCTCTCTGCTGGGCTTTTATTTTGCCATTAGTAAGGGCAATCTCTACTGCACGGGTAAAACCATCTGTATCAACCCGAGCTTTTGCTATATAAAAACCGTGTTTTCCACCCTCTCTTGAGCGGGAAGAAGAACCGGCCGTATGCTGAGGGATTCTGTAAAGGGTTGGGATTTCGCCGGAATAAACGAACTTTCCTCCACCTGCTGAATATCTCATCCATGTATTCGAATCCTCAGAAACCTTTTCCTGAGGAAAAGGATACTTATAGGCCAATTCCGTATCTACTACAGTGGCCGAGGTAAGATTTGTGTATCCCTTTTCTGTGCCTATTTCTATCCAGGCATTTATCCCCTGAGGAGGACTGCCCTGGTGACCTTCTAAAATTTCAACAATTGACTGCGTCAAATTTTCCATCGGCACTATACCGCTATTCTCATCAATAACCTTAAAAGTGGAATAAACTACACTTGCCTGGGGGTCTTGTACAAAGATTTTTCTTGCCACTTCCAGTCTTCGCTTATCAGAGATGTCATCTGAATCATTAAAGAGAACTATAGGTGAATTATGTTTATATGCCCATTTTATGCCTAAATTCCGGCAATGACCGGGGCCGTTGTTTGTTTGTTTTTTAATAACATATATTTTATCCGGGTGTTTTGCCTTTACCTCGTCAAGATAATCAACTGCCTCCTTACACGGTGACAGGTCGTCAATGATTATAAGCTGCCAATTTGAATCGGTCTGATTAAAAATATTGGCCAGTGTTTCATCCAGATACTTTTTGGTTACAACATTTTCATCCCGCCAGTGAGGCATAACAAATGTGGCGACACCATCTTTATAATTTCCATTAGACATTTCGTTCTCCTTTTATGGTTCCCAGTTTACTTAGTCAGTTAATTTGTTGTACCAGTTGC
>Ga0315548_1000239_pt1 | contig 51170 bp, 39 predicted proteins | sample SalMarSW160110MG_2_FD_202540 | JGI IMG/M metagenome (GOLD analysis project Ga0315548, IMG submission 202540) | Salt marsh sediment microbial communities from the Plum Island Ecosystem LTER, Massachusetts, United States - Salt Marsh Sediment SW1601-110 ... | reverse complement strand
GCACTGCCGCACTTAATGCCACTACTGTACCGAACTGGTGAGGTGGTTTTAAGGCATCGATAATGGCTCCGAAACCACCCATCGACAATCCCATAATTGCACGGGAAGATTGTTCCGGTATTGTCCTGAAGATGGAGTCAATCGCGGGAACCAGCTCCCGGGAAAGGTAATCGCTGATCATGTTGCTGCTATCGTAATTGTTAATAAAGTAGCTGTTGCCTGCATCGGGCATAACATAAATAAAGTTTCTGATGTGCATTGTCAATTGAATACTATCAACCAGCTCGTTGATCCTGCAGCGTACCAGCCAGCTATTCTGATCACCACCAAAGCCGTGAAACAGGTAAATGACAGGGAAGGAATCGGAATTTGTGTCGTAATCTTCCGGTAACAGCAGGGAATAACTCATCTCCCTGTTCATGATCCGGCTACTTATGATCTGGTTCTTCACAACCAGGCTTTGTGCAAATCCTTGTCCGGATGTAAAAAACAACATCATGAAAACCAAAGGAATATACTTATGCAGCATTCTATACCTCATAATGAAGAATTGGTCAAAAAAGTAAATAAAGCCATACTATTACAGCCTGTTAGTACTTAAGTTTTCTTTAGATTTGCGAAATATAATGTACAACAGGTTCAATTCCCACAAATGAAGAAAATCGTTTTCAACACCATCAAGTATCTTTTGCTTTTTTCGATCGGAATACTCATCTTCTGGTTTCTCTACAGGAAGTTTGAATGGAAAGAGATTACAGATGCTTTAAAAGGACTGAATTATTTCTGGATCGTCCTTTCCATCATATTTGGCTTGCTGGCTCAGTTGTCCCGTACTATCCGGTGGAAAATGCTTATCAAACCCATGGGATATAATCCGCGGCTTTCCAATACGTTTTTATCTGTTCTGGTACTGTATTTTGCGAATCTGATTATTCCCAGGGCAGGTGAGGTGGCCCGCTGTGGAGTGCTGGCCAAAACTGATAAGGTGCCGTTTACAAAGCTTGTGGGTACCGTATTTGTAGAACGACTGGCCGATACTATCATGTTATTTATTCTGGCAATCATCATATTTGCAAGCAACATACCCATCGTACTGAAATTCTTTGAAGAAAATCCGAAGATCACTGAGAATTTACTGAACCTGCTAAATCTGAAATATATCCTCTTATTCTGTTTGGTGATTCTTTTGGGAATTATAGGTTATAGGCTATTGAAGAAGAGGTTGAAGAAATCGAGCAAGAAGGGGAGGATTGTTGAGTTGAAAGACCAGTTTGTTGCAGGTATCAAGTCGATCGCTTCCATGAAAGGAAAATGGAAGTTTCTGGGACATACCATGTTTATTTTTCTGATGTGGCTGGTTATGCTTTATGTGGTTTTTCTGGCCTATGAACCTACAAAACATATGACCCTCCGGGCCGGCATGGTGGTGTTTTTAATGGGCGGACTGGCAATGCTTGCACCTATCCAGGGAGGAATCGGGCCCTGGCATTACATGGTGGTTCAGACCATGATCCTTTACGGTATTGAAGAAAAAACAGGATTGATCTTTGCATTAATAGCACATACCTGTACCAACCTGATCTATATTGTCTTTGGCGGCATAGCGATGATGATCCTGATCTTCAGGTATGGCAGTGAAACTATCCGGTTCCGGTCAGCACCACCGGCAAACAAGTCATAAGATATTTTTTAGCTTAACGTGAGTTCCTAATAAAGCAATGACTATTTTTTGGAAGTTGTACTGAAATCCCTTGTTTTTAGTTGTCCTCGCCGGACAGGCATTTCTTTTCTCCTTTGATGAGAAAAGAAATCCAAAGAACCTTTAGCTCACGACCAAAGGGAGTAATCAAGAAAAACCTAGTCAGCCCACAAGCTACGGCCGACCCAATTACGCAGGTTTTTCACCCACTACACATGCCAGAACTAACTATGATCTATAATTGAATAAATTAGTAATCATAAAGGAGGAAAAAAACTTAGTGAGCATTGAAAAAAGTAATAGAAACAAACCAGAGAATAATACTTATTTCTGAATTTCCCTGGTTTATTACAATCACTTAAAAATGTTCGTATCCAGATAGCATTAATTCACCACAGGCAAAAAGGAATACTCCTTACCGTATTTCAGCATCTGTCCGGAAAAATCATCCACATAATGTACTTTCACATCCACAATCTCTCCATCCTTCTCCACGATTTCATATTCCGGATTTACAAAGCCGCTGTAAGGAGCAATGTTCAGTTTCTCAAACCTTGCCAGTACTTCCCTGTGCAAATCGGCATTGACCTTTACAGCAAAGTTTTCAACCAGCTCTTTGCCGGCTTCGTAATCCCCTTCCGATTTGATGCGCTGAACCTCTGCAAGCAGTTCTCCGAAAAGACCACGCAGCTTTTGAAAATCGTTTATCCTGTAATAGGTCTTGTCGTCTTTTACGATCTTTTCAATAACATTTTCGTCCTTTCCGTTTTCATAACACCATTTTGCGATTAGCTGACGGTTGCGCATATGTGCCTGCTCAATTTCATTTCCCGGCTTGATACGGTTTAACTGGGTCATTATACCATTCCGGATATAACTTATGTATGCTGTTTTTGCTGCATCTTCATTTGGCAATAATCCCAGTCCGATCATTTTAGGGTCCATGATGTAATACAATGCAAACAGGTCTGCCCGTGCTTCTTCAAGCGGCGACTGGTAGTTTTTCAGATCTTCCGAACGAACTCCCTCCAACAACTGTCCGGAGCCATGGCCAAGGCATTCATGCATATCGGTATGCAGGTTACCGGCAAGCAAACCGTATTTTTTGCTCAGCTCAATTTCAACAGAATCATAGCAGAATTCTTCCAGGAAACCGCTTCCCAGGTTTGCCTGATTGTATGCATCCGTGATATTTTGTATGGTAACAGATTTTGATCCGTGTTCTTTTCTTATCCAGTCGGCATTTGGCAAGTTGATCCCAATGGGTGTATGTGGATAGCAATCGCCGCCAAGCATAGAAACGATTATGACTTTTGCCGAAACACCCTTAACTTCTTTCTTTTTAAATCTGTTCTCAATGGGCGAATTATTTTCAAACCACTGGGCATTGGATGAAATAATCTCCGTTCGTTTTGTTGCTTCAAGGTCCTTAAAATTAACCACCGATTCCCAGGTTGCTTTCATCCCGAGAGGATCTGAATAGGTTTCAACAAACCCGTTGACAAAATCAACAAAAGAAGTATCGTTTACCCAGATTGTATTGTATTCGTCCCAGGTTGTCAGGTTTCCGGTTTTGTAATAGTCAATGAGTTTTTCAATACCGGCAAGCTGCTGCGGCGAATCCGCAACAGTTACTGCCTTTTTCAGCCAGAAAATGATATTATCAATGGCTTCTCCGTAGAGTCCTCCCGATTTCCATGTGATTTCCTTTATAGCTCCGTTATCTTTAACAATCCGTGTGTTCAAGCCGTAGGATACAGGGGTCGTATCATCCGGGTCTTTTATTGCTTCATAGTAGGAGGTTACTTCTTTTTCATTGACATTCTGATAGAAATTAACCGCCGAAGCTGCCACCAGGTCTTTGTCAGGATCCTGGTTTACCTTTTTGCCCAGCACATTTTTATCAAAGATCACAGGGATAAGAATATCCAGTGTTTCCTGGACAGAATGCTCCTGAAGCTGAGGAAATTCTTCGTTGTCTGAATTTGATGTTAATTCTGTAAAATAGTCCCTGGAAAAATCAGGGAGGATCTTGTCTGTGGAATAATGATGGTAAATACCGTTTGAAAACCATACTCTTTTCAGGTAAACAAGGAACTTTTCAAATTCTGCGGAAGTCCGGTCACCTGAATATGTTTCATAGATGTTTTCGAGGGTTTTCCGTATGGCAAGATTGTATTTGCCATTCTGATCCCAGAGAATGTCGCGCCCGCAGAGAGCTGCCTGACCAAGATAATACAGCAGTTCTTTTTGTTTCAGGTTCAATTCATCGAACCCGGGAACCCGGTATCTTAATATTCTTAGATCTGCAAATTGTTCAAGCACATAATTAAATGCTTCCGTTTGTTTCATATCTTCTTTTTTGGCTCTGGAGCAAGATAATGCCATTACAATGGCTAATGATGCAATGATAATTTTTTTTGTTTTCATATATATGCTTTTAATCCCGGCAAATTTATGATTTCTGTGGCACTCGTCACGGATTTTGTTAGCTAATATTTATCATGTTTTATAATAAACCAGGGGAAGCAAAACATGTTCTTCCGGATAATCTGAAGGCTGAACCAATCACTGTATTGTTTTTACCAGCTTGGTCCTGCTGCTTTCTTCCCGGAGCCTGAGCTTTTTTATTGTCTCAAGGAGAGGTTCTTCAGGCAGAATGGTAGTTTCATTTCCCCAGAATTCCGGATCGCTGTTTGTAATTTGCTGGAATAAGATATCACCGGGTTTGGATGCATCGCGGTATTTGATCTTTTCAAATTTCTCCGTGTTTTTCCCGGTAATTACAAATTCAGAGGTTGACTGAAACTGGCAGGTAAAGCCTTTGTGTTCTTTGCCTCGCTTTTTCCGAACCCTAAGAGCTATTTCGCTGCGTGCATAGTTCAGGTTCCATTGTTCCAGGTAATAACGATATTCCACTTCATATTTTCCGTATTTCGGCTGGATGCGGTATGATCCGGGGACTTTTTTAATCAGTAGGTCATGCGCATGCTCAAGTCCTGCTTCGCTGATCTCAAATTCTGCTCTTACCAGTGCCAGTGATTTTGCATCAAGATAAAATTTGCCGTCAAATCCCGGAATGGGAATATTGTCTTTGAACCTGAAACCGATAACATAGGTTTGTCTTTCATTGTACGTAATTTGTTTCAGCATGAAATAGTCATAATTATCAAAAAAATCCGGGTCAAGAAAATACACTCCATATTTCATTACGTCCAACTGCATATTATGATACAATCCTCCTTCAACGATCAGGTTGATCAGTTCCGAATTTTCCGTATTCATGCCACGTCTGCCTTTTCTGAGTTTTACAAGGTCTCTTTCGTTTGAAAGATAAGAAGTTTTGTATATGTCTATTACAGCCTCTGAAATGGATATGTAATTGTCATTTTGTTTTGATGCTTCCCGGAAAAAGGCAGTAAGCATTGTCGGTTTTTGACCGTAGTTTTCGCCTTTTTTATCCAGAGCCGCCAGTATTAATTCTTTCGGTTTTTCCGGTCTTACGATCAACTCTTCAATTTGAAATTTTGTTGCATGGAGCTTAATTTTCACAGGCCCTGTTAAAAAATTCTCTGAAAGGATGATCTCAGGTTTATAACCAATACAGGATATCATCAGGGTATCGGCAATTGCATCGGCGGGCAAATTGAGCTCAAAACCTCCCTCGTAGTTAGAAATCGTGCCGGTACTTGAACCCGGAACATGAACGGCAGCAAAGGGGACCGGTTTATCTGATTTCTCCTGTGTAACCACTCCTGTGATCTTAACAAGGTTACTTTTTACCAGTGCATCGGTCTGTGGGGAAAGAATTAACAAATTGTCTTTTACAACATATTGAAGACTATAAGAGGCAAACAGCGTATCGAGAAGTTCTTTTAACTGAATGCTGTCCGGATACAGGGCTATTCTTTTATTGTCTACAATGGCCGAACTGTAGCCAAGGTGACAGCCTGTCATTTCTTCAATATGGTAGAGGTATTGTTCTACAGTGAGCTCCTGTGGAGGCAGGTGAATATACTTTTTCAGCAGATCCTGAGTATATGCATGAGGATTAGCACATATCAGAAAAAGATAAAAAAAAATATGTAGGCTTTTCAATTTCACTGCCTTCTAATGATCAGATTGTTTTTTGTAGCTATCAATTCAACATCCCCGGTTAAAGATAAATTAATATTGCTTAACACATCCTGGACAGATTGAGTGCTGCAGGTTATTGTTATGGATTCATTGATTTTAAGATCATCATCCTTAATAATATCGAGCTGATAATACTTAGCAATCACATTGCAAACTTCTTCCAGTGGTTTGTTCCTGAAGACAAATTCTTTTGTGTACCAGGCAATGGAATTTGGATCGAATGTTTGTTCGATCTCAAATTCTTTGGTGCTGATATTCAGTTTCCCGGCATTATCAGGATTTAATTCAAGCCTCTTTGAGTTGTCTTCATTCAGATAGAAGGCAACTTTTCCTGTCATTACGCTGACGATAATACTATTGGTGTCGGTTTTTACATTAAAACTTGTACCAAGCACTTCAACAGTCGAATTCATGGAATGGATCCTGAAAGGAAGGTCTTTGTTCTTTGTTACTTTAAAAAATGCTTCCCCTTCAAGAATAACGTCCCTGTTTGTTTTCCCGAAATCACTGTTTCGGAAGATCTTTGCATTTTTATTCAGGCTCACAATGCTTCCATCCGGAAGATCCACATCAACAATTTCACTTGCTGAAGCAATTTCATAATAATCGGGATTATAAATGGTCGATTTATTCAGAAGCTGCAACAAAAAATAGGTAAGACCGAAAGCGAGTATGAGAATTGCAGCAATGCGCAAGGCATAACTTCGCAACGGAATCCTTTGCTTTCTGGGCAGGAACGACATCCTTGTGCGCACTTTAGCCCAATCTTCATTTACATCCACTTTTTCGAAGTCCTTCACGTTAGCCGATCTCTCCCAAACCTGCAAATAAGCGTCAAATTCCTTCCGGCTTTTTTCATCGTTCAATATAATTTTATCCTTCATCACTTTTTCTTCTTTATCTTGTTTTTCAAGCAAAAATCTTGCAATTGTTCTTGTATTTGTTTTTTTTCTATTCATTTCTCTGATTCTATGACAATTCATTGTTCCGTTAGACGTATTGCATGAATGTTAAAATTAACACACCCAATGCCATATAGGGCTTCATTTTCACTCGTAAAATTTTTAATGCTTTGCTGATCTGGGTTTCAATGGTTCTTTTTGAGAGACTTAATTTATCGGCAATCTCACTGTTGGATAGCCCTTCAAACCTGTTCATCTTAAAAATTATCTGGCATTTTGGCGGCAAATCATCTATTGCTTTGTAGAGTGCATGCTCAAGCTCTGTTTTGTTTACTTCGTTTTCAAGGCTGTTTTCTTTGCCGGTATCAATTTGTTTTACATGATCAGCATATTTGTTGCGTATTTTTTGTGCGTTAATATAGTTAATGCATCTGTTATGGGTAGAACGAAACAGGTATGATTTTAAGGACGAATTAATATCCAGATGATCCCGTTTTTCATACAGATGGACAAAAAGATCCTGTATGATCTCCTTCGCGTTTTCAATATCATTCAGGTATTTATTGGCAAAAACAGTCAGCAGCTGGTAATACTCCTTAAAAAGCAGTTCATAGGCTGCTTCTTCGCCTTTTTTCAGGCGATTGATCAGAAATTTGCTGTCTGCGTTCAAATCGTAACTGTTAAAATCCCTCATCCCAAAATTAGCAATTGCTAAGCAATATTATGACATGTTTGGGGATTATAATACGTATTGTCAGTTCTCAATTCTGAGTTTAGAGTTCGTAGATACGAATCACTTTCCCGTCTTCTGATCCTATCAACTTCTCAACTCCATTGCACATCCCATGTTTTCGAACCACTCCTAATGCGGTCGGAATTCTTTTTTACTCCCTTTGGTCGTGAGATCGCTTCGCTAAGTTGTCTTCCACACAAACCGTTGTTTCGTTCCGTTGGGAAACGGAACGAGTTCCTTTCTTCCTTGATGAAGAAAGGAACCAAAGAAATCAACCGCTGGTGAAAAAATTGCTAAAAATCAATTCATTCCGCTAAAAGAAAAGAACTCATAACGCTAAAGCGTTACTCAGACAAATTTTCTTTTTTAACGCTTCATTCATTGATTTTCTAAACGCATTTTTTCAAGGCGGGATATATGATTTCTGCGGAATCATTTTGATTAAGTAACGAGTAACCAGAAACCAGTAACCCTAAAACATTTAAACAAATACAATTATACATTTACACGATTCCACAGTTAAACAAAAATCCAATAACCTAACAACCGGTGATTCGTAATTCGTGATCGGTAATCGGTGAACTGTGATCAGTGGATAGTTTTCAGTCTCAAGTCACTAGTTAAATTTTCAACTTACCAACTCATCAACTACTCAACTGTTACACTAACTCCAAACTCCAAACTCTAAACTCATCGTCAGATGTAATATTAATTCAATAAAAATGAATAAATTTTCAAAGCTTTGAACGATAAACTTTGGATTTTTCTTTTGAAAAACTATTTTTGTTGTGCTCCTTGAATATTATATTAACCATAATTGCATTATAACATGGCTAGAATCAGAAAAATTTATTTGCGTGAGGATGAAATGCCTCGTCAATGGTATAATCTTGCAGCTGACTTAAAAACACCTCCCTACATGAGTCCCGACGGAGCTGTACCGCCTGAAGCATGGGCCCCTGTATTTCCAATGAACCTGGTAGAACAGGAATACAGCACCGAACGCTGGATCGATATTCCGGAAGGCGTTAGGGATTTGTTGACAAGGTGGAGACCTTCTCCTTTACACAGGGCTTATGATCTGGAAGAGGCATTGGGCACGCCGGCAAGAATTTATTATAAGAATGAAAGTTTATCGCCTGCTGGCAGCCATAAACCCAATACAGCTGTTACACAGGCATGGTACAACAAAGAATTCGGCATAAAAAAACTTACTACTGAAACCGGAGCAGGCCAGTGGGGAAGTGCATTGTCTTTTGCATGTTCGCTGATAGGCCTGGAATGCAAAGTGTTCATGGTTCGTATCAGCTTTGATCAGAAACCCTTCAGAAAACTGATGATGCAAACCTGGGGAGGAATTTGTGTTGCAAGTCCGAGCAACGAAACACAAACCGGAAGAGCTATTCTGGAAAAAGATCCGGATACCCCGGGAAGTTTGGGTATTGCAATTAGTGAAGCCATTGAACAGGCAGTTACGGACAAGAGCGGACAAACAAGGTATTCCCTCGGAAGCGTAACAAATTTTGTTTGTATGCATCAGACCATAATAGGTCTTGAAACCAAAAAACAGCTTGAAAAAGCAGGCGAGAAAAAAGTGGATATTATAATTGGTTGTGCCGGTGGCGGAAGTAACTTTGCCGGTTTATCATTCCCCTTCCTCTATGATAAAATAAATGGAGCCGATATTGAAATTATTCCTGTTGAACCCGCATCCTGTCCGACAATGACAAGAGGACCCTATGTGTATGATAATGGAGACACTGCCGAAATGGTTCCCCTGGTTGCGATGTATTCGCTGGGACATAAATTTATTCCTCCACCAATTCATGCCGGGGGTTTACGTTATCATGGTATGTCTCCCCTGGTTAGTAAAGCCATAAAAGACGGCTTGATGTCACCTTTGGCATTGCATCAGTTGGAATGTTACAAAGCCGGTATATTGTTTGCAAAAACCGAAGGCATTATTCCTGCTCCGGAAACCACTCATGCCATTGCAGCTACCATAAGAGAAGCAAATAAGGCAAAAGAAGAAGGGAAAGAGAAAGTGATCGTATTTAATTTCTCCGGCCATGGTTTAATGGACCTTACCGGTTATGATAAGTATCTTGCCGGTGAATTAACTGATTATGAGCTTCCAGATGATGTTATCAGGGAAAATTTAAAAGTCATTGAGAATTATCCTAAACCCTGAGTATATCAAATATGAACCATAAAAAGAGCATCCGGGAAGATGCTCTTTTTTTTATTTTGTACGTTCTTGGTTAACAATACTATTTTCCCCTACGGGGAATTGTATAAATATGTCAATTCTTATTTTACTATACTTTACCTATTGCACGGAATTCGCTGCAGGGTATAAATTATTGCAGAAAAAAATTGTTTACAAATAGAATTCCCTGCAGGGGATTAAGTATTTGAGTCGGAATATGTATTGACTTTATAGCGGTTGGTTACATTGTGAGATAAACACAATGACTGACTCACTGAAGAGTTCAGTGAGTCAGTCGTGTCAACCTTTAGTTTTCGATTGAATAGATGGGAATATGGCTTAACTGGTTGATGTTTTCAAGGTCAGAATAATCGTACTGGAACAAACCGTCAATACCTATCATCAACAATACATCGCCCAGAGGAATCACATCAAATGCATCGATATCAGGGTATTCTGCAAGTTTGTTATCAGTTATGTGCATAGGATCTTCAGCATTGTAGATCTTTAGTCCAGCGCTGCCATCACAAACAAACAATACTGAATTGTCAATCCCCAGCCCGTAAGGTTCTGTCATGGCGTATTTTTTTAGCAACTCGGGATTGCGGATGTCACTGATATCAATTACATCCAGCAAATTCTCGCTTTCACCGCATAGATTTCCTGCCCTCAATGTAACATAGGCATAATTGTTTTCCACAACAACAGGATCGCAACTGCTCGCATGCCAGAACTCAGATATGTATTCAGGATTTGCAGGATCCTGCAGACTATAGATCAGCATTCCTGTCATTGTCCCTATGAATAGTTTGCCGTTGTATGGGAATAGAGTCTCTATATTCCACCCGATATTCATTTCACTTTCCAGGATCGGAGTATGAATTTCTGAAATATTAAACAATTTTAATGTTGCATAATCAATAGCATAGAGATAATCGGCGTACAATGTAAACCGGGCCATCGAACCTCCCACACCAAAGCTTTGATCGCCTCCGCTTGCTGAACTTCTTACATTGCTTGCTTCCGCATAATACATTACATCCCAGCTTGGATAATACTGGTATTCAAATTGGTTTGGTTTAACTTCAACAGTTTTTTCCACTCTTTGCCAGCCAATAACAATACCCTTTTCTTCAGAGACTTCTTCAACAATTCCATCAGTGTATTCAGGAAGCATATAAGGGAATGCATCTTCCACTCTTCCGACTTCTTTTATGTCATCTAAATTGCTAATGTCAATGGCTACGAGGTCAACATAAGAGTCTGCGAACAGGATGTTTCCTTTTATGGCAAGATCAACATTGCCGGGAACTTCAATAAACTTAACAATTTGAGGATTTGCAGGATCCTGGTTATCAATTACATGAATTCCTTCCTGGTATTCATTTACATAGATAAAATTGTCTTTAAAATAGATCTTTCCGGGTTGTATAATATCTTGTGCTGATTTCACATTGAGCGGAGAACGCAACTCATCATAACTCAGATATACCGGTGCATTGACCATGTAAGTCTCTTCTATTTTATCCTTGCATGAAAAGGCAGACAAAGTCAATATAAATAGTAACAGGTTTCGAAAATGTGTATTCATAGTTTTATTTCATTTAAAAGGTTTTCATTATGATGACAAAGACCATGAATAAGTTGCGTTGGCAATTTTTTTTTTACTCCGCAACCTTTTTTTATGGATTTTCATCTATCAGGTCTGATGGAAATAGTTTTCGTTTGGCCATATTTACAGTGAATAAAATCCAGTATTATGAAACAATTCATATTCCTATTGATACCATGTGTTTTCTTTTTTTTTGAAGCAAATGCACAAAAGTATACAGAAGCTGTATACCTGAAGAACGGGAGCATAATAAGAGGCAAGATCGTTGAGAGCAATTCTGAAGTCCTGAAAATTCAAACCTGTTGCGGAAGTCTGTTTGTTTACAAACAGGATGAGATAGAAAAAACGGAGCAGCTTCCTCGGTATAGCGATAAGAATAAAATAAAAGAAAAAGGATACGTAAACTATACATCTTTTGGTGCTTTGGTGGGTTCTGCGAGCAACAGCAAAACCGCTCCCTTCAGTCTGATCAGCGAACATGGATACAGATTCAACACGTATTTTTCAGTGAGCGGATTGATAGGTTATGAATTGCTTAGCGAGGCCACGATGCCCCTGGCAGTGAATCTGAAGGGGTATTATCCGGCAAATAACACAAATGTATTTCTGGGTTTGTCAGGAGGGTATTCGTTTTCTCTTGAGGATCCTTCAGAATTTGTTGTGGAATATGAAGATTTTTCGGGAGGGATAATGGCAAATGCAGAAGTCGGAATTGTTTTCCCTTTTTCAGAGATCAGCGGATTCTTTCTCGCCATTGGCTTCAGGTACAACAAGTTAAACTATGAACGTTTTGATTATATGGTTGGCGATGTTGATGGGGTTATACATTACAAAAGACTATCCTTACGAGTGGGAATTAATTTCTATTAAACAAAGGTAAAGAGGGCAATGGAAAAAACAGATTGTCAAAAAAAATAAATAGCCAAAGACCCAAAGAATGCGCTTTGAATGCAAAGTACCATCTAATTGATTTCTAAACAATTGCAATTTTCATGCTTTCTAAGTGTACTCGGTGGTTAAAATAAAATAGTCTTATGAGACAACCTCTTCATCAGATAGTACCGGGATGGGGGAGTTTGTTATATATGCAACTTCTCAAATAGAAAAGAATATAAACCTTGGTCTGACAGCAAGCTTGTTTGTGCAGCCGGATAATCTGAATGGAATCAGAACGAAATACCAACTACCAGATTGAATTCCTCAGCTTCAGGATTTAGAACGATCTGACCGCTGACGGGCAGGGAGTAATTATCCGTTAGTTTAATTTCTTTGCTTGTTCCAATACCTATGTTACAAATATTGAATTCCCCGTCGGAGGTATGCCAGCCATCACCTGCTCCGATGAATATATCGAAATGAGTGAAAGAGTAGCCAACCTCAAAGTACATGTCGCCACCTTGTGAACCGGCACCATTCCTGGCATCGTTAAAAATGCAATTGACAGCAATCGAGAATCCCCCGATTTCATACCCCAGATTGCCTTCAAAAGCATGACTGGCTGAATCAGTCCCATACCGGAAATAGGGAATGCCCTGATAATAATAATCGGTCAATCCAATAAAAAGACCAAAGTCAAAGCCATAGCCTAAATAAAGATCTGCCTCATTGACTGTTTCATCTATTGGCCCGATTTCGAAAGAGCCCCATGCCCCGATAGCAAATCCGGCAATACCAAACTCAACATAAGGTTGTAATGATGGTCCTCCGTATTTTACTCCGCGCCAAACATAACTGCTTACCAGATCAACACCTGCTGAAAATGGTGAATTTTTTTCTTCCTCTTGTGCATAAATTGAATCAGGAACCAGGAATGTTGCTAACGTCAAGGCAAGAAGTAAAATCCTGAAATTTTTCACAGCTAAAATTTTAAGTTATTAATTAATTGACGCTGTAAATATATAAAATAAATGTATATACCCCCTATAAAAATATCAATTAACTATAAAAAATGTAAAATAATAAATATAACCCCTATAAAAAAGGATTTAAAATAAATAAAAGTACATATTTATATGTATACCCTTAAAAAAGATAAAAATTTAAATTTCAAGAAAATGAGATGAAATTTGATTTATAAGAAATTTTAGTATTATTTTTGATCTATTCATGTAATTATTAAGTAGTTATATTTATATCATTCTGGTAATTTGTTCTCAAATTCCCCGAATTATAAAATGAAAAGAAAAAAAACTGATACTGAACATGTGCCTGGCATGGAGAAAATATCTATTCTCATTGTAGAAGATGAGATTTCTAATTATGAGCTTTTAAAAGCCATGATGCGAAAACTGAATGTGAAGATATATTGGGCAAGGAATGGCATAAATGCAGTGAAACTATGTGAGGAGTACAGTTTTGATTTGATTTTTATGGATATAAAAATGCCGGGAATGGATGGCTATGAGGCCACTTCAATTATCAGAAGCCATAATAAAACAACTCCGATTATTGCTCAGACTGCCTATGCAAGAGTGGAAGATGAAAAGATAATTCTTCAAAAAGGTTTTAATGCTTACCTCTCAAAACCTATCGACAGGATAAAACTTCTGAATTTGATCGAAAAATACATTTAACACTTCGGAAGAATCCTTTGTAAATTTCTATCAAGTAGTATCTGAATTGTATTTTTCTTTTAACCTGATGTATTTCAGAAATGTAGCCTGTGCCGATATTATGCTGATAATCAATCCGTAATAGCCATCAAGAAATCCCAGTTTTAAAATATAATCCTTGAAAAATTTCCAGGTAGGTTTAAAGAGTATTAAAAAAATATTCGAGCTTTTTCCGTTAATAAATGCTGTTTTTGCACCAACATCTGCAAAATGATTGGCCTGGTTAATATGCTGATTTATATTCCGGTATGAATAATGCAACAAATCACCTTTAAGATATTTACGTGTTGCTCCTTCCTCCATTTGGTATCTGTCATGCGGATTGAACCCGGTAAATTTCCCTTTTCGTCTGTCCCATAAGCGCAATTTCTTATCGGGATACCAACCGCAATGTTTTATCCATCTGCCGCAATAATTTGTTAAACGGTTGAAGTAATAACCGTCATGTGTCCAGTTCTTTTTTACTTCCATAATTGATGCAGCAAGACGATCAGAGAGAACTTCATCGGCATCCATCGACAAAATATATGGATATTTTGCCTGCTTTACAGCCCAGTTTTTTTGTTCAATCATACCTTCCCATTCATGCTCAATAAATCTTGCTCCCAAACCTGTACAGATCTCCTTTGTCCGGTCAGTTGATAAAGAATCAATTACAACTACCTCATCTACAACAGGTAGCACTGATCTGATGCATTTCTCAATATTCTTTTCCTCATTCTTGGTAATAATTACACAGCTGATTTCCATAAAAAAATATAAACAAAAAACGAATATACATCAAATTCTTCAACTGCTTAATTTATTTTTGGGACTTAAACATCAGACTATGGATACAACAATACAGGTAGTTGGTTTTGCATCAGCCGTTTTAACAACAGGTGCATTTTTACCCCAGGCTGTAAAGACCTGGAGAACAAAATCAACAGATGATTTGTCGCCTTATATGTTTGCTTTCTTTTGCACGGGCATTGTCGGATGGCTGATCTATGGAATTCTCAGATCTGATCTTCCTATGATCCTGGCAAATTCAATAACAATTTGTCTGGCAGGTATGATCATGTTTTTTATTATTCGTCCCGATGATACACGAAAAATCTCACATGTGGCTTTGTATGTAAATGATCTGGAAACGATGAAGAATTTTTATGTCTCAGTTTTTCAGGCAAAAAGCAGTGCAAAATATAACAATCAGTCTACAGGTTTCAGTTCTTATTTTCTTTCATTTTCTTCAGGAGTCAGACTGGAGCTGATGCATGACACAAACAGAATTGCCAGAAATAACCACGAGTCCTGGGGGCATATAGCGCTTGCGGCAGGAAGTAAAAAAGCTGCAGATCGTTTGTTCTTTTCCATTGAATCTAAAGATATTGAAATTATAACCAAGCCAAGGCTTACCGGTGACGGGTATTATGAATTTGTTATATCCGATCCGGAAAAAAACAGGATAGAAATAACCATTTAATTGCATTTATTTAATGAACAATAGAATTAAAATTCTAAACTCAAAACTCTTAACTCATTTTTTTTATTGATTAACTGATGAATTGACTTCGTCGAGCTCGCAAGCTCGGTTGGGTACTGATTAACTGAGGTTTTCTAATATATACTATTCCAGATAAATAAACTTCATTTAATCAATTCACCGATTCACCGATTAATCAATTTCTAATAACCCAACTCAAAACTCAAAACTATCATGCGTATCACTTACTATCAGATCAATGCGTTTACAGGAAATGGTTTTCAGGGGAATCCGGCAGGAGTTTGTCTCCTGGATAAAGAATCGGATGACCAATTGATGCAATATATTGCAAGGGAGAACAATTTGTCCGAGACAGCCTTTGTTGTAAAGACATCCAAGCAGTTTACCATCAGGTGGTTTACTCCATCGGTTGAAGTTGATTTATGCGGCCATGCAACCCTTGCTTCGGCAAAGGCGATTTTTGAATTCACGGATTATAAAAACAAAACTATCCGGTTTCTGTCAAAAAGTGGTCTCCTGGAGGTAGAAAAAGAAGGTGAGATGTACAAAATGAATTTTCCGGCAGATACAATTCAACAAGCTGTTCTTCCGGCAGCAATTGAGAAAGCTTTTCAGCAAACTGCAGAGGAAATATTTTTGGGGAAAACAGATTATTTGCTGATCTTCAGGGACGAAGAATCTGTTCGTAAGGCGAATCCTGATATGAATATACTTGAAAAAAGTGATGGGAGAGGTGTAATCATCACTGCCCGGGGAGACAAAGCAGACTTTGTTTCAAGATTTTTTGCACCACAATCGGGTATACCTGAGGATCCGGTAACAGGATCGGCTCATACAACTTTGGTGCCTTATTGGAGCAAGCAGTTGAACAAAACACGATTGCTTGCACATCAGTTATCGGAAAGAGGGGGGGAACTGCATTGTACAAACCTTGGCAACAGAGTGGAAATTGCAGGAAAAGCTCTTTTGTACCTTGAAGGTCATATTATTGTATAATTTCAATATCATTATTCAGATCAATTAAAATTTTATCAGAAATGCAAAACAATTACGTTCACGGATATACAGAACTCGAAACAACACGACTAAATGACCAGGCCAGTACCTTAAGTTCAATACTTCATCATGATTCAATATTCCCTGAAGGTGCAAAGGTTTTAGAGGCTGGTTGTGGTATTGGAGCACAAACAGTAATACTGGGAGAAAAGAATCCGGGCATACGCTTAATTTCAATTGATATTTCAGATGAATATTTAAGAATGGCAAAAAGAAGATGTAAAGAAGCCGGAGTAAACAATGTTGAGTTCATGCAAGCCGATATTCTTAATCTCCCCTTTGAGAAGGATAGCTTTGATCATATTTTTATTTGTTTTGTTCTTGAACATCTTCCAAATCCACACAAGGTATTACTCAAATTAAAAACTCTACTTAAAACCGGAGGCTCTTTAACAGCTATCGAAGGTGACCATGGATCGGCATTCTACTTTCCGCGCAGCGAATACGCCCAGATGACCATTGACTGCCTTGTTGAACTCCAGGCAAAAAAGGGAGGGGATGCACTTATTGGCAGAAGGCTTTACCCACTTTTTCAGAAAACAGGTTTTTCCGATATAAGAGTATCGCCAAGATTTATTTATGCCGATACCAGTCTGCCTGAAATGGTGGACGGATTCACAAAAAAAACCTTTATTGCCATGGTAGAAGGCATTAAGGAGGAAGCTATAAGTCATCAGCTTATCGATCAGGAAACCTGGGAAAAAGGTATTTCAGAATTGAAAGAAACGGCATTGGATACAGGTACCTTTTGTTATACTTTTTTTAAAGCCGTAGGGTATAAACTTTGAAATTGCTATCTTGTCAATAATTTGCAGGATGTTTCATTCTGTAGTACCTGTGAATCTGATATAAGAACAAATACTGTGAAACGATCATAACTTCTTATTTAAAACACTTTGTGTGAGAAAGAGTGTGATGAGTGATTGCATTCATTCTCAGATTTTTAAGGATAGTATTAATAGCAATATAAAAAAATACACGTATGAATATTTCAAAGAAATTATCGGTTATACTGAGTTTAATACTGTTTATCTCATTGCAAACAAAAGCTGCCCCCGATAGTGTAAGTGTCGACACCATTGATAATTATCAGGGATGGGGATGGGATACAATACTCGTAGTGAAAAACAATTTTATCACCCTGGGCGTTGTTCCTTGTATCGGAGGCCGGGTGCTTCAATACGACCTGGAAACGGATACCTTCATGATCATTAACGATGATTTGTTGGGAGATATATTTGATCCCTCGGTTAATATCTATGGACCATGGAATGGGAATTGGGGTTATGGAGGATACAAAACATGGCCGGCACCACAGGATGACTGGCCGGGGACATGGCCGCCACCGCCTATTCTGGCATGGGGAAATTATGCTTATGAGGTTTTTCAGACATCAAAGGATTCGGTTGTCATCCGGATGAAAGGGGAGACGGAAGTCTATCAGGCCCCTGATTTGCGTTTTAACCGGTATATTACTGTTTACGCAAATTCAACACGGGTGAAGGTTACCACCGTGCTTTTCAATGATGGTACTGATCCACAGGAAAAAGCGATATGGGATATAACGCAGACCATTACACAACATGAGAACAAAGAGGATTATACGAATTTTTCCGTGTATTTTCCGCTTGAATCGGAAGATGATGTTTGGTATACCTGGGGAGATGTTCCTGCAAGAGATTTTGCTCTTCCCGGTATTTATAAAGTGCAATATTCCGGAGCCGAAGGAAAAATCTTTGCCGTTGCCTCCGATGGGTGGGTATGTTTTACTGATGAAAGGGACAGTCAGACCTACGCCAAAATATTCGATATAATCGATGGGGCGGAATATTCTGACGGAGGAGCAATGGTTCACATCTATACAAACGGATCGAATGAATATTTTGAAGTAGAAGTCCTGGGCCCCCTTGAAACCATTGGAGCGAACGGAGACAGTATTGTATTTGTTGAAGACTGGTATGTAACGGGTACCGGTGGACCCTTTTACTATGCAGGTCATGAAGGGATAATTAAGGAGCATTTACAATATGATGCTGAAAGTGAGAATCTTAGTGGTGAGTTCTCTTCATTTGTTGAAGGAGAATACCGTATAATTTATCTCGATGAAGAGGAAAGTCAGCTTGGCTCAGGTTCTGTTTTTGTTACGGTGCCTACTGCTGCAACACATATTGATGAGGCTGTAACACTGCCTGAAAGTACAAGGTACATAGAGATCCTGGCATACGATCATTCTGATGATCTGATCGGGGTACTGGACAGGGTTGATATCGAAGGAGGACCTCCTGAATTGAACGAAGGATTAACCTGTTCCACAGACGCCAGCATTTTCCCTGTCCCGGCAAAGGATTATATTTCTGTTCGGTTGAGTGACCACACAGGAGGTAGTTGTCAGATCAGAATACTTGGAATTGCAGGTCAGGTTCTATTCTCCGGCAAGTACGATGGGAATCGCTCTGAATTTACTGTTCCTGTTGGAGATCTTCCGCAGGGATTGTATTTTATTGAAATTACGGGAACAGACTTCAGGATAACAGATCAGATCATTAAGCAATAGGAATACTTCCAGATTATCATTTTGATATAATAAGGATTTTATCCTGATCGATTGCGTATTCCCATTCTGCTCAATAAATTTGTGACAAGCATTACATACAGCATAAGGTTTATCATCCATATTACCGATACATTGAATTCAAGTGTATCGATACGCTGCCCGCTGATTTGCTTTTCGGGGATAAACATCTGGCCTCTTCCAATATCAGAATCAGGGTATTTAAAGACGGCATGTTTAATTTGTACCGGAGTGTCGTTGTAAAAACGGATCGGATCCTGAATAGCACTATTGGTTACTTTATCGGCAATGGCATAATTGTAATAGGCTGACCTCAAATTCCGGAGGAACTCCGGGCCCAGAGAATCAGATATCTGTCTTTGATATTCTTCCTTTGAATCCTTTGAATTTGCATGCATCGAGTAGAAATGAAGCTCAAGATATTCGACGTATTCCAGGAGGTCTTTTGCCAGCATTGAATTAAAATCTGAAAGATTCAGGCTGTATATGTTCTCATAGGGGAATACTTCATAGTTGTTTGCCAGGAAAACCAGCATACTCTTAATCGATTGTAATTTGCTCTTAACACTATCCTGATGGCTTTGATATTCTTTTTCACAGTATTGAATTTGTGATTTAACAATTGGTATAAGGTGAACATAATTCATTTTGCCCGAAGAAATATCGCGATCGAGATAATAAAACTTACGTTCGTATTTGTTTTGCTTGAAGTGATATACCATTGATGCTTCGTATGCCCAACGGGATACGGCCAGATCGGCTATCAAGGGAGTATATCTCTTATATTTTAAACTGATAGCGTTCAGACTGAAAAATCCTCCTCCCAGCAAAATCTGAATAATAAGTGCAATGGGTATGGATTTTACATAAATACTCTCAAGGGATTTTCTTGTATTGGAAAAAATCAAACCCAACAAAATTCCAAATGACTGGCAACTGAAAAATATAAGCCAGTCAACCCAAAATGTACCTTTTACTGCTAAAACCATATTTCCTATACCCACAAATAGCAACGACTGTATCAGGGCAATGACCAGTAAATAGGTGATCTTTGAGTTGATATAGGAAAACATGCTAAGATTCAGGTATTCTTGTTTTTTATTGATTGCTCTTTCCTTGAATATCTCATTGGCTGATTGTATCAATCCTAAAAATACAGCAATGATAGTGGATAAGAAGATGTATGCCGGGATATGCGGATTCGAGGAATAACTATATCCGGGACCATCGCTTTTATGAAGAAACAGGGATATTATTAAAGCGAGAAAAGGCGTGACCAGAACTGCATATACCAATTCTCGGGTCCGTGAAATTTTGGTTTTAAAATTTCTTATAAAGAATGTAAGATATTGTCTTTCAAGAGTTGGCAGGTAAAGTATTTTTTCAGGAAGAATTTTCCGGGAAACTTCCTCCTTGTTTTCAGAAAAAACATTGGAATTTAAAAATTCTTTGTAAAGCTCAACCGGAGTTTTGTAGCGATATTGATCACCCTCATCCCTGTATTTCTTTTGATGAATAAACTGTAGTATTGCTTCGGGTGTAAAATACTCGTTTTTGTTGTGCTTCAAATGAAAAAGCTCTGCAAAATAACCAATGGTGTCCGTTGTACGACCAAAATAGACAGGAAAACCTCCTTCATCCAGGATGAATGTTTTGTCAAACTCAGAAAAGAATTTTTCATTCGTTTGTGTTATACTTGTTATCACAATCTTACCATGGAAGGAATAGTTGGCCAGAACCTCAATAATTTTGGAAGAATCAGCAAGACTCAAAGGAGTGATCGCGTTATCGACTATAAGTATTTGTGGATCACGAAGCAGTTCAAGGGCAATATTCAATAACCGTCGTTGTCCCGGTTGAAGGTTTTTATCCTGCATCGACCCGACAACAGAATTTTTTAGTCCCTGCAATTCCAGGTCTCTCAGAAGATTTTCAACTTTTCGATGAATATCTTTTGGGGATGTTTTACCAAGATACAGTTTTGCTGTAAGATACAGGTTCTCATATACTGTCAGTTCATTGTAGAGAAGGTCCTCTTCGGGAACAAATCCTATTATGCCTTTCATCTGGTAGAGATCTTTTGAAAGATCATAGCCATTGATTATTATCTGATCTTTACCGCATGGAATTTCACCGGCCAGCAATTTTAGCAAAGTGCTTTTCCCTGAACCTTCTTTCCCCAGAATTCCTATCAGTGTACCAGGCTCTATATTAAGACTGAATTGTTTTATTCCTTTACCGTTGGAATAACTATAAGCCAGGTTTCTGATTTCCATTTGTAGTTTTTGAGAATATTTCTCAGAAAGAAAAATGTTTTTTAAATCGTGATAACTGATTTCAAATTTGTTTCTGAGCACAATTTTCTCTCCAGGTTCCAGGTATTCCCAGCCAAACAAATTGTTTAGTTCGTTTTTTTTAACAATGGAATTACAATCATTGCATGTTAACATGAATGTTTTTATCTGTTCAACGTACAAAACTTTCAGAACCTGATCAATTCCTTCAATAAAAAAAGATCTGTTTGATTTCAGTTCGTTTGGTTCATTGCTTCTTATCCATTGTCCTTCGAGTGATTCTTCAGATTTTTCATCCGGTTTTAATAAAAACAGTTCATTTCTGCCATAACTTCTTTCTGCGTTTTCAATTGAAAAGAAACCATCAAGGGCCTGCAGCAGGTCAGTATCAATCAGAAATACCTTTTGTAGTAGTTCTGCGTCGAATATCCGGTCTTTTTCATTTTTCACCCAGTTTAATACACATGAATAGAGTATTACTCGTTCTTTGAAACTCAGAATATGTATATTACTGTATCTAACAGGAAGATCATGATAATCAACAAAAAGGATATCTTTCTGATCCTTATTTCGTTCCAATGATTTGAACTGAATCAGAACAATATTGAAATCATCACATTGAAAAACCGAATCCAGATTGTTTGCAATCCTTTCCAGAAATGAAAGATGCTTTTTTAATTGACCCTGATAAGTATTAATGAGGGCAATTAATATCTCGAAGGATTGTAGGTATTGGTGTTTATTCATGATTTAAATAACGTTCATAAAATTAGTTATACTGTTCGTCATTAATATGATATTATTGTTAATAATTATTAAACATATTTTTATTCATTGCGTATTTATCTTTAGTACTTTTAATTAGAATTGATATATATCATCAAATTGTTGTAAGAAAACTCATCTTTTTTTGTTAGAGTTGCAACAATTTGTATAATATTTTTGTTAATACATTAAGCAGTGCAATTCTCATAGTTGGGTTTAGTTAGATTTAGGGTTAATTGTGAAGATGAATCTCAGAGGAGTGTTTAGTTTTAGGTAAAAAAATCCTGTCATTCAATTGGCAGGATTTTTTTTACCTGTTTAGTGAGGAATATCATCGTTGCATAGTATTCAATATCATATTCTATCGTTATGTATAAGTTTAATAGCATTTGTATTTTTATTCGTGAAATTCAAATTTAAAAACCACACCTGGCCGAAGGGGCAGGGAAGTGAATTGAAATTTGTAAGTGGAACTAATCCCGATAGCACAGCGTATCGGGATAAATGAGCTTAACATGCCAGCCAGTTTATTTGTCGGAGGAAGAGAGGTTGACACAAGGCTGTTTGATGTGAGGTAGTGCATTTTTAAAGTTATCAATGATATTTAACATTTCAGCTGTAGGTTAATATTTGATAGGGTTTATTAGTTTTAGGTGAAGAAAGGTCCGTAAGGGCCTTTTTTCTTTTCATGTCTTTGTACTTTACTATATCACAATATTTTATAGGTTGTTTTCATGTTATTGATCTTAAAAACTGTCAGCAGGAATTTCTTTTTATAATAAAATGAACATAACTTTTCTTAAAATTGCAGATATTCGGAAGCTAAAATAGTGTTGAAGAATGCAGTTCACAAATATCAATTCGAAATGGGTCGTTCTTTTTTTAGTTATGCTACATGCACAAGCTGTGTTTAGCCAGGATTCATCTTTGTATAAAATGCTGGAATCATACGATGTAAAGTTTTATTCCCTTGACCTGGAGGTTAGTAATTTATCCGTCAACCTGAAAGGGAAGGTAAAAGTTTTGGCGGAACTGGTTGAATCTGATATAGATACTCTCGCTCTTGAACTCAACCAGGAAGCAACTGTTGATTCAGTATTCATTGGCACTACGAAAGTTTCATTTGTTCATTCGGATGACTTTCTTCGATTTGCTATTTTACCGGGGTACGAAAGAAATGATCTCATTCAAATGATTGTGTTCTATAAAATTCAGGACAAAGAAACAGACAGGCGCATTGGGATCTTTAACAAGCAGACTTCTTCAGGTGCAAATGTTACTTATACCCTTTCTGAACCTTTTTATTCAAAAAGCTGGTTTCCATGCAAGCAGGTTCTGACTGATAAAGCAGATTCTGTTTATATTTCTTTAACCATGGCTGACAGTTTGATGGCAGGCTCAAATGGTATTCTTTCTGATATTACAGACCATGATAACAATACAAAAACATATCACTGGAAATCATTTTACCCGATTGCCTATTATCTGTTATCATTTGCAGTGGCAGATTATATGGACTATAGTTTTATGGCTTCTGTTGGTAATGGTGATTCGGTACTTATTCAAAATTATATTTATAACGACAGTTTGTTTTTCGTGGAAAACAAAGATGATATTGATGCTACAGCAGACCTGATAGAAACATTTTCAGAACGTTTTGGAACGTATCCTTTCCGGAATGAAAAATACGGCCATTGCATAGGTCCACTCGGCGGGGGCATGGAACATCAGACTATGACCACCCTGGGAAATTTTTCCTTCATTCTTGTGGCTCATGAATTGGCACATCAGTGGTTTGGAGATTATGTTACCTGTTCCGATTGGCAAAACATCTGGATCAATGAAGGTTTCGCCAGTTATAGCGAATTTATAGCAATCGAAGATCTCAAAACAAAAGATGAAGCAGTCTCCTGGCTCAGGAATACTCATGATCTTGCACTTTCATCACCTTCAGGAAGCATATTTATACCTGAAGATGAACTGGATAATGTATCCAGAATTTTTGATTATTCCCTCACATACCGAAAAGGAGCATCGATCATTCATATGATCAGACACGAGTTTGGTGATGATGATTTGTTTTTTGGTACTCTTCAGAATTTTCTTGATGATTTTGCTGATTCAGTGGCTTCTGCCGAAGATTTCAGAAAGGCGCTTGAATACTATTCAGGTCAAAGTTTTGATACTTTTTTTCAGCAATGGTATTATGGTGCCGGACACCCGATTCTGAATATTGCCTGGGAACAAAAGGATGATTCATTGTTCATTTATATTGACCAGTCGGTTTCAACACCTGATGAAACCCCGTTCTTTAATCTGTTAATCGATTTTCAGATCGAGTATCTGAACGGCGATACTTTGATTCAATTCAGGCAGGATGAGCTGTCTGAAGTTTTTTCGATTCCTTTTAATAAAAGGGTATATAGAATAACACCCGATCCGGATAATTGGCTGCTTAGGGAAATCAGAGGCATTAACAGAATAATTCCCGATAGCAATAGTTTTTTCTTCCTTTTTCCAAATCCTGCAGAAGACATATTCTATATTGAGACTTACGATATTGGCAAGCCATATACTGTGAAGATTTATAACTTAAATGGTGCATTATTAAAGGAAACAAAAGAAAAGAAAGTGTTTGCAGAAATTAATATTTCTGATCTTCCGGCTGGTATTTATAAAGTTGCAGTTTCAACCGATGAACACAAACAATTTTTTCAACTGGCAAAACTTTAATTTTCATTTATAGAATATTTTTGCTTCTTTGCTATTCAATCTTATGATTAGATTACAAAGAATTTTTCAAATGTCTGAACTGATAAAGAGAAATTTATTCTTTTTGCTTCCGGTATCCATTCTGTTATTGGCATTAATTCCTCTGCTAATGCTCGTACCTAAAACAGATCTTCATATTTATCTAAATCAGTATCATACAGATTTTGCAGATATTTTTTTTAAATACATCACTGTTTTTGGAAGTGGATTAAGCTTTGTATTTGTTGGTATGATATATTTGTTGTTTTCCTTTCGAAGATCATTTGTAGTCATTTCTTCAGGTATACTGGCAGGCCTGGTGGTTCAATTCCTTAAAAGAATCGTATTTACCGGTGTTTTGCGTCCGTCTGTTGTGCTTGAAGATGTTACAGTATTGCATATTATTGATGGCATTAAATTGCATACGTATTATAGTTTTCCTTCAGGTCATTCAGCAACTATTTTTGCTCTGTGTTTCAGCCTGGCAGTATTTGCCAATAGAAAAATTTTAAAGCTGGCATTATTTTGTCTGGCAGGTCTTGTAGCTTATTCGCGTATTTATCTTTCACAACATTTTCTGATCGATGTGTATGCAGGATCTGTGATTGGTTTGTTGTCAGGTTTTTTTATGGCTGATCTGTTTTCACGCTTTAAGATCAGCTGGTTTGATCAGTCCTTTTTATATTTGTTGAATCAGCAGAAACAAAAATGAACAAAAAGGATGTATTGATTCAGGGAATCATTGTATTGATAGGAGGTTTGCTGTTTATTCCTCTGAACGGAAAATTAAACCTCTTTGACTGGGATGAACTGAACTTCGCCGAATCAGCAAGAGAAATGATCCTGACCGACGACTACCTGAATGTCCGGATCTTTTTCAGACCTTTCTGGGAAAAACCACCTTTATTCATTTGGCTGCAGGTATTGTCAATGAAATTGTTTGGGATCAATGAATTTGCAGCAAGATTTCCAAACGCAATTTGCGGGATTCTGACTTTACTCATTGTTTTTCGACTTGGAAAGAAATTGTATGATTCATCCTTTGGAGTCATCTGGGTTATGACATACCTGGGATCTCTTTTATCATTTTTTTATTTTAAATCAGGCATTATTGATCCGTGGTTCAATTTGTTTATATTTCTAGGTATCTGTTTTTGGGTTTTTGCATTTCGATCAGAAAATTCCAGAAAAGAACTTCAGTATACATTTTTTTCTTCCTTTTTTATTGGTCTTGCAATTTTAACCAAAGGACCTGTTGCTTTTCTGATATTCGGAATACTGGTTGGAATTCTTTTTCTTTTCAATGGCTTTAGGATAGGTATCAATTGGAAAAGTATCCTTTTATTTGTTGCAACGTTTATTGTAGTGGGCGGATTCTGGTTCATTCTGCAATTGATAAGCGGAAATACTGATGTTATTGTTGACTTTATTGTATACCAGATAAGACTTTTTCAGACCGAAGATGCAGGACATGGAGGTTTTCCATTGTATCATTTTGTGATCCTTTTGTTTGGTATGTTTCCTGCTTCGGTATTTGCGATCCAGGGTCATAAATACAAGGGCATAAAAGACGATAGAAAAATCTTTCACATTACAATGATCGCTCTTTTGTGGACTGTTCTTTTGTTATTTTCTGTAGTAAAAACAAAGATTGTGCATTATTCTTCACTGGCCTATTTTCCTCTGACATACCTGGCTGCTTATTCTTTGAAAATGATACTCTCAGATAATTTTCGCTTCAGGTTATGGCAAAAGATAATGCTTGTTGTAATTGGTGTTATCGAAGGCGTTTTCATAATGTTGTTACCACTTTATAATACAATCAAACAAATAGCAATAGAGAAAGGAATTGTCACCGATCAATTTGTTGTCGGTAATCTTCAGGTTGACCCGGGATGGGATCTGATCCAGTTTTCTATTGGTCTTTTATTTTTAATTGGAGTAATTGTATCTGTGTTTCTGATTCACAGGAAAAAGGTTGTGAAGTTTTCATTGCTGTTTTTATCTTCTATGTTGTTTGTATACTTCTCTGCTATTTTTGTTACTCCAGGAGTAGAAAAAATTACTCAAAGAACAGCTATAGATTTTATCAGGGAACAATCAGCAAAAGATGCTTACATACATTCATTTCATAAAACATATGCCGTATTGTTTTATGGAAACATACCGAAACCTGAACAGGAGGATGTTTTTTCAACGGAGTGGCTCACAAGAGGTGAAATAGACAAGGATGTTTACTTTGTATTGCGAGCGAATGATAAAGAAAAAATATTGTCTGAATATTCCGAAGTTATAGTATTATATGAAAAAAATGGATTTGTATTTTGCAAAAGGGCTGCTAAAATAAATCACGACCAATGATCAATAATAAAAAAATTACAGTTGTTCTTCCTGCTTATAATGCCGGACAAACTCTGAAGATGACATACAATGAGATTCCTTTTGATATTGTTGATGAGGTTATTCTGGTTGATGATCTGAGCAGTGACAATACCTTGCAAGAAGCCAGGGAACTTGGGATAAAGCATATTGTTAAACATACCGTAAATAAAGGATACGGAGGAAATCAGAAATCATGTTACAACAAAGCTCTGGAATTGAATTCTGATATCGTGGTAATGCTTCATCCCGATTACCAGTATACGCCAAAATTAATCCACTCGCTTTGTTATTTGATTGCTAACGATGTTTATGATGTTGTATTGGGCTCACGTATTCTTGGCAAAGGAGCTTTGAAAGGAGGTATGCCAATATACAAATATCTGGCCAACCGATTTCTTACATTTATCCAAAATGTACTTATGAATCAGAAATTGTCTGAGTATCATACAGGATACAGAGCTTTTAGCAAAAGAGTACTTCATACGATCAATTACAATATCAATTCCGATGACTTTGTTTTTGATAATCAGATGCTTGCTCAGATCTTTTATGCGGGTTTTGAAATTGCAGAAATAACCTGTCCTACAAAATATTTTGAAGAAGCATCTTCGATAAACATCAGCCGGAGCATCAAATATGGATTGGGAGTGTTGAAAGTATCTTTTCAATATTTCCTTCAAAAAATGAATGCAGGCAAATTTAGCATATTTATTTCCCGGTATGAAAACACGAAAAACCTGCAGACTTAAACAAAGGCTGGGCCTTATCGGGGCAGTTGCCGTGCTTTTGGGACTGGTTATTGCAAATTCAATATTGCTAGCATCAAAAAACAAACGATCTTTGCAGTATCCGGGAGGAGATGAAATTGAGAAGTATGCACTTTTGTTCTTGCGGGGAGAAAAATTTGCAAGAAGAGGTAAATACTATGATTGTTCAGGATTTACCAGGGAAGTTTTCGGTCATTTCAAAATACATATCCCAAGATCCGCAGTTGGTCAATATGAACAAACGAATAATATGACTGTTGAGAATTTAAAAAAAGGAAATTTGTTATTTTTCCGGATAAAGGGAGACGATATTTCCCATGTAGGTATTTATCTGGAAAGCAAAATGTTCATTCATTCTCCGGGAAGAGGCAAAATTGTTCGCATAGACTCCCTGACAAACAAATACTGGATGAAGCATTATGCCGGAGGAGGCAGGATTAACTTATAATCAAAACCGATTTAGGGTTGAAAACAAAATATTTTGGTAATATTTGTAATAATTTCATTGTTATGAAGGCATTAATACTTGCAATTGCACTTTTATCTTCAATTGTTTATACGGGATTTTCTCAATCGTCTGAAAAGGTAAAAAACATTATTTTTATGATCGGGGACGGGATGGGGAATGCCCAGGTTTCTGCGGCATATACGATAAATCATGGAGTAATGAACCTTGAACGATCTCAATATATCGGCTTGTCCAGAACTTCATCTGCTGATGAATATGTTACTGACTCCGGAGCTGGAGGAACCGCTTTAGCAACAGGACAAAAAACGAACAACAAATTCATTGCTATGACACCCGATTCCATATCCTTAAAGACGATCCTTGAGCTTGCTGAAGAGAACGGTCTTTCGACAGGAATGGTGGTTACCTGTGAAATGACTCATGCTACTCCTGCCTCATTTATCGCACATCAGCCCAGCAGGTACGACACATTGAACATTGCAGAAGATTATGTGGGAAGTGGGATTGATATTTTTATTGGTGGTGGAAGACGGCATTTTGAGGAGAGAACAGACAGTTTAAATATTTCAGATTTATTGCGGCAAGAAGGATATTCCATTGTATACGATCTTGAATCAGTAAAAGAAGATAGTGCAACGAACATTGGCTGTTTTGTTGCTGATAATCATCCCTTATCTGTGTTGGAGGGGAGAGGTGATTACCTTGCCGAAGCTACACGGATTGCTCTTGACAAACTTAAGACAAATGCAAAAGGATTTTTCATCATGGTTGAAGGTTCACAAATAGACTGGGGCGGACATGAAAATAATTTTTCCTTCCAGATCAGTGAAACAATAGATTTTGATAAAGCGGTTGGCGAGGCCATGAATTTTGCCGATGAACATCCGGGCACGCTGGTAGTTGTTACTGCTGATCATGAGACAGGAGGTCTGGCCCTGGTAGACGGTGATATCAGTAACGGACAAGTGGAGGCAAAATACTCGTCTGATAATCATACGGCTATTATGGTTCCTGTGTTTGCTTATGGAACCGGTGCTGAAATTTTTAGCGGGATTTATGAAAATACCGAACTGTTTCATAAAATGCTGCATTTGTATGATTTTAAGTAATATCAACCGCAATTATGAGGTCCGGAATAACCTTCCTTTGTTTTGTCCTGTTGTTGACTGTTGCCGGTTTAAACGCCTGCAATCGCAATGATGCCATAGAGAGCAAAGAAAAAGAAACTGCATATCTGTTGCATAAGATCTTTGATCTTCCCTCTGAAGTGTGTGAGTCTTCAGGGATCATAGTGTATGATTCGTTGCTCTGGACTTTTAATGATAGTGGGAATGAACCTGTTCTTTACGGATTGGATATTGTTGAGGGTACTATTCGTAAGATGCTTACTCTTCTTGATGCTGAAAATGTTGACTGGGAAGACATTACACAGGATTCACACTCTATCTATATCGGAGATTTTGGAAACAACAGTGGCACACGGAAAGATCTGTGTATTTATAAGATAAACAAAGCAGAGGTTGATGATTCTTACGAGCAGGAAATATCTGCTGGCAGGATTGCTTTCAACTACATGGACCAAACCGATTTTGCATACAATTACCATAATACGCCTTACGATTGTGAAGCCTTGCTTTTTGACGGGGATTCATTGGTGCTGTTTACAAAAAACTGGCAGGATAATAATACAGTACTTTATAAATTACCAACTGTTCCCGGTTCATTCTATGCCAGGAAGTTTTGTGAACTGAACAGTGAGGGCTTTATAACCGGAGCTGATCTTAATCTGACTAACAATCAACTGATTCTCTGCGGGTACTATTACTTACCTTTTGTTATGATCATTGATGATTTTCGGAAGATAAGCAGCAAAGACCCGGGAATCAGGAGATATGATTTGTATAACGATTTGTATATTCAACTCGAAGGAGTTGTCTGTTTTGGTGAACAGATTCTTCTTTCGTCAGAGAATGCAGGAGATGTTCAGGCTTTGTACCGGTTTATCGAGCAATAAGTCCTGTAGCTGTTTTTAAATCAGTAATAAAATCATTACTTTCATAAGTATAAAACTAATTATCAATGGTTGTCTGGAACTTACGATGAATTTTATTCATGGTTTTTAATGAATTTAGCATACTAAAATTCATGTTCGTTTCATAGAAAAGTAACTGTATGGTTCGCTATATTATACTGATAAGTATTTTTTCCTTTCAAATTGTTGCTGCACAGAAAACATATAAAACTGAATCCAGGGAAGCCATCAGTTTGTATGGGGAGGGTTTGGCATATTATAGAATCAAAGAGTATGCAGGGGCGGAAGAAAAGTTGAAATCTGCAATACGTATCGATGATAAATTTCAGGATGCTTACCTGGTTCTTGCAGAAGTCTATTGGGAACAAGGCAAATATGAAAATGCAATTGAGCAATACAACAAGGGCTTATTGATCGATCCTTATTATTATCCAAGAGGATATTTGAACAAGGGAAAGCTGGAAGTTAAAATAGCACGATACGAAGAAGCCAAAAATAGTTACCTGAAATACCTTGAATTGGATACTGTCGAATCAAAATATGCTGAAAGAGCGAAAAGAGGGTTGGAGCAGACTGTATTTGCTATTCATGCGATGAATAATCCGGTAGATTTTGAACCGGTTACACTGGGCCCGAATATTAATACGGCAGAAGATGAATATTGGCCTTCATTATCAGCAGATGAGAAGACGTTAATTATCACCAGGCTTGTGCACGTTTATGATATTGTAAAGGAAGGGAAGGTACAGGAAGACTTTTTCATAAGTGAGTATGGACCTGAAGGTTGGGAACCTATGAAAGATGCTGGTTTTCCTTTGAATACTGATGACAATGAGGGTGCCCAGTCCATTTCAGCAAACGGGCAGTTTATGGTTTATACTGTTTGCAACAGGAAAGGAGTGATCGGTCGTTGTGATATTTACTATTCAACCAGAGAGGGTATGGAATGGACATTTCCAAAGAATATGGGTGAACCTGTGAATTCAGTGGCAAAAGAAACTCAGCCAAGTTTAAGTGCGGATGGAAGGATCATTTATTTTGCAAGCAATCGCCCGGGAGGCAGAGGTGGACTTGACATATGGATGAGCAGCAGAGATTCAGATGGTAATTGGCAGTCACCTGTTAATTTAGGCGATTCAATAAATACTCCCGGAGATGAGATGTCCCCGTTTATTCACCATGACAATTCTTCTTTGTATTTTTCTTCAAATTACCATATTGGAATGGGAGATTTTGATCTGTTTGTATCACGACTTGACTCTAACGGGAACTGGAGCAAACCAAAAAATCTTGGGTATCCGATAAATACAAATCGTGATGAGATTGGGCTTATAGTAAATGCACGTGGCAACACGGCCTATTATGCATCAGATATTCATTCTGCAACCGGGAAAGATATTTATCGTTTTGCTTTGTATGAAGATGCAAGACCCGATGAAGTATCCTATATGAAGGGAAGGGTGTTTGACGAGAAAACAAGAGAGAGATTAAGAGCAAGGTTTGAACTTTTTGATCTGAAAAATGGAGAATTGATCAATCAATCCTATTCCGATCCGGTTACCGGGGAATTTCTTCTTTGCATACCTACAAATAAAAATTATATGTTGAATGTGGAGCATAGAGGTTATTTGTTTCATTCAGAAAATTTTGCACTGGAGGGTATCTACCATCTGGAAAAGCCCTTTATGAAAGATGTTCCGCTAAAACCAATCCAGCTGGGTGAAAAATCCGTATTGAAAAATGTGTTTTTTGAGACCGATTCTTATTCTCTGAAGCCGGAATCGAAGTATGAGCTTGATAAGATCATACATTTTCTCAAATCCAATTCTGAAATCATGATAGAAATTAGTGGTCATACTGATAATATTGGAACACGGGAATACAATTTGACTTTGTCAGAAAAACGAGCGAAATCTGTAGTCGAATATCTTGTAAATCATGGAATTTCAGAAGACCGATTACATTATAAAGGATATGGTTTTGATCAACCTGTGGATGGAAATGAAACGGAAGAAGGCCGTGCAAATAACAGAAGAACGGAATTTAAAATTGTTAAAACGAACCAAAAAAGCTCCTTGTATTAAGGGATTCAGAGCTTTATTTTGTAATTAAGGATATGATTTCCCTGAATTGTATTAGAGGAAAACATAAGAAAATTTTCAATATCTTATTTTCTGAATATATTTGAAATTTTTTATATTGAAAAAGTATGAGAAATAGTAATGTTGTCAGACCGGCCATCCTGTTTATACTATGTATATTTTCCGCATATTGTTTTGGAGGCAATGATAAAACGGCAGATTGGAGTGATGAACTGGAAAAGGGAGATCAGATAAAAGTTATCAAAGAATTGCCCTCCACTCCTGTCAGAGATCAATACAAAACAGGAACATGCTGGAGTTTCAGTACAATCTCTCTTCTTGAATCGGAATTGTTGCGAATGGGAAAAGGAGAGTTTGATTTGTCTGAAATGTTTATTGTATACCAGAATTATTTGAGAAAAGCAAAGCGTTATGTGCGTATGCATGGCAAAAACAATTTTGCACCGGGTGGTGAAGCAAACGATGTTGTGGATGTAATTTCATTGCATGGTATTGTTCCGGAAGAAATTTATTCCGGCTTAAAAGTCGATTCTGAGAAGCACATTCACAGTGAAATGGATAAAGTGCTGCAGGAATATGTCGATGCTATCATTACCAATCCAAATAACAAACTGAGTGATGTATGGGAAGAGGGATTTAAAAAAGTCCTGGAATCCTATCTGGGTGAAATACCTCCGGCGTTTGATTATCAAGGGACCAGCTACACTCCCAATTCATTTCAGGAGTTGTTAGGCATTCATCTTGACGATTATGTAATGATAACAAGTTTCTTACATATTCCTTTTTATAGTTCTTCAATTCTTGAAATTCCTGACAACTGGTCGTGGGAAGAAAGCTATAATGTTCCTCTGGTTGAATTGGAGCAAATTGTTGATTCTGCAATTTATAACGGGTATACTGTTGCCTGGGCGGGAGACATTTCTGAGGATGGCTTTAACTTCAAAAAAGGTTTGGCTGTGGCTCCTGAAATCCTCTATAGCTCTTTTTCAGAAAAGCAGGAAGAAAAATGGTCTCAAAAAACGGATGAGGAAAAAGAGGATATTATTTTCAATATAAAAAAACCTTTGCCTGAACTTAAAGTAAACCAGGAAAACAGACAGAAAGCATTCGATAATTATCTGACAACGGATGATCACGGAATGCATATAGTGGGCATGGCAAAAGATAAAGGAAACAAGAAATACTATTATGTAAAAAATTCCTGGGGAACAGAAAATCCTTACAACGGGTACATGTTTGTCTCCAATGCCTATTTCAAATACAAAACAATCTCTATCATGCTTCATAAAAATGCCATTCCTGCGGCAATAGCAGAAAAACTTAACTTTTAGATCTTTTCCTTATGGAGTGTAAAAAAGAAACAAACCTGTCATTTTGCAACTGCACATTTTCATGTAGCAAAAAAGGCACATGCTGCGATTGTATACATTATCACAGGAGATTGGGTGAATTGCCTGCCTGCTATTTCCCGAATGATGTTGAATCTACCGGCGACAGAAGTATTGAGAGATTTGTGAGCCTGGTTCAGCAGCACGGAGCATGGTGGTGATCCATTAGTCGCAAGTCGAAAGTTTCTGGTCTTAAGTTACAAGTTTAAATCTCATCTTCTCAATTCATCATCTTATCAACTCATCAACTCCAGTACCTGGGCTTAGTTTTTGTTTCATTCTCTAACAGAACAATTCCTTGTACCTTTATTTCTCTATCCAACACACATTCCATGTTTTCGAACCGCTCCCCAAGCGGTTCGACATTCTTTTTTGTCTCCCACACAAAAAAGAATGCAAAAAAGGTCACCGTTTTATAAAAATCACTTGAATTGCTACAGAAGGTTTTCTCCCTGCGGAACCAAACTCACTCCTCCTTCGTCGTCACTCAGACAAGGTTCCTACAAAGCCATCACAACGAAAACCTTCCTTGAATTCATACGTGATTTTTATCAGACGGCCTCTAACTCTCTTCGGCAGACGAAGCCAGTAACCAATAAAGTCTCAAGTCAAAAGATTTCAAATTTCAATTAAAATCCAATTTCCAATAAATTACAACTTGCACTTCAACATTGGATATTGGTCATTGCCTGTCTGTCGAATAGGAAGGGATATTCGACATTGAGTATAAACTAATTATTATTAATCTCAACTCCTCAACTCATCAGTTTAACGATTACACAGTTCCACGATTCAAAATATATGATTAACTGATGAATTGGCTTCCCTGCCAGCCGGTTCACATGCCGAAGGTTTAACTGCCTTTGGAAGTCATAGCAGGCTGGGTCGAGCTCGTAATGTTATTCCCTTCGGTCATGAACTCCCTTTGGTCGGTTCACTCGGTTGGGCAACTGATTAACTGAGGGTATATAACAAGCATTATATCAGTTGATTAATTTCATTTCATCAATTACCCGATTCATCAATTAATCATTTTTAACGATTACACGATTCAACAGTTAAACAGTAACCAGCATCTACTTTTCATCAGCTTTTTTACTAAATATTCGTCTTTTTGTTAATAATTTGAATAATTCCTGCCATATTTTGAAACCTGCGCGTACTAATTTCGGTATTACATAGTATTAAACAAGGTATTTCAGAGATTACATGTCATATTACAGGTGGAAATTAAGGAAAGGGCTGCTGATACTCGTTGCGGCACTAGTAGCGGGTATTTTTATTCAATTTTCGGTAGATTATCGATCGGTAAGTGAGCAGGATTTTATATTTAAGCCTTCGCCACCCCCGTTTCTTAAAGATTCATCAGCCTGGGCCGATTCTGTTTTTCAATCACTTTCAGCAAATGAGCGAATAGGACAACTGTTTATGGTTGCTGCATATCCGCAAAGAGGAAACAGTGATATCAACCGGGTTACTGAACTGATCCGGAAGTATCATGTCGGAGGAATTATTTTTTTTCAGGCAACTCCGGAACAAATCGCAGAGCTTACAACATATTATCAGTCTATTTCACAAGTACCACTTCTTTTTGCGATGGACGGAGAATGGGGACTTTCCATGCGCTTTGAAAACACACTTCAGTATCCGAGACAAATGATGCTGGGTGCGATTCATGATGATGATGTGATCTATCAGATGGGACGTGATATTGGACGGCAAATGAAAATGCTCGGACTGCATATAAATTTTGCCCCGGTAGTGGATGTGAACAACAATCCTGATAATCCGGTCATCAACAGCAGGTCTTTTGGCGAGATAAGGGAGAATGTTGCCCGCAAAGGACTGCTTTATATGAAGGGTATGCAGGATGAAGGTATTCTGGCAGTAGCCAAACATTTTCCCGGACATGGAGATACAGATTCCGATTCTCATTACGAACTGCCTGTTATTAAATATTCATACGAACGACTTGACAGTATTGAATTGTTTCCATTCAAAGCTTTAATTGAAGGAGGAGTAGGAGGGGTAATGACAGCTCACCTAAATGTTCTTGGTATCGATACATCCAGAAATCTCCCGTCATCTCTGTCAGCCATTATAACTGAAACTTTGTTGAAACAAAAACTGAATTTTAAAGGTCTAGTATTTACAGATGCAATGACAATGAAGGGAGTGGCCGGGCTTTATGATCAGGAGATAGCCAATGCAATGGCTGTAGCAGCAGGAAATGATATCGTACTAATGCCCGGTGAGGTTGAAAAAACCCTGATGAGAGTGGAGCAACTGATTGAACAGGGAGACATAGATATTGACAGAATAAACAACAGTTGCAGAAAGATATTGCAGGCAAAGAAGTGGGTGAAAACTTACGAATCGAAGGAAAAAGTGAAGAATGGTTCCCTGCAATGTGACCTGATTCAATCAGGTTTCCAGGTAACTCAGAGAAAGCTTATTGAGAAGGCAATAACAGTAATTAAAAATGAAAACAACATCATTCCTCTGAAAAGGATTGACACCTTGAAAATTGCAGCAGTAAATATTGGCAGTGAACCGGAAAACAAGTACCAGAATACACTTGCATTGTATGCATCCCTTGATAGCTTCAGGATCTATGGAACAGAAGGTCTGTCTGAAGTAACCAGTATACTTGATACATTAAGATATTACAATCTTGTTTTGTTAAGCATTCATGGAAATGATCTCAGACCCGGAAAGCAATTCGGATTAAGTGATGAACTGCTTACCATTGCAGATATTATCATGTATTTGCATCCCACTGTGTTAAATGTTTTTTCGAATCCGTATTTGCTCTCACACCTGAAAAATTTTGATAAGAGCATAGCAGTCATTGTTTCATACGAAAACAATAACCTGATACAGGATCTTTCAGCACAGCTTGTTTTCGGAGCAATAGGAGCGGAAGGAAAGTTGCCGGTGAGTATTAATGATAAGTATCGGTCAGGAAATGGGATAAACACCGAAGGTAGGATCAGGCTAAAATATATACTTCCTGCCGAGGAAGGATTTGACGCAGAGAAATTGGCTGTTGTGGATTCACTGGTTGAAGATGCAATAGATAAAAAGGCTATGCCCGGTTGCCAGATACTTGTTGCTAAGAATGGCAGGGTGGTGATGAATAAATCGTATGGATATCATACCTACCTAAAACGCAAAAAGGTTGAAAGTACAGATTTATACGATCTTGCATCCATTACGAAAATTGTTGCAGGAGTTCCTTCCTTGATGCTTCTGGAACATAACCGGCAGATAGATATACGGTCGCCTTTGTCAAAGTATTTGCCTGAGTTGGATACAACCAATAAAGCCAAGATCAGGATTGATGATATTCTTTTGCACCAGGCGGGAATTGAATCATGGATACCATTTTATATTTCCACTTTGGAACCATTGTATCCAAATCAAAATTTTGCTCAAAACAAATATTCAAAGAGGTATCCCATTCAGATGGGAAAACACTTTTTCGTGAATAAGCATTTGAAATACAAAGACAATTGCTATTCTGACGAGTATTCCAGGCAATATCCCGTAGAAGTTGCAAAGGGTCTGTATATGAATTCTTCTTTGGTTGACAGCATATTTCTGACCATTTATGCATCGGAGGTGGAAAAACCCGGAAAATACCATTACAGCGACCTGGGATTCTACCTCTTTTACAGGATGGTGGAACGACTTACGAACAAGGGATTTGACAGTTTTGTCGATTCGGTATTTTATGCTCCCCTTGGGGCAACCACACTCGGCTATAAACCCCTGCAAAAATTCGACAGGCAATATATTGCTCCTACGGAAAACGACCTGGTGTTCAGAAAACAGATACTGCAGGGATATGTGCACGATCCGGGTGCGGCTATGCTCGGAGGAGTATCCGGTCATGCGGGATTGTTTTCCAATGCCAACGACCTGGCCAAATTTATGCAAATGCTTCTGAACGGCGGGGAATACGGAGGTCAGCAATTTCTTGACAGGAAACAAATAGAAGAATATACTTCCTGTGTGGCATGCGAAAACGGGAACAGGCGCGGACTGGGTTTTGACAAGCCCGAGAATGATACAACCAAAAACGGACCTACCTTCAGGGGAATATCACCCGAAAGTTATGGACATACAGGCTTTACAGGAACTATGGTGTGGGCTGATCCGGAAACAGGAATTCTATACATTTTCCTTTCCAACAGGGTTTATCCTGATGCAGTGTATAATAAGCTTGCTGAAATGGATGTACGGACAAACATACAGAAAGCGATATACGATGCAATGATCGGGGAAGGGGAATAAGTTATCTAGTAGTCTTAAGTTTCACTTAAAAATTCAATTCTCTTATTAATTATTGATTATCCAACACACATGCTTTGATTTCGTTCCGTTTCCTAACGGAACGACTTTCTTTTTTGCTGATCAAAAAAGAAAGCAAAAAAATCATGGCTGATAAAAAATCCGGATAAATCTTATTGCTCGGCTCTTCGTGTCGTTCCGCTGACGTTTCACTTCCGCGGAACTTATAAATCCTTTGCAACGAGCCTACGCAATGATTTATTTGCCGGATTTTTTATAGGCCAGTCAATTCTTCATTCAATTGGTGATTGGTGAATCGTGATCTAAGAACAGTCGTCACTCTCTATTCTCAAGTTTCACTTAAAAACTAAACCACTAAACTACTAAACCACTAAACTTCTGAACTATCTCATCTTCTCACCCTCTCAACTCATCTTTTCATTGATTAACTGATGAATTGACTTCGTCGAGCTCGTAATATTATTCCCTTCGGTCATGAACTCCCTTTGGCCGGTTCACTCGGTTGGGCAACTGATTAACTGAGGGTATATAACAAACATTGTATCAGTTGATTAATTTCATTTCATCCAACCTTCGCTAACCAAGGTCAGCTATGGCTGGCAAAGCGATTCACCAATTAAACAGTTAAACAATTACACGATTACACAGATAATAAACAACTCAATAACCCAGCAACAAGTAACCAGTAACCAGCAACCCCCAAAAATGTGTCAACAAAATACAAATGGCATAAAAGTTGATAAAACATACCGGAAAACTTTGTGTAAACAGAGAAAATAATTTGTAACTTTATTATAGAACATCCGGTAACATTTTTAGAAATAAATCGTTTGATAATACATTCTGAGTTGAATTGACTAACAATTAAAAAATAACAATTATGAAAAAACTGACTTATTTTCTGGGCATAGGATTGATTGGGATAACCTTCCTGCTGAACTCCTGTTCCAAAGACGATGCTGTTGGACCAGATCTTACTATTAACAGCGAAGAAGACGTAACGGTGCCGGCGAATAGCCTGATTACAATTGAATGGCGGGCAGACGCAGGTGACGCAAAACTGGAATTTTTCACAATTAAAGAAGGAAATCTTGCCATCCTGGATTTTGATAATATTGATTGGAATAATTATCAGATCCCAAACGCAGACGATGAAACATTTATCGGATCGGCTACAGTGATGATTGGTGATGAGAATACTGCTTTTACTCTTATTGTTACCGACAAAGACGGATTAACTGCTCAGGGAATGGTGAATGTTACAATTGACGTAGGATCCACAGGTAATCCGATAAATGAATATACTGCAGTTTTAATGGGTGCCCAAACTAATGTTGATGTTGGAAGTTTTCTTGATGCTGAAACCGGGACAGTTTATAAAATAGGTCCAGCCGGAAACAATCAGGCATTAATTGATATTATCTATTACTACGGTATTTCTTCAGGCAATGAAGCAACATTTGTGAATCCGAATCACCCGACAGTTAATAACGCTACAGCTAATGCTTTTGACTGGTGTACTGACTGGAGTGTGAAAAACGGAACTGTTTTTGGTGTAAGTTCTCTTACTTCAGGTGAGTTTGATGCGATAGATGATGATTTATTGATTAGTGGGATAACAGGATTAAGTGATAATATTATTCCTCAAATGAGTGTTAATGATGTTATTGCTTTTGAAACTGTTAACAGTAAAAAGGGCTTGATAAGGGTTACGAATATTGTTGCCGGTGGAGATGGTTCTATAACCATAAATGTAAAAATACAAGAGTAATCTAATTCTATTTAAAGAATATGCCAAGGCTGCCTCATTCGGGGCGGCTTTTTTTTGTAGTAAAATACACACCCCCAAGCCCTCCCGCCTTTGGCGGGAGGGCTTGGGGGTGTGTCATCCCATACACCACACTACTCAGCAATAAAAAAGAAATTCTGTGTGGCGTGTTTTTCAGGCAGGTAATCTGTTAATTTTTTGTTTTCGAGTACCAGGACTTTATAACCAAGATTTTTAAGGAACTCCATGGTCATTTTACGGTTCTCGTTATCCCACAATTCGCAATATATCGAAGGTTTATGTTGCTTCAGCAAATTTTCAGCTCCTTTCAACACGTAATATTCAAAATTCTCAACATCTATTTTAATCCCTGCAATTCTCAGATTTTCACTATCGGATTCTGCAATAACATCATCCAGTCTTTTCACCGGACACTCAAATACTTCACCTTCATTCTTATCTGTAATGCTGTCATGTTTCACATGGGCCAGGCCATGAAAACGTACAGAATATTCAACTGGCAAAACCATTTCTACTGTTCCGTTTTTATCTCCCAGGGCAAGTTGAAAAAGTTGAATATTTGACAACTTAAATTTTCTGACAATTCTCGTAAGGTTCCTGAAATTGTATGGTATGGGTTCAAATGCAAGTACCTGCCTGGAAGAATGATCTTTTGCCAGGTAATAACTCATCACTCCCAGGTTTGCTCCGATATCAAGAACTACTCCCTCTTTCGGCAGCATATCCAGGAAAAACAGAAAATCCTTCTCATGTTTATCCCACGGTAACTTTTTAATGATGAATAAAGAAAAGAAGTACAGGTAATTTTTGAAACCCAATATACGTTGTAGTATAAATTTAATGAGTGTTTTCAAATTTATGCAATTACTGAATGTACGAAATAAACAAAAATAGGATATTTTCTGATTACGGATTGCGGATTGCGGATTGCGGATTGCGGATTGCAGATTTTTGACTTCCAACTTCGAACTTCCGACTTCCGACTTCGAACTTCAAACTTCCGACTTCAAACACAAAACGCTAAACTAATTATCACTATTTTCGTCTCATTAACGACTTAAGGAAACAATGCGAATTGCTGTAAACACAAGACTTTTGTTACCTGGCAAACTTGAGGGTTTGGGCAGATTTGCATGTGAAACGCTGAAACGAATTACCAGATCGCATCCTGAACATGAATTCATTTTTATTTTTGACAGGAAGTACAGCGATGAATTCATTTTTTCAGACAATGTAATTCCTGTAGTAGCTTATCCACAGGCAAGGCATCCGCTTCTGTGGTACCTTTTTTTTGAATGGGGTGTACCGGCAGTCCTGAAAAAGTACAAAGCAGATCTTCTCGTTTCTCCTGACGGATGGCTAAGCCTTCGTTCAAGTATTCCTTCGGTTACGGTCATTCATGATCTCAATTTTTTTTACAATCCCGAATGGGTTAGCAGAATACCAAGACAGTATTACAATTATTATTTCCCAAAATTCATTGATAAAGCTGATCGCATAGCAACTGTGTCAGAGTATTCGAGGAAGGACATTTCGTCGGTATTCGATGTTCCTGAATCGAAGATAGATGTGGTTTATAATGGTGTGGATGAATCATTTCACCCGGTGAATGAAGCAAGGAAGGAAAAAACGAAAAAAGAATTTACAGGAGGAGCCTCCTATTTTCTGTTTTTAGGCCTTGTTCATCCGCGGAAGAATTTGAACAACATTATTCTTGCGTACGATCAATTCAGGAAATCATCTGTTTTTCATGTTAAACTTCTTGTTGCAGGATCTACAAAATATATGACAAAAGATACAAAAGAGATTTATGCTCGTTCTCAATGTAAGGAAGACATAATTTTTGCCGGCAGAATACCGGAAAAACAATTGAATGATGTCATTGCATCAAGCACGGCGCTGGTATATGCTTCGCTTTTTGAGGGTTTTGGGATCCCCATACTGGAAGGGATGCGTTGTCGTGTGCCTGTAATCACTTCCGACATCACATCCATGCCGGAAATAGCAGGAGATGCCGTATGTTATGTCAATCCTTATGAGCCCGAATCCATTGCACATGCCATGCATAAAATTGTCAGCGATGAAAATTATCGTAGAGACCTTGTTGAAAAAGGTGAAGTTCAGCATGCAAAATACAGTTGGAACCGCACAGCAGAGCGATTTTGGAATACTATTGAAAAGGTTCTGAATAAGGAATAACAGCACATGTTTTAACAATTTGCCTCCAATTTATTGATTAATAAGGGCATGTTTATTATTTTTGTTCAGCCCGAATCCTAAAATATTAACCCATGGTCTCAAAATTTTTACGTCAGGTTGTCTGCATTGCTATTACATTCACTATTTCTTATTCATTGTATTCAAGCACACCGCAGAGTTGCTTATTGTTTTCCATTACCAAAAACAATGTAGCACGCATTGGAATTGTTAACCGTGAAAGCAAAAATCTGGAATTGCTTATTACCGATAAATTTGGAGAGGTATTATTTTCCAAATCGGTTTCCGATTATGAAGACTATTTCAAATTATTCGATCTCACCGGCATGCCTGAAGGTGACTATAAGGTAAAATTAACAGGAAGTGCAAAAACCTTTGAGAAAAGATTTGCAATTCATAACAACATCGCAATGGTTGTAAAAGAAAAAGAGGAAGTTCAGCCGGTTTTTAAACTGATTAACGAAGACATTCTTATCATATCTTATTTAAATGCCAAGATGAGCAAAGTGAATATATTCTTTGAACTGAATGATGATGTTGTTTTTGAGGAAAGAAATATTACCGGAACTCCTGTTAGTAAGAAATATTCTTTAAGCAGGTTGCCGCATGGCAATTATGTTGTTAAACTATATTCGGGAAGCAAAATATACGAATACCCGCTGGCGGTTAAATAAAGATCTCAAAATGACATGTATTGTTGAAAGAATTTCATGGCTTTCAGTTTTCCTGCTTTTTAGTTGTTTTCAAATTGTTTCCTCACAGAATGCGGATAATTTGTACAGGTCGAGTCGTGAACACTTGAATTTGGGGAATTATGATCAGGCACTGGTCTATATCAATCATGCCCTTATAATTGATTCTTCCAAAGCAGATTATTATCTGCAAAGGGCAACAATTTATTATCATCAAAAAGTATATGACAAGACTATAAGAGATTGTTATACCACTTTAAAATTGAAAAGTGATATTCCGGAAGTATATATGCTCAGAGGAAAAGTATGCCAGGTGACGGAGAGTTATGGCGGTGCAATTTTGTTTTTCGGCAAAGCCATTAAATATACATCAGAAAATGAAATATTGTACGATGCTTTCCTGAACAGAGGCAAAGCCTATTTTAACCTGAAAAAGTACTACGATGCTAGGAGTGATTTTTTGTCTGCCTATGATATCAAACCAAATTCACTGGATCTGTTACTGGCTATGTCAGAGAATTATTTGAAAACAAATGAAAAAGACAAAGCTTTATCTGCCTTGAATCATGCAATTGAAATGGATCCCTCATATTCTCCTTCTTATGAATTGTCAGGACGAATAGCAATGGAAGACAGGGATTATCCCGGGGCTATCAATGCATACGGCAAATACTGCGAATTGGAACCCAATACAGGATCGGCCTATAATATGCTGGGAGAGGCATATTTAATGAATAAGGACTATGAAAATTCAATGAATGCATTAAAAATTGCTCAGTCTCTTACTCCTAACGATCCCATGATATATAAGCTAAAGGGGCTTGTTTATCTTGAGCAGGACGATCACGAAAACGGATGCAACACCTTATTTCGTGCATTTCAATTGGGCTATCTTGAGCAATACGGCTACGATCTTCTGGATATTTACCTGGAAAAATGTGAGAGCCAGTAATGTTTCATTTCCAATCAGATCCACAATAAGAAAATATAAATTCAATTCATATTTTCCTTTATTCTGCCAATAACTGAATCCTGCCGGATGGGCTATTATGCACTTAAAAACGGGTGAATTTATATTTTATTCCCAGGGATAACCATCGTCCGGGTTGATAAATACTCCCGATATCAATATATTTCTTATCAAAGAGGTTTGTCGCTTCACAAAAGAAAGTGAATTCTTTCAGGAAATAAGATACCCTTAGATCAAATAACCAGTAAGGTTTAAAATTAACCGGAATATAGGAGGAATTTTCAAAATTGTATTCCAGGTAACTGCCCATTCTGTCTGTGTATGATACATTCCATGCTGCAACGAGGTGTTTTATTATTTTGTGATGGATCATGGCTGAAAACTTGTGCCGGACATTAAAATATTTTATCACTTCTCCCGGAATTTCCTTTTTCATATCAATCAATGTATAATGAAGAGAAATGCTTTGAACAGGAAAATTTCCTCCCGTTTTGGAAAAATCATGAATGCTTGATACTTCTATACCACGACTCATATAATGATCAACATTGGTTGCTTTGAATTTGGAGATATCCTCAAACCAGACCCAGTCAATTACATTATTGCCCTGTTCATAGAAAAAATTCACGGTGCTCATGTTTTTTCCAAGCACAAAACGCAAACCGCCTTCAAAAGAGTTTTTTGTGTAGGGTAAAAGCTCCAGGTTGCCTTCATTATCAATGTCTTCATAGGACAGGTCAGTAAAAGTTGGTACCCCAAGAGTGTAATTGTAGCTGGCTATTAGAAATAAGGTCTTCACTATTTCGAACTTTATATCAATGCCGGGAAATATATTTAACAGATCAGGCAGGTACGAATTCCAATTGAACAACATACCGCCGGCCAGGTAAATTCTCCAAAAAGCAACCGTTTGCTCAAGGTGAATATCGATATTTTGTCTGCTGTCAGTTTTTGTATAGTATGTGTTCGGATATCCTTTCACGGGGACTTTTGTACCAATATCGTGTCCGATCGTATTGCTGAGGATGGATTCGTTCCTGCTATGCCAGTCAAGAGTTGTAACTCCTATTATTGAAGGTATTCTTATAGTCAGCTGGGCTCCAAGGGCATCGTTGATATGATGGTTATGCTGCGAATACCATTCTACGAGACTTCGTGAGGTTTTCAGGCTATCGTTGCTGATGCAGATCCCATTTTCAAACCTGTACCAGTCTTTTCCTTCTCTGAAATATTCATACCTGTCGCGGTGTCTTCTCCAGTAAACTCTGGGAGTAATTTTTATTGTTCCTCCGGTTTTATAACTTATTGAAGCAAAACTCATCTGGTTTTGCTCATATTGTTCAGGCAGCGCGGGAGTATAAAATCCATTTGCTCCAAATGCACGGTTGGCATGCCCGATCTGTAAATCAAGAGTATTTCCCTGATGATGAAATTGTGCCTGGTAAAAAACATTGTACTTTTCGTAATCGGTATTGTAGGTATATCCGCTTGAACGACCATATGAATAATGAATAAGGTGTCTGATTTTCTGATTGCCCAGGTTCAGTGTCAGAGAGGTGTTTGCATATCCGTAACTTCCTGCTGATGCTGCAAGAATGATGGAATTAGAATCGGAAGGGCAGGTCACAAAATGAATTGCACCTGAAAAAGCATTGGTTCCATGCACTCTTGCTGCCGGTCCGTTAAGAATTTCAACCCTGCTTATTGCTTCGGTCTCAACAGGCAGTATCATGGTCAAATGGCCGGTCTGAGGATCGGAAATGGGAATGCCATTCAACAAGACCAGGTTATGATCAAAGGAACCTCCCCGTATGCTTATATCAGTCTGAATGCCTCCTTTTCCGCGCTGACGGATATCAATTGTGGATGAATATCGGAGAAGATCTTGTATGCTCTGTGAGGCCGCAGACTCAGACTCATTTTTTGAAAGAACGGTGACCAGTCGCGGAATTTCAGTTAATAAAACGGGATTTTTTTGTCCCACAATCTCAACTTCTTCAATATCAATTACTTTTGGCAAATATATTGTATCAGTTTGTGCGTGAACTGCTGATGCATTTACGATAATAGTACAAACATACAGAAGTGTTCCAATCCGAATTATTTTTTGCATCGAGGAGAAAGCCGCATAACTTTTTCTGCTATACTGTTTAAAATTCAGATGAAATTTAGGAGAAACGTTAGATATTTTTCTATTTTCCATGATGCAATATTGGCAAAATGTTTTGAATCAAAAAAATGAATTGTTTTTTATTGGAATACTTAATTTTAGACTATTTATAAAAATGTCTGGAAAAATTGTTGTTGTTTTTAAATACTTTTTTATTTCGGTATTTCTATGGATTACTTCCTGTTTATAATTCATTGTTAATTGCTGTTATCCATATATATCAAGGCATAGGAATAGTTGGTAACGTATTTATATGCCGACTGTTTTTCCCGTCTGCAATAACACACTTAATGTGAATGTGTTGAAAATATTAGTGTTTTAAGCAGTTTAGGCTTTGATATAACTAAATAATTGTTATTTTTGTCATAAACCTGTATTATTATCAAACTTCAAAAAATTAAGAACATGAAAAAACTTAGCTTTCTTTTTGTTGCCTTTGCATTAGTTGGTTTTATATCATTAAATGCCTGCAAAAGTTCAACCCAACCTACTGAAGAAGCTACAGAAGAAGCAGTAGAAGAAGTAGTAGAAGAAGGAGTGGAAGAAGTTGCTGATACTGTTGATATGGCTGTAGAAGAAGAGGTTGAAGTTGTTGAGGAATAATTAGGTAACAAGAACTTAATCCAAAAAATGTAAGCAGGATACAATCCTGCTTTTTTTTAGAAATTGTATAAGGAGAATGAAGATATTGTATTCGGCATGGGCCGAATGAGGGATCGGTATGGATCCTTGATTGTTTATCCTGAATTGCCCTTTTTTAAGTTATAGAGACTTTCAACTTCCCCGGGATAGCGAATGCCACATTTAGCTCTTATAGAATCAAGTGTCGATAAGAGATTGAGCGATTTCTGCCATCCAAAAACGGGAGATTCGTTTAGTCCTTTCTCAATACAATTCATTACTTCTTCAGCTTCGTACTGGTAGCCGAATCCCGGCTCATCGAAATCGAAGTGTACAGGTTTTTCACCTTCAGGGAGTAAATCGACAGATGAAGGTACGTGCCACTCTCTGTTAATTCTGATCCTGCCCTTGGTACCATGAAGAATTGCTTCAGTGCGACCAGATGTGACTATAGAACAAAAAAGAACGGATAGAATGTCATTGGGATGTTTTAACAATATAGAGCAGCTCTCATCAACTTTTGTTTCTCCGTGAGCAGCAAATGCCTCTATCGCTAAGGGTACTCCGGCAAACTCCAGTGCGAAAAAAACCGGGTAGATTCCAATATCAAGGAGAGATCCTCCTCCCAGCTTCGGATTGAAGAGACGGCCTTCTTTATCATAATAGGCTTTGATACAAAAATCCGATTCTATTAAGAGGATCTTTCCAATAGCTCCCGAGTCAACCAGTTCTTTGCATTTTCGAAAAGAAGGAATGAAATTTGTCCAGAGAGCTTCCATGAAAAAAAGCTTCTTTTCCCTGGCGGTTTCCAGCATGACAGAGCATTGATCTTTGTTCATTGCCACAGGTTTTTCACATAGAACTGCTTTCCCGTTGTTTAAGCATAAGATTGTATTGGGATAATGATACACATGATAGGTAGCGATATATACAATATCAATATTTTTATCCCGAACCAGTTCTTCATAGCTTCCATATGCTTTTTCAATTCCGAACCGGGAAGCGAATTCCTTTGCGCGTTTTGCACTTCGTGAGCCAACAGCATACAGGTTTGCATTTTGAAGAAGCTTCAGATCACTTGCAAATTTTTGTGCAATGCTTCCGGCACCCATAATAGCCCAGTTATAGATCTTTTCCATTAAGTTTCCTGGTTTAGAATATTTTCAATCTCTTGCAATTCACTCTTACTGAACCTGATGTTTTGAATTGCGCCAACATTATCAGCCAATTGTACCGGACTGCTGGCTCCTATAAGAACGGATGTTATTGCATCATCTTTTAAAAGCCATGCTATTGCCATCTGCGCAAGACTTTGTTTTCTTGTTCCGGCAAGTTCATTCAGCTTGGTAACTTTGTTTAACACTTCGGGCGTAATATCTTCTTTGTTTAAGAAAAGAGCCGAGGGTTTTGCTGCACGGGAATCTTTTGGTATGCCCTTTAAATATCGATTTGTCAGCAGTCCCTGTGCGAGAGGAGAAAACACAATGCATCCTATGCCTTCGGTTTTAAGAACGTGCAGAAGACCTTTTTCGGGAGTGCGTTCAAACATGGAATATTTTGGCTGATGAATAAGGCACGGCGTTCCCAGGTCATTGAGTATTTTTACAGCCTTTTTTGTTTGTTCCGGGTTATAATTTGAAATTCCGGCATACAACGCTTTTCCCTGTCTTACAATCTGGTCAAGCGCTCCCATCGTTTCCTCAAAAGGAGTATCCGGATCGGGACGATGGGAATAGAAAATATCAACATATTCCAGTCCCATCCGTTTCAGGCTCTGATCGCAACTTGAGATCAAATATTTCCTTGAGCCCCATTCTCCGTATGGGCCTTCCCACATATAATATCCTGCTTTCGTGGAAACAATTATTTCATCACGATGAGATTTAAGATCCATTTTGAGAATTCTTCCGAAATTTTCTTCTGCGGAACCCGCGGGAGGGCCATAGTTATTTGCCAGATCGAAATGGGTTATTCCCAAGTCAAAAGCTTTTTGAATTGTGGATCTGGCGTTCTCAAAATCATCCACAAAGCCAAAATTATGCCACAATCCAAGTGAAACGGCCGGCAATTGTAATCCGCTTTTCCCACAGCGCCTGTAAAGCATGGTGTTATACCGGTCATTTGCAGGAGCATAAGATTTTTGCATGATCTTACTTTTTTTTTGTTTTTGTGTATTGATGTCAAAGATAATTGCTTCAGTATTTATTTGTACCTTTTGAAAGCAGCTAAATGTTTTTAAAAATTAATTATTTATAGAAAAAAACCAAAATGAAAAGTCCGGCCCTGATATAAAGTATATTTATACAAATGAAAATAAGAATATTTTCGTTCCGATAGAAAAAAGATATCCGGGAAACGGTTGCCCTGTAGAAATGAATGGATATATTACTGGATGTATTTTTGTATTACTTTGGAAAAATCTTCTATTGTAAACGGTTTCACAAGTATTTCGCTGCATCCTGCATCCAATGCTTCATCGGTTTCATCCGGTGTACGCGAAGCTGTTTGGGCAATAATAGGTGTTTCAGTATCATACTCCCTGATTTGTTTTGTGACTTCTTTCCCACTGATATCAGGCAATTGAATGTCCATTAAGATTATATCGTAGCTTTGTGTTTTGGCCATTTCCAATGCCTCTCTGCCTGTTCTTGCTCTGAAAAAATCACCTTTTGTCAGCTTAAAAATCTGTGCCAGATAAATATAATTTATATCATCATCTTCAACAACAAGTATCTTTTTGTTATTCAAATCAACAAAACCAGCCATTCTAAGAAAATGAATTTTTAACTATGCTTAAAACAAAAGTAGGAGAAACACATACAAGTATTGAACGTAAAATAATATATTTATAAACAATTCTAACAAGAAATACTATGAGCTCAATCATCAGGAAACTAATTCCGAAGGATCTCCTTCATGCTCCGCTGAAATCATTTTCTCCGCGAATGATGTTTTTGGTAAGGCAAATCAGGATCTTCACTCTTGCTTTTAAAGGGTTTACTGAAGACAGAGTGCAACTAAGAGCATCGGCGCTGACCTATTATACTATACTATCCATTGTACCCATTATTGCATTGGCGTTTGGAATCGCAAATGGCTTTGGTTTCGGGACCTTCCTTGAAGAACAGATCATGGAACGTTTTACAGGTCAGGAAAAAGTCATGGAATGGATATTGACTTTTGTAGACAAATATCTTTCCAGAATCAGGGGAGGATTAATTGCCGGGATTGGTATTGTTGTTTTGTTGTGGACGGTTATGAAACTGCTTGGGAATATCGAAAGTTCATTTAACGACATCTGGCAAATAAAAAAATCACGGGTTATGTCCAGAAAGGTGAGCGATTATATCTCTCTCGTAGTTATTACACCGGTTTTATTATTTGTTTCAAGCAGTGTAACCCTGTTTCTCTCAAATCAGATAAAAAGCAGTGCGGAAATGTTTCCGCTGCTTAGTTATATTGGGCCTATCCTCAGTTTTTTGGTTAGTCTTATTCCTTATGTTCTTATTTGGCTGGTATTCACTCTGTTGTATATCATTATGCCGAATACAAAAGTGAATTTTAAATCGGCTTTTATTGGAGGAGTAATTGCAGGTACTATGTTTCAATTGCTTCAATGGGGATATATCTATTTTCAGAGTTCGATTACAAGCTATGGAGCTGTTTACGGGAGTTTTGCCGCTCTTCCTCTCTTTCTTATCTGGATGCAGTTCAGCTGGCTGATCGTTCTTTTTGGAGCTGAAGTTGCTTTTGCCAATCAGAATGTCGAGCATTATGAAGCTGAATCGGAATCCTTCAATATCAGCAACCATTTCAAACGTACGGTTACAATGTTGTTGTTGAAGGAGATCATTATGAATTTTAAAAATGGTGAGCTTCCTTTAACTGCTGAACAATTGGCAAAAAAGATAGATTTTCCAATACGACTTATTCGTGAGATTCTTTATGAGCTGCAGGAAACCGGCATTATTTCTGAAACGGTTACCAAGAGTGTTAAGGAAGGAGCTTATCAACCTGCACAGGATATTGACAATTTGACCATTGGCTATGTAATAGAAGTATTGGACAAACGGGGGAATGACGATCTTCATATCGAAGATTCAAAGGAATTGGAGAGAATGAAGAAGATTATCGATGGATTTATGGAGGAAATAAAAACTTCAAAAAATAACAAGCTCATTTATGAGTTGGGTTGAAACTTTGAATTTGTTTTGATGTTTATCGAGTGATAACAATTGTTGAAATAAAACAGGGGGAAGACCTTAAGCCATTTGTAAATATTATCAGAAATTCATTTCAGACTGTAGCAGATGAATTCGGATTAACAGAAGATAATAACCCGACAAATCCTGCATTTATCAACCTGGAAAGACTGGTCAGATTACAAAATGAAAGGGTATATTTTTACAAACTGATTTTTGAAAAA
>Ga0315548_1000237_pt1 | contig 51694 bp, 44 predicted proteins | sample SalMarSW160110MG_2_FD_202540 | JGI IMG/M metagenome (GOLD analysis project Ga0315548, IMG submission 202540) | Salt marsh sediment microbial communities from the Plum Island Ecosystem LTER, Massachusetts, United States - Salt Marsh Sediment SW1601-110 ... | reverse complement strand
TTTTGCCCTCCAATGGCAGAAACGTTTTTGGGTAAATTTTAAGCTAATTTACCGAAAATACATCTATTGGAGGGTTATTTTTACCTACAAACTTGACGGGCACCCGTCTAATTCGTATTTGATAAGGCTTTACATATCTTTTTAAACCCGGATTTCCCATTTTATTGATGAAGAAAACAGAGAAGTTTGATAGTATAGAGCTAATGAAGCTCACTTGATGCAGCTTTCTTTATCATTAAGGAGCAGTGTCATGCAGTTCAGAAAGAGATGGGTTATAGCCATAATAGCAATCGTTTTGGTGGTGGCAGTCTATCTTGTGTTCAATTTCGTGCGGGGCATCTCTTACTACAATCGTGGGATTAGCTATTATGCTAAAGGCCAATATGACCAGGCCGTCTCAAATTACACTAAGACCATTGAAATAAATCCAAAACATGCAAAAGCCTACTACAATCGTGGGCTGGCCTATGCTAAGAAAGGCTTATATGACCAAGCCATCTCAGATTATGGCAAAGTGCTTGAGTTAAGCCCGGGGCATACAAAGGCCTATCTTGCTCGGGGGGCTATCTGTTGTGACTTTAAGGGCGAATATGACATGGCCATCTTAGACTTCACAAAGGCCATTGAGAAAAAACCGAGGCATGCCGAAGCCTACTACAATCGCGGTGTTGCCTATAAGGCTAAAGGCCGGTATGACCAGGCCGTCTCGGATTACAATAAGGCTCTTGCGATAAATCCAGGACATGCTAGCGCCTATCTCAATCTCGGGGCTATCTATTGTGACATTAAAGGCCAATATGACCAGGCCATCTTATTCTTTACAAAGGCTATTGAGACAAATCCAAGGTCGGCTTTTGCCTACCACAATCGTGGTGTCGCCTATAAAGCCAAAGGCCAATATGACGAAGCTATCTCGGATTATAGCAAGGCTGTTGAGATAGATCCAGGGTATGCTAATGCCTACAGAAATCGTGGCAATCTCTATTATAAAAAATACATGTATGACCAGGCCATCTCAGATTACAGCAAGGCCCTTGAGATAGATCCAAAGGATACTGCAGCCTACAACAATCGGGGGATGGCCTACTACAGGAAGGGAGAATATAACAAAGCCTGGGAGGATGTTCATAAGGCACAAATTTTGGGATTCCAAGTTCGTCCAGGATTTCTCAAGAACCTTCATGAAGCTTCAGGAAGAGAGAAATAAACATTGGAGTTGATAGCCCCCAAGGTGATGTACGTGGTAGATTTCAAACCTTCGCAGGAATGACTAGCACAGGCAACTCGCCATGACCAGCCGTGCCAGAGCCACGGCTCGGCAGGTGCGTCGCGGCGGGTCGGCAATCAATTAGTAAAATTGGTGTTAACGCCCTTAAATATGCTTTTGTTCTTTTATTTTGTGGGCCAAACGTTTTACTTGAAGAAAACGCGGTTCTACTTGCCTTTTCGGAATGGTCTGAATAATCCCAACAAATTAAAATTCCACCAGCTTCTTCTGACCGGAAATATACCACTTTCCACAAGGCCTACTTCCCCGATAGAGTAAAACGCATGGGGATTGAATTTCTTGATTAGCTCGACCACACTACGTGCCTCCCGGCGCGGCACAATTGTGAAAACTACCTTTACCTGCCCGCTGGTTCCGTGCCCGTCAACACTGGTTACTCCATAATTTTCTCCTTTAAGAAAATCCACTAACGGCGCTGCATCTCTTTTAGTAACCACTCTTATCATCACCAATCCCAGGGATAGTTTTTCAGCTATGTGAATGCCGACAAAGTTACCCATGGCAAACCCACCTGCATAGGCGATGTAGCACGCGGGGTTGGAAAGGTTCTTCATAATCTGGCCGATAGCAAGAAGCCAGATTATAATCTCAAAGAAACCGACCACAGGCGCGAGATATTTTAATCCTCTCGAAACGAATATAACCCGCACCGTCCCCAGACTCACATCAAATATCCTTGCCACGAATATCAAGGAAGGTATGACAATCCAGGTATATGCCCATGAGCTGGCCAACAAATCACCCATATTGTTTTATTCTCAAAGCTATTCGATTAAAATTCTGAAAATGCAGACTTTTAATCTTTTTACCATTACGGATTCATAGAAACCCTGTTTCTGATGTTCTCTAATTTACCGAAGCAGAGAAGCTCGTCACCGAGCAGAATTTTCATATTTGCCGGCGGATTGGGTATTGTCTCACTGTCCCTTACGGTCGCCAGTACCATAATATCCTGTTCCCTCAGTCCCGACTTGGCAAGCGTCTTGTTAAGAACAGGACTTCCGGAACTGACGGCAATCCGTGAAATACCATATCCGCCGGTTGCCAGAAGCAGCTCCTCAAAGGACACCTTTTGAAAGATTTCTTTTTTGATAATCTTTTTTCTGAGAAAATTTGTCATTTTCCTGACAAAATTTTCATGTGTGAAAATCCGATAGATGCCGTACACCACAATTATAATGATTGCCAAATTCACCCATTTAACCAAATCGGGCGGGATGTCAACCGGCAGAAACGTTTCGGACAACCTGGAAAGTATAGTTTCCTGGGGAACCAGGGAGCCGGCTAAAGTGGCAATCATAATTACCAAACCTGCGTTGCCTAAGATTATAAGAACTGAAGCGATTTTGCGCCTTTGTTTGTTGCCGGTAACCAGTTCGGCCTCTTTTGTTGTGAATCCGGTTCCGGAAAAGCACGACAGCGCCTGGAATTTGGCTAAAGACCACTCAAGCCCCGTCAACTGAAACGCAATCGCACCAACTCTGACCGCAACGAACGATACGATTAGCGTTAGAATAAACAAGATTAGCATAAATTATTCTCCTCAAACGGCCCAAGGCGAAAAATGCCCCCCATAGTTTTTTAAAACCATTTTTTTCTTCTAAAGTAAAACAGCATAATAACTGCAATTGTAATCATAACCAGCCAGACAGCTCCGTAGCCCCACCGCACTTTTAGCTCCGGCATATATTCGAAATTCATTCCGTAAATCCCCGCCACGAATGTAAGCGGAATAAATAAGGTGGCAATAATGGTCAGCACCTTCATAACGGCATTCATTTTATTGCTGAGACTGGATAGATATATATCAAGCATTCCCGAAACCATATCGCGGAAACTTTCTATAGTGTCTATAATTTGTATTGTATGGTCATAGACATCCCGTAGATATATGTCTGTGGTTTCCTTGATAAGTGAAGATTCACTCTTTTGTAATCCTGCTATTAGCTCTCTCAACGGCCAAATCGATTTGCGCAGCGATATCATTTCCCTTTTAAGCGTATGAATCTGCTGGACGGTCTTTTCTGTCGGGTCACCAACCACCTCTTCTTCCATGGACTCAATTTTCTCCCCCAATTTTTCCAGAATGACAAAGTAGTTATCGACTACCGCGTCTATCAAAGAATAGGCCAGGTAGTCAGGTCCCATTTTTCGGATGCGTCCTTTTGCGTTTCTGATTCTATCTCTTACCTGGTCGAAAACATCTCCGACGCGTTCCTGAAAGGAAATGACATAATTCGGCCCCAATATCAGGCTGACCTGCTCGACTTCGACCGACTGGTTCTCACCACTAAAGCTTATCATCTTGAGCACGATAAAGATGTATTTTTCATAATCTTCGAACTTCGGCCGCTGGCCCGTGCTGAGAATATCTTCAAGAATGAGCGGATGTATTTCAAAGCCTTTGCCGAGCTTTTCGAGTAATTCAATATCATGGAGGCCGTCAATGTTTATCCAACTGACGGTAGGCGTGTTTTTAAGTTTTAGGCATTCCTCGATTTTTGTGACCTGTTTTTCCTCAAAGCTCTGCTCATCATAGTCGATGAAGGTAATTCTCACTGACTCAGCTTTTTTTTCGCCGACATGAACCAGCGTCCCTGGTGGCAGACCGGCCTTACTCGAGCGTTTCTTAACAACTTTGAGTTTGTTTTTACCTTTTTTCATTTCTATCGTTCTCCTATGTTTTCCGCATGTATCTACAGAAATAAACCTATTGTTGTTTTATCTTAAAGTTCAATTGTTTTTGGTTACGGTCTTTTTCTTTCCGGATTTTCTTAAAAGCAAACTGGTGGTGATTGTACCCGCTACAAAACCAACAAGAAACGTCGAAATCAACAGTATAGCCCTGGGCATAGCCACCTTCATAAAAAGAATTCTTGTTTCCACAGATTCAGTATTCTGAAGAAAGATAATAAACGCCAGTATAGATATTACAATTATTACAATCAACTTGGCCTTTTTCATAATCAAACTCCCTTTTCCTGGTTATCGCTGATTTTGTTATTGGCTTTTACTTTCATGGTTAAGTCCCTTACTACGGTAAAAGGAAAGCTAACCATCTGACGCAGGCCCTCGACGGAAGAAAGTGTTCGAACCTGGCTTCTAACCTCTGTAATAAGCTCACCAAAGACTACTTTTCCCTCAACTTCTCCAACTTCTTTTATCATAGATAAACGATGAATTGAGTATAATCCAATTATAAACGCAATAGCAAAGAAAAAGTCCCACTGCTGTAGATTCAGAGTAGGCAGACTGAATTCTCCTCCGGGGCCTTTATAATTAAGTACCCAGTCTAATTGTCGGTTTGCAAAGAAGTCCGCGAACTTACCGCCTAAAATCGGGGCAATTCCGGCTGCAATAGAATTAACAATGGTATTGGCTGCAAGATAGGAAGTTGCCTGTCCCTGCGGTGCCAGTTTCATGCTGATATTGCCGGAGGCCAGAGATACTCCCGCTGAGGAAAGGCCCATTACAATATGTATAATTATCAACAACGGAATGGTTAGAAAGTACTTTTCAGGCATTGTGGTAAAAGTCCAGGCAAGAATCGAAATGATAAATAAAGGCCCACAGATGGCGAGTACCGATTTGTTGCTGAAACTGTCTGTAAATTTGCCCCAGATTCTAAGAAAAGTGAAGTTCATCACCTGGCTGAGAATGGAAAGCCCGATGATAAATGACATGCTCAGCCCCAATCTTTTGAGCATATAAACCATAAAGAAAGGCGCCGCCAGATTTACTGCAAAATTCCAGGAGCACATAAACACAATAAGCTTTCGAAAATTCTCATCTTTAAATGGTTTGGAAAGCAACTTCAAAATACTTGATTTCTCCACAACAGCGGGCATACGTTTCTCGGGTGTTTTGTATAAATAATAAAGTCCGAGAGCACCGGCCGCAAAACCGGCCAAAAACAAAATTGAATAGCCATGCACCTCATATTCGGCAAACAGCTTTTTCCAAAGGTCCAAATAGACCGCCGCGCATACGCTAAGTGCAATCCCCACGCCTGTGGCGATTCTCATCCTTTTCGAGAAGAAAGCCCCCAAGATGTTCTGTGGTATCAGGTCCCGCATCCACGAATTCCAGCCGCAGCCGGAGACGGCCCCAAGTGCCGAAGCTGCTATCATCGATACTAACAAAACGGCAAGGCCGATTTTGGCCCCGAATAAGAAGGGACTCAGAGCAATAAACACCCAGCACAGCCGGCTTAGTCCCGCCGTGATAACGACAATCGCACGTCTGTTGCGTATTTTCTCAACAAGAAATATCGAGGGCAATTGAAGCAATTGAGCTAAAGGTCCGATGGCGGCCAATAAGCCAATAACAAGATTAGATGCACCAAGCTTGACGGCAAAAGCGACTAAAAATGCTCCACCGGTCAATATCCCCATCGACTGCGATGCGATTCCATCCTTGATAACATAACTCAGACCCGATTGAACTTGCTCGTCCGTGAGAGTTTCTTCAGTTTTAAACCACATAACAGAACACCTCCTTTCTTTGTGCTCACCGGTTGTAATTCTGCTGCCGCCTTTATTATACCGTAATCAGAAATTGGAAATCAAAAGTTATTGAGGGCCGGAATTGAAAATAAAAAATCCTCTCTTTGTCACACTCCACGCTCAAAAAGCCAGGTATTGTTTCGCTTTTTCCAGCCTGGCGCCTACCTTCCCCACATCTTCGATATGCCTTATTCTACCGGCTTTTCGCTGCTCCAGGATGCGCTTGACAGTTACCGGCCCAAGGCCGGGTACTCGCAGTAGCGCAAACCTCGATGCCTGATTTATGTTCATAGGAAACGCCTCAGGATGTCTCAGCGCCCACGCTTCTTTCGGGTCAATAGTCAAAGACAAATTTTCATTCTTCTCAAAAACAATGTCTGATTCCTTGAAGCCGTATTTGCGAAGTAGAAAATCCACCTGATACAGCCGATGTTCCCGCATAAGAATATCCGTTGGTCTTTCCTGGCCGGCCTGTTCACCGGCTATAGACTCATCACCAAGTCCCTTTTGATAAGCGCTGAAATATACTCTGTGCATTTTCAGCCGCTCGTACAGGCCGTACATATACTTCACGATTTCCGCATCCGGTTCCCCTGCGGCCCCAACGATAAACTGCGTTGTCTGCTTGACCCTTTGGTATCTCGAACCGCGTCCGGTCAATCTGCTGATGAGTTTGATTGGCTCAATAATATCCTGAATATATCTTTTTTTCTTTGATACTTTCTCTAATCTCTTTTCGCCCGGCGTCTCAATATTCAGTGAGACTGCGCTGGCTAATGAAACCGCCTCTTCTATAGCCGCATCACTTGCCCCGGGAATAATCTTTAAGTGAATGTACCCTCTAAAGCCGTGCTTTTTTCGAAGCAATCTTGCAACACCGTTGAGTCGGTCCATTGTTGCATCAGCCGAGCCTAAGACGCCCGAACTTAAAAACAGCCCAAAAACCTTTCGCTGATTATAATAATCCAGAAATACCTTTGCCGTCTCTTCCGGCCTAAGACTGCACCGGCGAACGTCCATTTGCTCTCTGAGAGGACAGTACTTACAGTCATTCGTGCACACATTTGAGAGCAGCGTCTTAAACAGGACACTCTTGCCCCCATTCGGAAGAGCTACCGGATATATCCATTTGCCGTCACTGCTGCGCTTTCGGCTTTGTTCCTTATTACAACTGCACGCACATGCTAAATCATACTGCGCATCAGTGCTGAGTATCTCCAATTTCTCCTGCGTATTAGGCTTGCAGATAACCCCAATCATATAGCCACCGTCCTTGTGCCTTTGATTAACTCTGATTATACATGGGATATCTAATCACTTTCTTGTGAATCTGTCAAACACTGTGATGACAGGCAAGGCATTCCCGTCATCATCGAACATGCCTCTTCTTCGAAGACCGCCCATGACAGCAGGCTCCCACCAGAAAACGCCCTTGCCTCTGTTGTCAGGAGTGCTCAGAACAACGCGATTCACCTCATCCAGAAACTGCCTCTGTCCTTCGGGGGTCTCCGGAAAGGGTGCCGGTTTGTTTCTGTAATCGGACGACCTCCAGTTGTATGCTACCTCCACCAAAATGATGTCCTTCTGATATTCATTGGCCATAAAGATCATGTTTTCCCGAAGGTCAAGCAGGCTGCCGTGCCACCACGGGTAATAAGACTGCCCGATGACATCGTAGCCAGCTCCATACGAGTTCCACTTGTCGAAGAAAGCCTTCGTCTTTTTCTTATCGCCGCCTCTGTCGATATGAATCATAATTTGGGGACGTCGGGAATTACCCCGCCCCGCATCAACGCCGTTAATTCCGGCCTCCATCAGCTCGGCGAAGTTGTCCCAATTATCCGGCAGTTTGCCGTCCGGCCAAAGCATACCGTTGATAACTTCATTTCCGACCTGTACCATGTCCGGCAAGACACCGGCATCCCGAAATGCAGTGATAGTGTCCCGGGTATATTCGAACACCGCCTGCACTAATTCCTCGTGTGACTTACCCTCCCATGCCTTGGGGATGTATTGTTTGCCCGGGTCGGCCCAGGTATCGGAGTAGTGGTAGTTCAGCAGAAACTTGAACCCGAGCTTCTTAGCGTCTTGAGCGAGGGCGATGGTGTACTCGATATTATTCGGCAAGCGCGTGGGTGTGTGGAATAGTCGTAAGCGAATCCAGTTATAGCCATGCTCTTTAAATATCTGCAAGCCCGGTTTAGCCTCGCCATTGTCCTTAAACACGGTACCCCCATCCTCAGTCTGTTTGAGAAAGGAAAGGTCGGCACCAATGGCGTAATCCGCGGCTTGCACAAATCCGGATGTCCAAACGTGCGCTGTGATAAAAAGTAGGGAAAACGACAAAATCTTTTGAATTCCACCCCATTTTTTCATGGCATCACAGCTCCTTTCTCTATTCGCTTGTTTTGCGATTTGGCAAGTCCGCAGACTAATAATTAGTTCCTGTTGCGGAAACAGGATTTGTCATTCCCGCGGAAGCGGGAATCCAGCTTTTTCGCTCTGGACCCCTGCTCCTTCGACTTCGCTCAGGACAGGTTTCGTAGGGGTGACATCGGCGGTTCTTGTTTTCCACAACAGATACTACTTAATTATGCTGTCGAGTCTGCTAAGGGAGACTCTTGACCCATAAACCTATTCTGTTTGGCTTTTAACTTCCGTCTGGTCTTTGATTACCGAGGCGGCTGCCTTAATCACCCCGGCAATGTCGGAAAGATTCGAAGGGATTATAATCGAGTTGTTGGTCTTTGCAAGTTTGCCGAATTCGTTCAGGTACTGTTCGGCGATACGCAGGTTTACAGCATTAACACCGCCTTTTTCGTTTATTGCCTTGGCAATCTCCCTGATTCCGTTGGCCGTCGCCTCGGCGACTTTCAGAATTTCGACAGCTCGACCTTCGGCCTCGTTTATCCGTTTTTGTTTCTCACCCTCCGACTGGGCGATCATCTGTTGTTTTTCGCCCTCGGCCCGGTTTATCTTCGCCTGTCTGTCGCCTTCCGATTCGGCGATAGTCGCCCGTTTTTCACGCTCTGCCCGCATCTGCTTTTCCATCGCATCTTTGATGCTCTGTGGCGGCAGGATATTCTTAACTTCATATCGTGTTACTTTAACTCCCCAGGGGTCAGAGGCCTTGTCCACGGCATCAACAATCGCACTATTTATCGTCTCTCTTTCTTCAAAGGTCTTATCGAGGTCGAGCTTACCTATTACGCTTCTCATAGTTGTCTGAGCCAATTGTGTGGATGCAAACGCGTAATTGTTTATTCCGTAAGAGGCCTTCTTCGGGTCCACAACCTGCATATACAGAATGCCGTCAACCTCAACTGCGATATTGTCCTTTGTAATGCACTGCTGCGGCGAAACATCGACAGCCTGCTCCTTTAAGTTGTGTTTGTACGCAACCCTGTCGAGAAACGGTACAAGTATATGAAAACCTGCTTCGAGCGTGGTCGAATACTTGCCCAGCCGCTCGATGATAAACGCCATTTTCTGAGGTACAATCCTTATGGTCTTGAAAAATACGAGTAACGCAAAGACCAGTACACCAACAAGAATAACAGTATATGCGTTTACTATTGCAGCTAACATAACTAACTCCTTTCCTCTATAATGTTTTTACTTTAAGTGTTATATTTTCTTTCCCAACAATCTCAACAACGGTTTCCACTGCGATTTCCTCGTCTGCTTCGGCTTCCCAGTTTGTGCCGTGAAATTCCACCTTGCCGCCGGTCTTCGGCTTGATTGTCTCTTTAACAACTGCTCGTTGACCTACAAATTCTTCAAGGTTCTTTTTCAGATTCTGTTTGAAAACGGTGTGCCCTAAGAATACTCCTTTAAGCCACTTCCGTAGGCACAACAGCGACAACACCGAAGAAAGTATGAATATTATCAATTGAGTATTTATCCCGATGTCCGTAATCAGGCAGACAAGCGCCACTATCCAGGCCCCGACACCGAAGAAAGCGATGATTAGCCCGGGCAGCACAAACTCCATAATGAGAAGTGCAAGCCCTATCAGGAACCATATTATTTCGGGCCTTAGAAAATCTTTAATCGTATCCATTTGGTCTCCCTTCATCAAAACCAGCAAAAAGTGTGATTACTTGTAGAGAGCCTCACTCAACGACAACAGCCGTCCCGTAAGCCAAAATCTCAGATGCACCTCCCATGACCATCTGAGTCGAAAAACTCATTCGTACAATAGCGTTGGCACCTAATTTTTGAGCATCTTCTATCATCCTGTCAATGGCTTGTTCACGGGACTCTGCCATCATCTTAGTATAATCGGTTATTTCGCCGCCGATTATGTGACGTATTATTGCCATTATGTCTCTGCCGATATGTCGGGCCCTAATCGTATTTCCTCGAACAAGCCCAAGGTGCTTCACTATCCTCTTACCATGAATCGTATCCGTTGTGGACAAAAGCATTGTCTTACCTCCTTACATCTTTGTAACGGTCTTTTTGCCAGAAATAAATTCTCTCACGCAACACCGAGACAAATAGAATCGCCAGCCCCACTATAAGTGCCAGCAGACCAGCTTTCAACAGCATACCAATCGTTGCGTCCTTGATGAGCTCTTCTATCAGCTTGAATCCGCCGTAGATTGTCAGCAGGATAGCGGCCACTGAAAAGACAATCCAGCCGACGCTGCGCTCGATTCGGTTATAGACGCCGTCCCAGTAGTCCTGCCATATCCTGTCCTCAGGCTCAACCAACGTGACCTCATCGGTGATTGCTTTAAGTTTTCTGAACTCCTTCAGCTCATCCTTACATTCAGAGCATCCGGCCAAATGCTCTTCGAATTGACGTCTCTGTTCGTCACTCAATTCATTGTCCAGGTAGCCCATCATCAGGTCTTTATAATCATGGCATGTCATTTATGCTACCTCCTTTCCCTGTACTTAATAATTCTTCCAGTCTCTTACGGGCGTAGTACAACCTGCTCGTAACGGTGCCTTTATTACAATAAAGGGCCTCAGCGATTTGTTCGTATGACATATTCTGAAAGTGTCGCAATATAATCACCTCGCGATGCTTATCGTCCAGCTTGCCGATTGCCTGCCACACTTTGTCTTTGAGCTCGTTTCTTCCGGCCACAACCTCCGGGGAAAAGTAATCCGTCATAGCCGACGGCTCCGGGCAATTCTCGCCATCAAGAGAGCTTGTCTGCCTGTATCTTCTTTTTCTTAGATGGCTGATACACAGATTCTTTAATATTTGATAGAACCAGGGGAAGAACCTTCGGTCGGGCTTGAGGTATTTGATATTCCGGTATGCTCGAATAAAGGCCTCCTGTGACAGGTCCATTGCATCTTCGCGATTGCCCACAAGCCCCAGCGCGATAAAATATGCGTTTTTCATATACCTGTTCACAAACACTTCAAACGCCTCTGGTGAGCCCCGCCGACAACGCCGCATTGCTATTATTTCTTCCTGGCACACGCTTGGCACTCTCTTCGGCTCCAAATGCAGACTCTTTCAATTCAAAAGAAGAATCTTTTACTTTGTTTTCACAGTAATATACACTTTAAACCACGATTTTCTTCAAACTATTTTTCGATTTTCATGCTAAATTTATCTGGTTATTTTTGTCCCCCTTTAGCCCCATAATATTTAATAACCAATAGAAAAGGGGCCTATACCGAATAATTCGATATAGGCCCCGAATTCGTGCAAATCCATTTATCTGTTGTCTGTCACCGTGGGCAGCTAATTGTCACTTATGGCTCTGGTTCCGGAGCTTACCGCTGCAGCCGAATGTCGTCAAAGTACGCTGTACCAGAACCGCCGGGCTGTGGATTCTTCTTGTCACCGAAACCAACGGCAATCGTATTGACATTAGCCAGGTTCACGCCCTGGTCCGCGAACGCCTGCAGGTCGATATTCCACTGGGTCCAGGTGTCTATCAATGCCGCATTGGGATTATCGTGAAAGACCACAGCGTTGCCATTGAGAGCAACATACATCGGCTCAGGGTCGTTACTGGCCATAGCTACACCGATGGCCTCCTGCGCCCAGGTCGTTGGAGTAACCGCCCCGGTAGTCTGGACATTGGAGAATTCGGCCTTGCAGACTTCATCAGGATTGTGGCTGGTCAATGCTATTCCTATATAGACGTCCGAAGGCATCGATATTCTTTGTGGATTCCATGCCATCGCCTGCCAGCTAACACCATTGCTGGAGTAGTAGCCGTTAAAGTTGCCGGCGGCGTCACGCTCTATTTTTACCCAGTAAGGTGCCTTGATTGCCATTTGCTCAGCCGTTGCTACTGGAGTATCGCTTGTGGCGCTGCCTGGAGTGAGCCTGCCCTGGAATCTGCATCCGTTACCGGGCGTAATATACACAGCGGCAAATTTCGAGCCCGGGTCAAGCGTCTGGCGAATCATCACGCCACACTTGGCCCAGGGGTCAGTATTCTCGACGCTGAGAACCTGCGCTGAAATCGACCCGGCGCCGGACAGTTGCTTGTAAGCGTAGCGGAACTCGTCTGCCTGGTCCCAAATATCTACCCCGGTGGCGGTCATTGTGTAGGTGCCGGCCGGCCCTTCTATGAAGCCTGCAGGAATACCCCTGAACCACAGTGACAGTACTCCGACGCCTTCTTCGGTCCAGTCACGAGGATAAGTCAATGTCAGCTCCGCTTCAGAATACCCGACACTGTTGTCATAGAAAAGCGGCATCGACTGCTTACCACCGTGGACGATAGTTTGCTCGGCGAAAGGAGGATTTTCATAACCAACGATAGAGCCGTTCGTTGGGCTGTCATAACCATCCAACCAAGCAATATATATTCTGTTGCTCTCGGGGTCTTCGGGTTCAAGGTCGTTGTAGGACTCAAAATCGTCCACAATGATATAGTCTATCACCGTAAAGCTCCAAACTCTGCCTTTGCTGATTGTCCCGTCTGTATTAGACTCGTCAATTCGCCAGTAATAGGTCTGGCCCCATTCAACGCCTTCGGTGGGAGTATAGCTGGTAGTACCTTGTTGGCCTCGATACATATCCGGCGTTGATGTGTCGGCATTGTCCACCGCGTCTTTATCAGTGCCGAAGTAAACATCGTGCTGAGACGCAAAATCTCCCGGCGACCAGCTAACGGACCTGACATCATTGATATTCGATTTTGACCCGTTAACCGGATTTGGATTCCAGGCAAGACTTACGTCGCCTCTCATAATTATTGCAATCTCCTCAGGCGATAATACATAGTCGTACACCCGCACATCGTCTATCAGGCCGGAGTAGAAACTCTGGTACGCATAAGGCCGGCCCAGCCGGATTCGGCCGGACAACACGAAGTCGTTGCCGGTGTGAGCAGCCGATACCGGCGTGCCGCCATCCACATACAGGTTCGCCACACCGTTGACCTCCCACGTGGCCGCAATATGGTGCCAGGCATCATCATTCACCGCCGATGCCTCGGGGTTGACATCAGTGTCACCACCCTCGATGAAAAATTCGACCCCGCCGTTACCCATCATGTTAATGTGTAATTCGTCCTGGTCGCCGAAACCGTTGCCGCCGGTGCCTGATGAGCCGTAGAAGATCATGCCTGTTTCGGCCTGGGTTGTCTTAATCCACATACATACCGACCCTATGTCCGAGCCTATCAGGTTGGTTGCCAGTTCAACGGAATTAGTACCGTCTAACTCAAGGCCATCGCCGTCAAAGCCATCTACCCGCTGAGGATTGCCTTGGAGCGTACCATTATTGCCGTGGCCTGAGTAGTCAAGAGCAGCAGCGCCGAATCCCTCATCTAACTTCCACCAGCCAACAAGATTGGGATTGGCAATAGGTATCTCAGACATTGTTGTAAAGCTCCAGATATCACCTTTATACGTATTAGGAATAACGAACTCATCGACACGCCAGTAGAAAGTCTTGCCCATTTCGAGTGTGCCCGGTGTATAGATTAAATCTGCCTGTGGAAATCCGCCGGCAGCATTGTTCACATCATCAAAATTATCACCGAAGTAAACAGTGTGCAATTTCGAGCCTAAACCTGCAGACCAGCTAAGGACAGTACTTGGGTCAATAAATTGAGTATCATCTGCGGGAATCGGGTCGTAGGCGGTCCTGGGCGGAATCGTAAAATCCCAGACATCGCCTTTGTGTTTCGTCGTTCCGTCGGCCTCAACCTCATCGATCCGCCAGTAGTATGTTGTACCTGTCACAAGGCCGTCCGGAAAAGGAAATCCGGGAAAACCGACAACAAAAAATGCCCCACCCTGGTTGCCCTGGAATGTGTCCCCCGTACCGTCGTTTACATCGGCAAAATTCTCACCGAAGTATATATCATGTGAGGCGGCAGTCTCTCCTGCCGACCAGCTAAGACTCACCCACGTATCCTCATAAAGGATGCTATCTTCCGGGCTTGGATTATAAGCCTTCAGACGTAAACCACGGTGGCTTTCTGGAGGGCCTATGCCGGTCGGCCTGTAATCCGGGTTGGTGGTCAAAACAATTTTGTCAACAGTGAGTCCGTCCTCACGCTGGTAGATGTTCAGGGTGTGTACGCCGGTCGTAGTTATTTCGATCTGCGATCGCTCCGGCCTTTCATACCTGTCGTTGTCCCAACTGTAACTGTTACTCCAGCCGCTCATCCGGTTAGAAAGTGGTGTTTCCTCGCCGTCAAGACCGGCATGGCAGGAGTCTGAATTACCATCCATGCCGTAAGCGAGAATCCAGACATAGTGTGGCCCGGTCTTTGTGAAATTTACCTGATAATCCAGCCTTGGAGCGTTCTCCACGTAGCCCGTATCAAACCCGGGGCCACCCCCCAGCAGGGTATCCGGCATTGACTGCATCGCACCACCACCGCTGAATCCGTCTGCTGGTGTAAAAACAACCGTTGATGTAACAAATTCCCAGTAACTGGCACCCTTCAGGATATTGTCATCGAAGTTCTCAGCTTCTATTGATACAATGCCGTCCGGCCCAGGGTCCTGCTCGTATGGCTCTGCACTCTCAACGACTGTGGCTAAGCCCAGCACCAAAACAAAAGTGATTAAATAAGTCATTTTTTTGCACATAATCGTATCCTCCTTCATAAAAAAACAAAATAGTTATAAATTATGTTTTATTTACACGCCAAAACACTTTTTGTTTTCAACAAGCATCTATAAGAATTGTCAAATTTCGATTACCAATTGATGATTGGATACGAAGAAATGAAAACCGAAAATTACAATTCGAAACTCGGAAATCCGAAATCGAAATACTACCTCCTTCCTTTCCGTCGTAGCTCTCGTCGGGGCGAAGCCCGCCGTAGCCCGGCGGCCACGCCGAGACAGGCAATGGCTCAATATTAGCTGTTATTTGAAATGTATAAGTTTTACTCCGGAGCGCAACAACTGCTGCTAAGACATTGTGCCTTGCTCATTAAGCCTTGGGCCAGGCTAATTAGCTGCAATTTACAAGAGCTTTGCCCACCGGAAGACAAAAACTCACACATTTAATCAATCTTATTTATACCAAATTATCTACCTGAATATCAAGAAAAAACTCGTTTTGATGATTAAGATTTGTTTTCGATAAGGACATCGGGGCCCGAACAAAGGCCATGATGCCGAAGTGTCGAATTTGGAATTTTCATAGGATTATTAGAAATACGTCCTCGACGGATCTCTCTAATTGATTGTTCTTCTATCTGATGAAAGCTCTTACATCTACACCGTCAGGTTTTGTGCTGTCGTCTGGCGTCTTTTCTTCCTGCGGTTTATCGTTCTTTGTTCACATTGCGTAACCGGATTATCATTAGAAGCTACCTGGAGTGCTTCAAGGGCTGTTGGGGCGAATAAATCGGCCTCCATTTCCAGCCAGAGCCCTTCTGCTCTGTTGAACAGCCCTCCTGAAACCATTATACGCATATTCGGCCAGGCGTTGACAGACTTAATTGTATCTATCAAGCGTCGTACACCCGGTGCCTGTTTTGGACCCGTACCATAAATTAAGAGAATGTCCGGACTATAGTCGTTTGTGTAAGAAAGGATATCGTCGTTTGTAAGTCCGCCGCCGAGAAATCTTACTTCCCATCCATTGCTCTCGAACAGGTCTGTCATCATTTGAGCACCGAGTTCCTGCAATTCGTCTGGTGCGCAACATACCGATATTTTTTTATTCTTGCTTGGTCTGCGAGGCAATTTATTTTGAAGCTGGTCAACAATAGTGCGGTTCACTCGCGTGGCCAAATGTTCCTGTATGGGTGTAATTTTGTCTGCCCGCAACAGTTTTTCGATTTCTACCATAACAGGCCATATTATCTCGACATATACCGAATTAGCCGGTATGCCACTCTGAAGAGTTTCTTCTATAACGGCTCGACAAGCCTTTCTGTCACCGCGCAACAAGGGTTCCAAATAGCGGGCTAAAATGCTTTGTTTTATCATTTTTTGGTCTCCATTAGATTTACTATACCACCAAGATTATCCATATTAACTATTCAATTCTTTATGTTGCCCTTAATGTTAATATAGGCAATAATTACCAATAGGCAATATTAAGTATCGGAGGGTGGCGAGGAAAAACTTTAGTTAAAATAGATAAGATGGGTGAGAATGCGAAGGATTCTCTATAGCGCCATAATGATATAAGTCCTATATTTATCATTATATATTGATAGTATGAGTTTGCTTTATAGTAGGTAGTAGTAAATAGAAAGACTTGTACTTGTTGGCTTAAAAATGGATTATTGGAAAAAAGGATTGTGTGCTTTTTCGTGGGCTATTGTGGTAATTGGGCCGTGACCGGGATAGACTTTTATTTCGTCAGGCAGGGTAAAAAGTTTTTCCATTATGCTCTTTAATAATTGTTCCATGCTGCCGCACGGAAAATCTGTTCGTCCAATCGAGTCGGCAAACAGCGTATCGTCCGTGAAAACAATCGCCTCATCCTTTGAATATAAACATATGCCGCCCGGCGTATGGCCAGGGGTATGAAGCACGCTGAGCTTTACGCCGGCCTGCTCGATACAGATTTGCTCCTCTACGGAGAAATCTGCCGGTTCTGTGCTGAAGGAGCCTCCTGTCATAGCGGATAGATTAGTCTGGGGCTCTGAGAGCATTTCGGCATCGAGCTTATGGATGTAAACCTTTATATCAGGGAAATGGCCCCGCAGTGCAGATACCCCTGCAATATGGTCAATATGGCCGTGGGTAAGGACCACCGCAGCAGGATTTAATTTATGCTTCTCTAAAAACTTGATTAGTTTACCTGCCCCAAGGCCCGCATCAACAATCAGACAGTCCTTGGTGGCTTCATTGCTGCGAAGGACATAGCAATTGGTTTCATACACACCTAAAATTAAACGGTCGATTTTCATTGTCGGTATCCTTTTTGTCATTGCCGGCGTGACCAGGCAATCTAAAATGTAACAGGCGAGGTTGCCGTCCGCCATAGGCGGACTTCGCAGACCTTGCAATGACCAACAAAAAAGCGTTTCCTTAAAGAGCGGGCAGCATAACAAAAATGGCACCTGGAGTCAACAGTCTTTGGACTTGACCGTGGGGCATAACTTTGTTAGTGTGCCTGGATTACAATGAATAGAAGACAGCTAATAGAAGAAAATAACAGTCTATTTTGGAGAAATCCATCGGATGAAGGCCTTTAAACGAGTATTCGTATATATTTGGCCACAATGGCACAGACTCGTGACGATTGGATGCAGTGCATTACTTATCGGTATACTTTTTTCGTTCAGCTTCGCAACGATTTTGCCGCTCTTGAAAGTTATGATGGGTGAAGAGGGACTGCACGGATGGATTAACAGAAAGATTAGCGAGAATCGCTATGGGCTTAGTTTTTATGTGCCCGACAATGTTGAACTTTCAGACCCGAACAATCCTGATGTGGCGTATTTTCTAAAAATTGCCGGCGTTAAGAAAAATAGCTTTGCTGAACAGGCCGGACTCAAAGAACAAGACCAGATTGTCGGAGCCGGCAGCAGTTTAATTAACGGAAGCAAAAAGCAATCGTCGAGCAAGCTCCTTGAGGAGCTGGCCACTATATCAAACGTCAAGTCTATAGTAGTCCAATACCGCAGTTCCGACGAATATGGACAGTTTAAACTCGAAAGACAGGTGCTTCAGTGCGGTAAAAAGCCTTTCTATGCCGATTACGCACAAAGGCTCCTCAGGTTTGTGCCAAAAGAGCGGACCAGAGAGAATAAAAAAAAGGCTGTGATATTTATCATACTCATGATGGCAGTCGTTACAACGATGCGATGTATTGCCAGATTCTATCAGGATTATACTGTCCAGAAGCTTATGTATATTTCACTGGCACAACTGCGAAGAGATGCTTTTCGACACTCGCTGGAGATTCCGGTAGGCTTCTTTGCCGACGAAGGTCCCAGCGATACGGTCAGCAGACTGTTAGGGGATATATCAGTAATCGGCAACGGGATTAAGATATTGTTTGGCAAAACTCTTCGCGAGCCCTTAAAAGCAATCGGGCTGATTGCTTGCGCAATGTGGATAGACCAAAAACTCACATTAGTATTTTTGTGTGGGGCGCCTTTGTCTTTGTATGCTATCAGCAAACTCGGCAGAAAAATAAAGCGGGCAACAAAAAAATCGCTTGTGATCTGGGCCGAAATGCTTGGCAAGCTGAAAGAGGCGCTGGGGGCTATCAAGGTGATAAAGGTCTATAACCAGCAGGAATATGAAGGAGCGGGTTTTACAGTAATCAACCGCAAGCTCCTAAAACGGCAGTTTCGAATCGCAAAAGTGGATTCGTCAACAGGGCCTTTAATGGAGACACTCGGGATGATAGCCGGTTCTGTGGGATTGGTTTTCGGCGCACACTGGGTTTACAGGGGAACGATGCAGCCGAGCGATTTCTTTACGCTGCTTATTTTGCTCGGTACTACGGCAGATTCAATCCGTAAAATGAGCGACGTATGGAACAAGGTTCAGCAGGCCAACGCCGCTGCTGAGCGCGTATATGCGGTCATCGACCAGGAACCGGAAGTCGAAAGCCCGGACGCCTTTGAACTTGAGCCTCTCAAAAATAAAATCGAATTCCGGGATATTGTATTTACCTACCCGGGTTCAGAGAGACCTGTATTAAAAGGAATCAACCTTTCGGTGGAGGCCGGACACAATATTGCCATAGTAGGACCAAACGGCTCAGGCAAAACCACACTTGCAAACTTGATACCGAGATTTTACGACCCAGATGCCGGCCAGATATTGATTGACGGCAAAGACATTCGCAACGCAACGCTGTTTAGTCTGCGAAGCCAGATTGGAATGGTAACCCAAAATTTCGTAACATTCAATGACACTATAGCGGCAAATATCGCTTATGGTAAGCCAAACGCAACCGAGGAAGAAATAATTGCCGCGTCGAGGCGCGCGTTTGCCCACGAATTTGTCTCTCCTCTGCCCGACGGCTATAACACAATCATCGGCGAGCAGGGCGCCGGCCTTAGCGGGGGGCAGTTGCAAAGAATTGTCATAGCAAGAGCGATTGTGAAGAATCCCGCAATCCTGATTTTCGACGAGGCAACAAGTCAGATTGATGCCGATAGTGAAGCGAAAATTCACAAAGCCATCGAGGAAATTATGCAGGACAGAACCAGCTTCGTAATAGCCCACAGGTTCAGCACCGTTATTACGGCGGATGTGATAGTGGTAATGGATGATGGCCGGGTTATCGCTCAGGGTCAGCACGATGTGCTTATACAAACCTGCCCGTTGTATCAAAGCTTGTACGAAACACAGTTAGTAAAAGCATAGTATAAGAAGCGCGAATGGGCATTTGTGTCGCATACCTGCACAGACGAGGGACGACCCGAAAGATATGCCGTCATTAGATATATACGGCGAGCTGGAAAAATATTATACCGTCGTATCTAAAATTCATACTTTGACTTACAGAAGATTACCCATCTTGCCGATTAAATTAGGTAAGGTTTGCCATGGGCTTGAAGCTGAACCGTTTGAATTTCAAATTATGGTTTTTGCCCTTGGTTTTTAGTATAGAAAAGTTCTTTGATGTTTTGAGGTCGAAACTATGCCAGAGCTTGCACGGCAGAAAAAAGCACACGAGCTTTTTACGAGATACAGGGGCAATCCCATAATGACGCCGGAGGATTGGCCTTATCCGACAAACGCCGTCTTTAATCCCGCGGCTGCCAAGTTAAATTCAGAGGTCTTGCTGTTGGTTCGCGTCGAGGATATGCGCGGTTTTTCGCATTTGACCGTTGCCCGCAGTGCCGATGGGTTCACGAACTGGGAAATTGACTCTACACCCACCCTCGAAGCCGATCAAAGCTCTCGAGAGGAAAGGTGGGGGCTGGAAGACGCCCGTATTGTCTGGCTCGAAGAGCAGAAGCAATTCGCTGTTACCTATGTTTCCTTCAGTGAAGGTGGTCCTGTAGTATCGCTGGCGATTACCAAGAATTTTAAGGCGTTTGCCCGCCTGGGCTCTTTGCTGCCGCCGGAAGACAAAGATGCATGTTTGTTTCCACGCAGGTTTAACGGACGATTTGCACTGATTCACCGTCCCATTGTCCGAGGCGAGGCGCATATGTGGATAAGTTTCTCACCCGACCTGAAGCACTGGGGCGACCATAGGCCGTTGATTAGAACAAGGAATGCTTATTGGGACTGTCACAGAGTCGGGCTGGCTTGTCAGCCCATAGAAACACCGCAAGGCTGGATGTTGTTTTACCACGGCGTCAGAAGTACCACAGCAGGAGAAATATACCGTGTCGGGATGGCGCTTTTGGATTTAAATTCACCCTGGAGGGTCTTACGCCGAAGTGACGAGTGGGTCCTGGGGCCGAGTGCATCTTATGAACGTATCGGTGATGTCAGCGATGTCGTATTTCCCAGCGGTGCCATTGTTCATAAAGAAACCGACCAGCTCAATCTTTATTACGGTGCAGCCGACTCCACGGTCGCTGTTGCAACAGCTAAGTTCAGTGATTGCATAGACTATCTTATGTCCTGTCCGCAAGTTGAGGAATAAACTTCTCGGCAGGTTCAGCACCGCAGCTCCAACTATTCGGCCCGGTGATAAGCTTCTTGGCTGCGTTATTTAATATTGCTTTGCGGCACAATCGGTTCCCATTGTACCTTCGCAGCACCCAGCAGAGTGCCTGTCGCATAGGCCAAATCGACAAGTGCTATTTGATACTCGGCCAGAGCCAGGATTTCGGCGCTCTGGGCGTCGGCAAAACTGGTTTGAGCATTAAGTACGTCCGTAGATGTCCGCAGTCCAAGTTCAAACTGCCGCTGCTCTGCTTCAAAGAGTCTTCCCGCAAGAATCGCATTTTGCCTGCTTGCCAAAATCCTTTGCCAGTTCGCCTCAACTGTGTCAATGGCGTTCAGTACCTCAATTTCAATAACTGCTTCGCGATTATCACGCGTGGCCAGTCGCTTCCTGCGCTCGTAAAACGCCTTGTACAGCCGACTCTTTGCCGCTTGATTTCCCAATGGCACCAATAAATTCAGTCCGATACTGTGGTCTTCAAATCTCTTATCGAAAAGTAAATCAAACGAGTCTTCCCTCGAAGCTCCCAGGCCGTGAATATAATAATCATAACCTAACGTAACCAAAGGAAGCGCTTGGTTGTGCTCATAGTCAATCGTACTGATGTCTTGAGCGATTTGCAGTTCCAGCTCGAGCATGTCCATACGATTTTCAATAGCTGTTGTCACCACCTGCTCCCTGTCAAATTCGTAAGGGATGGGATCCGGCTCTGTCGCAGGTATCAATACCGTGGGTGTTTGCATTTCCAGGCCTGTCTTATTAAGCGTCCGCTTAAGTTCGCGCTCCCGGTCTCGCAAACTATTTTCGGCTATGATGATAGCCTCAAGCTGCTGGGCTACACCGGCCTCAGCCCGAATAATCTCTACCTGCGGCTTTTCGCCGGCATCAACGAAGCGGCGAGCTTGTTCGAGCAGAGCCTCAGCCAGGTCATACTGCTGTTTCCGCACTTCCAGTTCTCGCCTCGCTGTGTAAAGTCCCCAGTACGCCTTATCTGCAAGGGTAATAATCCTTATCACTTCGAGTTTGGTTTGGGCGTCAGTTATCTGCCGTTGGTATTCGGCAATACGGATAAAATGGGTATAAACACGCTTGCCGGCATTTCGTAGCAATGGCTGACTAATCGAAACAGAAAGTCTTGAGCCAAAGTAAGGATTAAACACCAGTCCAGTAGCGTCCGTTTTAGTACGGCTGTCAGCTAAGTTAAAGGACACATCTCCGCCGGTTCGTAAAGGAACCTGAACACCAAGACCCGTGAAGAAACTGTCAGATTGTGAGCCTGAAATTATATCAAGATCCCTAGCGGCGGGGATATCCGTCTTAGAATATGTAAGACCTGAAGAAAACACCGCCTCGAACTTCTCAGCTTCTTGTTGCTTAACCTGCTCAGCAGCAATAGTGGGCTCGATAAGCTGTACCTTGAGCTCAAGGTTATTCTCTAATGTTAGGGAACGACATTGCTCCAGTGTAAGCTCAAGCTCTTGGGGCGGGGACTCATTAACATCTGGTCGAACACTTTCTTCAACCTTGGCTTCCTGAAGCTCAAGTGTTTCTATTTGTCGTAATTTTTCAGGCGCAATCTTGATTTCGTAGAATTTCTCATCACCCGGAAACGGTTCACAGCCTGTCGATAGCAGTGCACAAGTCATAAGTGCACAAGTTGTAAGTGATGTTATAAGGTTTCGTTTTTGTTTATTGGCGTACTTTGTGCGCCGATACTGTTTTAAAAAGATTTGTTTACTCATGTCTAAGAGCCTCAATAGGGTCAAGTCTGGCGGCCTTGATTGCCGGAAACATTCCAAAAAATATACCCACTGTGCCGGCGAAAGCGAACGAAAGTCCTATCGCCCACAAGGGAATATACGCCATATCAAGTTCAATTTTGGGGATACTGGCTATCGCCTTAGTTAAAAGATGGCCAAAACCAACTCCAACAAGCCCACCGAAGAAGCAAAGGACTATCGCTTCAATCAAAAACTGGGTTAGGATTGCAGATTTTTTAGCCCCGACCGCCTTGCGAAGTCCGATTTCCCTGGTCCGCTCCGATACCGAGACAAGCATAATATTCATAATACCCACACCACCGACCAGCAGGGAGATGCCCACAATGCCGCCTGCCACCAACGTAACCATAAGTGCTATTTTATTGAATGTCTCCAGCGCACTTTGGAGCGACATAACGTCGAATGTGTCGGGTTCGCCGGGCCTTATATTCCTTGTGCGGCGCAGGAAGAAGCTTATCTCGGCCAGGGCGTCATCCGAAACCTCAGCGGATTTGCTTTCGGCGATGACCCAGATGGGCGGATACCGCTGCATCTTGAGACTGGTCTTAAATGGAATGAATATCTCAGACCTTTCCTGGTCACCTCCGCCAAATACGTTTTCAGGGCGGGGTTCAAGCACACCGGCAATATAAAAGGTGTTGTGACTTATAAGAATCGGCTGGCCTATGCAGTCTCGGTCAAGACGAAGGTCGTTGCGCAACTTGGGGTCGATAAGGCAAACCTGTCGCACCTGCATTTCATCAATAACCGAGAGCGGTCTTCCAATTGTAACCGGACGTTTATCGATTTTATGGCAGTCAGGCTCGACACCGCGTACAGTAACACCTTCGACCGATTTGTCACGGTGGCTGATAGTGTATCTTCCGACATAGGTCTGACGGCCAAATCGCTCCACCGAGGGGCAGTGTTTGAGCAGGTCGTCAAATTGTTCAGCCTTAAATCGAATAGTCCACCACGAGGCGTGTTGCAGAGGCCCTCTGTCAGGGCTCCTGGGTGAAATAAATATGCTGTTGGTTCCTAAAGTCTCTACCTGGGTCAGCACTTTGGCCTTCAGACCCGTAAGAGCGGCAATAACGGCTGTTACCGAAGCAACACCAATTACAATGCCGATGGTTGTGAGTACCGACCTGGTCTTATTGGTCCAGATTTGTCCCAGCGCAAGATATACACTCTGATAGGCCAGCCGAACAAAAGCTATAGGTGCCCGTATCACAAATCTCATGCCTTCTCCTCCTGTTCGCTGTCTTGTATTACGGTTTTATCTCGCGGGTCCCGGTCATTCTGCAAATCGCTGCTGATTTGTCCGTCTTTCATGTGAATGATTCGCTTGGCATGATGCGCGACAAAATCTTCATGGGTTACTAAAATAATGGTCTGGCCTTCCTGATGAAGCTGGTCAAACAGCTCCAGGATACCCACGCTTGTTTTGCTGTCGAGGTTGCCGGTCGGTTCGTCGGCCAGCAGAATACTCGGATTACAGACAAGTGCACGGGCGATAGCTACGCGTTGCTTCTCACCTCCGGAAAGCTGGTTGGGCCTATGTTTTATCCGGTCTCCCAGTCCAACCCGCTCGAGCACATTTTTGGCACGTTTGCGCCGAGTCCACCAGCCATTTTTTGAATAAATCAACGGCATCTCAACATTCTTGAGCGCACTTAACTGCCCGAGCAGCTCAAACGACTGAAAAACAAAGCCGATTCGCTCATTGCGAACACGGGCCAATGCCGCGTCAGTCATTTTCGTTGTATCCTCTCCATCCAGCTCATAACATCCTGAAGTCGCTCTGTCCAGACAACCTAAGACATTCATCAGCGTGCTCTTGCCCGAGCCGGATGGGCCCATCACGGCAACATACTCGTTTTCTCTTAGTTCCAGGTCAATTCCGTCAAGCGCATGGATACGCTCCACGCCGACTTTGTAAATCCGCATAACGTTCTGAAGTCGAATTATTAGTTTTTCATTTTTCTTTGTCATTGTTTGCGTCACTAACATCATTTGCATCAGCCCCAGCTTCGGCGCTGTCCGCCTTCTTTTTCTTCTTCTCTGCTTCTACTTCTCGCTCGTCGCGTATCTTCTGGTCATGCTTAATACCCTCGAGCACCTTGTATGGTCCAACCACTATCTTGTCCTCTTCCGTAATGCCCGACTTTATTATGGTATTGGTCAGGTTGCTCGGGCCTATCTTGACCGGTGTTACCACCGCCTTGCCGTCGATGTAGCGATAGACCACGGGCGTGAATGTTTTCTCTTTATCGACCTCCGGGCAGTTCTCACGAATCTTCAAAGGCAGGTCATCGACAGCCCTGCCCAACACGGCCTGGCTTGGCACATTAAGAACGTCTTCGTGCTTGATGGTCTCAATATCAACATGGGCAGTAAGGCCCGAAAACAGCTTTTTCACATCACCCTCAAGCAGTATCTCGGTCCTGAAGTATTTCGTAGCGGTGCTTGGAGATATCCTGTGTGTCAAAGCAATCGAATCAACCACGCCTTTGAATTCATCGTCGGGAAAGGTCTGGACGTAAACCGTGGCCTTCTGACCAACTTTCAATTTGCCTACATCGGCTTCATCCACCTGTGCGACGAGCAGCATTGTAGATAAATCCGCCACCTCCAGTATTACGGTCCCCGGATTATTCATTGTTCCAAAAATCACAACCTCGCCGACTTCCGCATTAATCTGGGTTACCACACCATCAATAGGAGATGTTATGGTCGTATAGCTAAGTGCTTCCTTCGCCTGGGTAACCCCGGCACCGGCGGCCTCGAGGTTGTGCTGCAATACGAACAGGTTCAGTTCCGCCGCGTCGAGTGTATGCTTGGCGGATTCATATTGTGATTCGAGCTCGTCAAACTTTAATTTAGACTGGTCGAAAGTGGCCTGGCTAATATCCTGGGATTCGAGTAACCCTTTTTGGCGTTCCAAATCACGTTGGGCCTGTTTTAGTGAAGCGTCAAGGCCGATAAGATTGGCCCGTTGACCGGCAATCCTTGCTTTTTCAACTTCGAGCTGTGCCGCCTGGGCGGCGTAGCTGGCCTCGGCTGAAAGCAGCCGGCTCTGCAAATCCTTGTCATCGAGGCGGACCAGCACCGAAGCCGGCTCCGGTGGATTCGTGTCCGTGCTACCGCAGGTTACAATGTCTCCTTCCTCATAGGGCAGCTCTATAATTCGTGCCATCGTTTTTGCGCTTATCTCCACATTTATCCTGGGTTCGATTTCTCCGGGTGCACTGACAAACTCTATCAGCTCTCCTCGCTGGGCTTTTTCTATGCGAACTACCGTGGGTTTACTTGAGGCACCGGTTTTGACTTTATACACTATCGCGACCACGGAAACAATCACCAGCGTTACGATAACCGTGATAATAATTATGCGAGACTTTTTCACTTTCAGACCTTTCCTTAAAACATATTACTACCGACTACAAGATTCAATTACCAGCTATATAAATATAACGCCTAACTCGATGATTTGTTACGTTATTTCTCTAAAAAAATCAAGTGTACGTACTGATAAGGCCTCAGACGGGCCTGTCAGTGCCGGCAGAAACGGTGCTCCTTTCAAATCGTATAACGAAAAACGATTACTTTAACACAGGAGAGATTATGCCGAACAAATGTTACCGTTTTGTTACGGTTTTGTACTTTTTTCGTTATTTTTTGCGATTTTTTTATTCTTAATCTGCTCAATGCTGAATGGACAAGTGCAGCTCCAGCTTATCGGACACTTTCTCAAATTTACCTTTCCGGTATGAGGCTCTGTTAGGTAATATGCGCGCAAATGGTAAATTACTCACACTTTTTTCTTCTTATTACTAAAAGTATTCTGATAGAAGAATTACATCATATCGCTGGTAAAAGAAGGTTGCTTACCAACGCGCAGACGGCAGAATGTCACCTGCGAAAATCAAGATACGAACGAAGTAAGAATATTATTTTTTAAGATGGTTTCTTAAGATGTGCTATGGCGCCTGCATTGCCTCCCCCAATTAACACAAACCGAATTCTTGTATATTGCCTATTTTGACTGCCATTCGGATAAATAAAGCCAGATCCTTATTAAAACAGAATCTGGCTTCGGAGGAGGGTGATGAAAAGCTGATAATAGCTTTCCGAAAAATCCTTTTTTCTAATTCTAATACTCCCTTTCATTATTAATCGATTAAATACCTGGAATTTCTTTAACGAAAAGGAAGAAAACTGTAAAAAATTTACACTTTTCTTATCAGGAATCAAGCTTTTAATTGAAAAAAAGTGAAAATATTTTTGTTTTTTTGCAAATAGCCATATTTAGCTCTAAAACTCCACTACTTTACGCTTGATAAATTCATTTTGTTCTCATATTTTAACTGATAGATTGTTATTTCTTTTTCTTTCTTTTCAAGATAGTAAGTTATGGATACCAAAATTACGATAGCGGACTTGCTGGATGCCAAGCGCCAAAATCGCAAGATTGCTGCGATCAGTTGCTACGATTATACCACCGCTCAGCTCACCTCGCAAACGGATGTCCAGATGATATTGGTAGGTGATTCTGCTGCCGAAGTTGTTCTCGGCTTTGATTCAACTCTACCGGCGACAATGGATTTTATGGTCACTATAACTGCTGCGGTGAGGCGGGGGGCGCCGAATGTATTTCTGGTTGCAGATATGCCGTTTCTGTCTTACCAGATTGGGCAAGCCGAGGCGGTGAAAAATGCCGGCCGATTCGTTGCTGAGGCAGGGGCACAAATGGTAAAAATTGAAGCGACCGGTGCGTATCTTAATGTAATTAAAGCAGTTAGCGATGCCGGCATAGCTGTTATGGCTCATATCGGCATAAGGCCGCAGAGCATCGGTAAGATTGGACGATTCAAGGCTGAGGCAACCACGGCAGAGATAGCTGCCGAGCTGGTAAGTCTTGCTCAACAAATGGTCGATAGCGGTGCCGGCTCGCTGCTGATTGAAGGGACCGCTGCGGAGGTGACCGAGATTATCACAAAACGTTGCGAAGTGCCGGTGATTGGCTGTGGTTCAGGACCGGACTGCGATGGGCAGATATTAATTGCACCTGATATTCTTGGGCTGACGCAAGGCCCAAGTCCAAAGTTCGCAAAGAGTTACGGCAGTCTGGCCAAGGAGACTATTGAGGCGTTCAATGCCTACGCCAATGAAGTACAAAGCAGCCAATACCCCGACACAAAGCATAGTTACCATATGAAATCCGGTGAGCTGGAGAGACTCCGGCAATTGCTAAAAGATAAAACTTAGGAAGAAAAGTTCGATCGGTTTGAGGCTTAAAGTTCGAACCCTGCAATCTCCGTCCCGCAATAAGGACATTTCGAATCTTCTATATTATTTACAGCAATCCTATAGCCGATGCGTTCAATCAACATTCGCTCGCAATTGTAGCAGAAAGTACTTTCGGATTTCGACCCAGGCACATTACCAAGATAAACATAATGCAGCCCTGCGGATTGGCCTATCTCGAAAGCCCGCTCCATACTGCTCATAGACGTCGGCATCGAATCCAGATATTTATACTGCGGATGGAACCTGCTGATATGCCACGGGACATCAGGCCCGGCTGCTGAAACAATAAAATCGGTAAGTTTTTTCAGCTCGTCCTCGGAATCATTTTCGCCCGGCACCAGCAGGGTAGTAATCTCCAGCCAGATATTTGTCTGTTTAGCGATGTAGCTAATCGTATCAAGTACCGGCTGCAATCGTGCCCCGCATAATCTTTTGTAATAATCCTCGCTGAACGCTTTGAGGTCAACGTTAATTCCGTCCAGCCAGTCGCCGGCAAAGTCAATCGCTTCGGTTGTCATATAGCCGTTACTGACAAAGACATTCGTCAGGCCGCGTTCTTTTGCCAACCGGCCACAATCGTTACACAGCTCCATAAAAACCGTCGGCTCGGTATAGGTATAGGCGATACTCTTGCACCTGTTGCGAACGGCAGCCTCGACAATTTGCTCCGGCGTTATCGGTTCTCCATCGATTTGTCCTCGTTCTATCGCGGCCTGGCTTATCTGCCAGTTCTGGCAGAATTCACAGCGAAAATTACAACCCATCGTGGCGATTGAAAAGCTGCGGGTGCCGGGCTGAAAATGAAATAACGGCTTTTTCTCAATCGGATCAGGATTGGCCGAGCAGACCTTATCGTAAGTCAGTGCGTATAGCACTCCATCTATATTCTTGCGCACGCGGCACCTGCCGAGCTTGCCATCGTCAATTACACACCAATGGTTACACAATTTACACTGAACCTTTTTATCTTCGGCTGTCTCCCAGAGAACTGCCTTCTTGAGATTTTCCATTTCCACTTCCGTTGTAAATTTCTTCGATAAATGAGTTTTATTTTCTGCAATCTAATATATAGAATAGGTAAAGTGAAATCAATAAATATGGTAACTCTGTAAAAAAATGAACTATATCAGTCGTATAAAGGAGATGCTGGCTTATGGCAATCCGTGTAAAACTGAACGATATAATCGAAGGCCTGGATTTCCAGTCGGATGAGAGGCACTCATTTCTGGACAAAAGGACTGCAGAAGTGGTATCTATTAGTGACGAAGAAATGCAGGCAGCTGAAGACGATGAGCCAATTGAGGATTTCCCGGATTGGCAGCAAAACCTGGTCAGAATCGCTAAAGAAATAGTCGATGAGACGGGAGATTACATTGGCTTGCCCACAAAATTCGACATTGATGAATACAGTATTATGGAAAAGTTCTGCCTGTCCCTTAATGATGATGAAATGAGTGAAGCTCTTTATAGCGCAATAAAAGGCAGCGGCGCCTTTCGGCGTTTCAAAGATGCTATACACGAATATGACATTGCCGACGACTGGTACGAGTACCGCAACGATGTGCTAAAGGAAATCGCCATCGAATGGTGCCAGGAAAATGATATTGAGTTTCAGGATGAATAGGCTATGAACGAATTATTTAAGGCTCTTAAGAATTTCATTGTCAGAGACATAATTTATATCATAGGCGGTGCTTCTGTGATTCTTAGTTCTTAATATCTTTTTGACAAGATAAGCATTGTCGAGAAATGTAGTACTTTTGGCTATTTATACATCGCTGGAATAGCTTATGCCATTGGATATTGTCTTCAAGAAATATTTTCTTTATTTGGTCTTATAACAACTATGTATTATTTCGAGGTCCCTTATCACATAAAGCAGTTATATGAACGCTTTACACGCCAAGATTGGGAAGATGTTCCAGAATTTGGAATAAAAGAAGTGATTGAAATTAACGATAAAGCACATGAAGATAACAAGTACATTCTTCAGCGACTAATATCTCTTATGCAAGTTGGTACAACCATGGGCCCCTGCGCTATATTATCGGGCTTGTTATTGTACTTCAAAGTGCTTCTCATATTTCTTGAATCACCATATGGTTGCTTGTTTACCTGTCTTAAGGACATTTTAAAAAACCTACTATTCGTGTGGTTATTTGCGGGCGTGGTTATACTAACTGGTATCTTGCTGATATTATTAGGATGGTTGAAAGCAGTTCAACAGATGAAGTTTACCTATGACCTTTACTTAAAAGATTGTAAGAATCCACTAAAATCTTAACCGGGTGCTTTACAATACAATCGCTGATATGCTCTATCTGCATTTTACAGGCGGCGCATTCGGTTAATACGTTTTTGGTAGGTGATTTTTCCAGTGCCTCTTTTAAGCTCGCGGATATCTGAGAGGAAAGTTCGTAATTTTTCTTTTGCATACCGAAAGTGCCTGCCAGGCCGCAGCAGCCGGCCTTGAGGTCAACGACTTCGACGCCGCAAAGCTCCTGCAAAAGCTTTATGCTCGCCCCCTCATCACCTACAGCGCACAAATGGCAGGGCAAATGATAAACAAACTCATCCGTTATCGACTTTGTCGGTGCCTTCAACTTATTTTGCTTAAACAGGCCAAAGAGATAATTCATCAATTCATAAGTATTTTCAGAGACAAGCTCAGCATCCGGCCCGGCGACAAAATGTCGCAGCTCTTGCTTCAAACAAAGTGCGGCACTCGGCTCGGAACAAATTATCTTGTAACCTTCACGCACCGCCTTGGCTAAATGTTTTACGTTGTATGCCAAATCCTTACGTGCGGTCTTGACGTCACCATAAATAATCGCCGGCAGGGGGGCAGGTAATTGCTTCGGCAAAATCACCTCGATTCCATTTGTTCGCAGAACATCCAGAAAGGCAAAACCCAATTCGTGGTCGTTATAATTTGCGTATGTATCCACAAAATATGCCACCCTATCAATGGGCTTTTCTATCGGCTCGCAGGCAGCTAAATATTTGCGTCCCGCTTTCAGGAACGGGCCGTGCCTGAACTTAGGCATACTTCTTCGCTTATCTATGCCGGTAAATTTCTCCAGCAGCAGCTTGAACACCGGCAACCGCATCACAAAATTCGATAAAGGCGAAAAAATGCTGCCTGAGATACTAAGGTAGCGATTATGACTGAGAACCAGCTCTGTCCATCGCAGGCCCCTGCGTTTGACGTACTGGGCCCTGGCCGCTATCATCATCTCGGAAACATCAACTCCCGACGGACATTGCATCAGGCAGGCCTTGCAATTAACGCACAAATCCAGAAACTTTCTAAACTCCGGCGATTCAAAGTCTTGTTCATCTAACTGTCCTGTCGCCCAGAAATGCAGTATATTAACCTTTGCTCGCGAGGTGCCCAGTTCCTCACCCATCGCCCGGAACACCGGACACATTCGCAAATCCGGCTCGCAGCTTCGGCAAAGACCACATCCGTAGCACTGCTCGAGTTTGACGGCAAGCTCATCTTTTTCAAAAAGCAAATCCGTTTTAACTCTTTCCGGCAAGACCTTATATTCAGCCCGCAGGTTCTTGACCATAACATCAGCATCGGGATTGATTATCTTGCCCGGATTCATCAGACCATCGGGGTCGAATATATTTTTGATTTTACACAGTAATTCATAATACTCATCACCGTATTGCCCTCGCACGAAAGGTGCTCTTACCAGGCCTTCTGCGTGTTCGCCGCTTATCGTGCCGCCCAACGACCAGGCAAGCGAAAAAACATCATTCGCCATCGACCTCATTTTTTTCACGTCCGCCGGGTCACTCAAATCCATATACGGCCGCACGTGCAGCAGACCATCACCAGCGTGACCATAAAAACACATCTCGATATCATAACGCTTTGAGATTTCCTGCAGGCCCGAAATATATTCCCCCAGCCGAGCGTTCTCAACAGAAGTATCCTCCATAAATTCTATTGGATGTTTATTACTTCTTTTCCTGTAGATTAGCGGCCCGGCGTCATTGCGCGACTTCCACAACCGCTCCTGTGCCTTCGTCTCAAAAAAAATACTCCGTCCGCTCGCTATTGCGCCGACAGCAGAATCGGTTTTTTTTATCTTCTCTTTCACCTGCTCCTGTGTTTGGCCGGTATGCTCGACCAAAAGAACAGCAGCCGCACCGGCAGGTAAAACATCGCGATATTCCGGCAGCGCCTCAAATGCCATATCGATTAAGGTCTTATCCATCAGCTCGCACGCCGAGGCGCCGTTATCAACTATAATCGGCGCCGCCTGTGCCATTTTCTCAAGACAGTCAAACTCAAGCTGCAACAGACCTTTAGCCGCCGGTATCTCAACGGTCCTGAGCGTAATCTTTGTAAAAATAGCCAACGTTCCTTCAGAGCCTGTTAGCAATCGGGCCAAATCAATCCTGCCGTTATGGCAAATCCCTGCAATGTTATAGCCGCTTCGGTTTCGCCTGGATTTAGGTTGGGCGGTATTGATAATCGCTTCTTTGTCCGAAAGGACGGACACGCACTCTCTCACAATCCAGTCGAGCCTGTCGTCCCGTGCCTGTTCCGGGTCAAAATCATTTTTGAATTCAACTACACTGCCGTCAGCCAGGACCGCTTCGATGCTTTCCACGTAGTCGGCGATATAACCATATTCAAGCGAATGGGCACCGGTTGAATTATTGGCAACGCACCCACCTACTACCGCCCGATTGGCGCTCGACGGGTTGGGCCCGATTTTCCTGCCGAACTCAGCCAGGCATTTATTCAAATCGTCTAATACAACGCCCGGCTCGCAAACTACCGTCTTTCCTCCGTCTCTGACATCAATAATCTTGTTCATATACCGGGTCATATCGAAGACTATACCGCTGCACAGCGACTCTCCCGCCAGTCCGGTGCCTGCTCCGCGAGCAGCAATTGGTATATCTTTGGCGCCGGCATATTTGACAACGGCAGCCACGTCGCCGCTGTCATGCGGCGCTATTACGCACGCAGGAACTATCCTGTAAATGCTCGCATCGATGCTGTATGCAGCCCTGTGTAGTATATCAGCAAAAACATCCCCCAGCACAACTTTAGCCAAATCGGATGCAATCTGTTCCGGTCCGGCGTTCATCACTTCTTTTATGTCCTTACGCACTTGTGTTCTTTCTGACTATTACTCGAAATCACGAGGCAGGAACTGGGCTTGGGAAATGGTTCCGCTCATCCGCAGGACTGCAAGGTCGTCTTCGCTGACCTGTCCGTTGATGAACTGCTGAACAATAGGATGGGGATGGTTACGAATGTGGTCGGCATCGCCGTCGGCAATAATTTTGCCGTTATGCAGCATAATGATACGGTCCGCTATTTTATAAGCGCTTCTCATATCATGAGTAACAACAACGGATGTTATGCCAAGCTCTTTTTGCAGCTTCCGTACAAGCTCGTTGATGACATCCGAACGGATGGGGTCCAATCCCGTAGTCGGCTCATCGTATAAAATTATCTCCGGATTTAGCGCAATTGCCCTTGCCAACGCCACTCTCTTTCGCTGGCCCCCGGAAAGATTCGCCGGATAAAATTGCTGAAAACCGTCAAGACCTACCATAGCTAATTTGGCCTTTACAAGCTCTTCGACCTCTCTCCAGTTAGTTATCTTACAATGCTGTCTTATCGGAAATATTATATTTTCAGTAACATTAAGACTGTCAAACAACGCCCCTCCCTGGAAAAGAAAACCGAAATGCGTACGGATTTTGTTTAATTCATTCTCACTCAGATTATCGATTTGTTGGTCCTTAAAATAAACCTCGCCGGAGTTCGGCCTCAATAACACTATCAAATGTTTTATTAAGACAGTTTTGCCGCATCCGCTCGGGCCGATCACAACGGTCGTCTTGCCTTTCTCAATCGTCAGAGAAATATTATCCAGAACGACATTGCTGCCGAACCTTTTAGTAAGGTTCTTAATCGCAAGCACACCATTGGAGCTTGTCTCCTTGTCGAAATTATTTTTGTATTTCGTTTTCACTTGCTGTTCTTTTTTGTTCGCTGCCTGGCCCCGCTTGTTGCTGGCGGGGGAACGTTGTCATTAGACCAGACTTTTGAGCGGCCAAAATGTATTGTAAATCGCTTTGAAAATCACCGCCAGTGCAAAATCCAGTGCTAATATAGAAATAAAACTGGCCACGAATGCTTCTGTGCATGCCCGTCCTACACCCTGAGCACCCTCCTTGCACGTAAAGCCCTTATAACAGCTAATCGCTGCAATCGCTACACCAAAGAACAAACCTTTTATAACACCGATAGTTATGTCCCACAGTTCCACGCCGGAGGCACTAAAGTCCCAATACGTCCGACTGTTAATGCCCAATTGGATAACGCTTACAAAATATCCGCCGATGATACCCATCAAGTCCGCATAAATAATCAGAAATGGCGTAAGCAGCAGGCATGCCAGAACTCGCGGTGCAACCAGATATCGTATCGGGTCCGTCCCCATACTCCTGACCGCATCAATTTGTTCAGTAACATTCATCGTTCCCAGCTCAGCGGTCAAAGCTCCCCCGATACGCCCGGCCAACATAACCGCCGCAAGCACAGGCCCTAATTCCTTCACTACTGAGATATTAATCAGAACGCCTAAGTGCTCTTCCAGTCCCATACCCGCAAGCTGGTCGTACGCCTGGACCGCCAATGTCATTCCCACAAACGCACCCGTTATCATTACAACCGGGACACTGTGAACACCGATGATATTCATTTGTGTCCATATCAATGGGTACGTGCGAGGGTTCAGACAGCTCCGCAAAGACACAATCATCGACTGCCAAACAAACCTGCCAAACTGCCCCATATTGCTTACGCTGCCTATTGTTTTAGCACCTATTATGCCAATCATAGTATTTTACTCCAAAACCAGGTCTCAGAACAAATCCCACTCCCGCTACGGCTCGGGCCTTCCGGGCTGCGGCGGGCTCCGCCCCGACGAGCGCCGAGACGAGAGCTCATCCTTAATAGTAAATTGTCAACAGTTGATAATCAATTGTCAATTAAAAAAAGGGCCTATACCAAATTGGTATAGGCCCTGAGGTGACATGAGTCTGTTATATCAACGAATCAATTTTAATTACCAGGCAAATACCGGCTTACGGTGCCGGAGGATACAGTCGAATATCATCGAAGTACATTGTACCTGAACCGCCGGCCACTGGATTGTTCCTGTTACCAAGACCAAGGGCAATCGTATTGATGTTGGCCAGGTTCACACCCTGGTCGGCAAACGCCTGCAGGGGAATACTCCATTCTGTCCATCTGCCTATCTGTGTGGCATCAGGATTATCATGATTGACCACCGCGCTGCCGTTGAGAGCAACATACAACGTCTCAGCAGCGTTAGTTGAACTGCCCCTGAACCAAATCGTCAGTGTGTCGACACCTTTCTCGGTCCAGTCACGCGGGTAAGTCAACGTCAGAGTCGCCTCAGAGTAACCAACACTATTGTCGTAGAATAGAGGCATCGACTGGTTGCCTCCGTGAACGATAGTTTGCTCTGCAAAAGGAGGATTTTCATAACCAACGAGAGAGCCGTTTGTCGGGACGCCGTATCCGTCTATCCACGCATTAAATATCCTGTTGCTCTCGGGGTCACCGGGGTCAAGGTCATTGTAGCTCTCAAAATCGTCCACGATAAGGAAGTTAGCCGTTGTAAAGCTCCAGACAAGGCCTACCCACGGACTGTTGGTGTTGGCGTTATTGACCTCATCAATACGCCAATAGTAGGTGGTATCCCACTCAAGCTTGCCGGGGTCATAGGTCTCAGCACCAAGGTCACTGGTGCCTTTATACTCCGGCGAACCGGTATCAGCATTGCGTACGGCGTCTTTTTCTGTGCCGAAGTATATTTGATGCGAAGCTGCAAAAACACTCGGTGACCACTTAATAATCTGTGTCTGTTTTACATCCACAGCACCATTCATCGGGTCCAGACTTCCGACTGCACCCTCAGCAGTAAAGCTCCATACGTCGCCTTTATACGTGCTGATAACATCAAACTCATCGACCCGCCAGTAGTAAGCCTTAGCCATTTCAAGTGTTCCGGGAGTATAGGTTGTAGTTCCCTGAGGGAGACCTCCGGCGGCGTTGTTGACCTCGTCAAAATTATCACCGAAGTATATATAGTGCAATTTCGAACCGAAGCCTGCCGTCCAGCTAAGCCTCACATCCACGTCAACAAGCTCGGTGCCATCCGCCGGGTCGGGTAAATAGGAGGTCTTGGGTGGCACGGTAAAGCTCCAGACTTTTCCTGTCCAGGGACTATTCGGCTCGGCTTCGTTGACCTCATCGATTCGCCAGTAATATGTCGTGCCCGGAACCAGACCATCCGGATAAGGAAATCCGGGAAAGCCGATGATATAACTCGTCGCGGCTTGGTTGCCTTTGAATGTATCGCCGGTGCCGTTGGTTACATCGTCTAAATTCTCGCCTAAGTACACATCGTGGGAGACTGCAAAATCTCCCGGCCTCCAGCTAAGGTTCACCCATGTATCTTCAATGTAGTCTCCATCAGCCGGGATGGCGCGAGAAGCTAAGGGAATTCCTTCACCTTTCATAACAAGCAGAATATCGTCACCTGACAGAGGGTGGTTGAAGATGTGGACATCGTCCACTATGCCATTGTAAAAGTCGCTCGGGCTGTCATCCCATTCCATTCCAATCGACCACCGCACCTGCCCGGACGGGTCGCCGTTGGCTGTCTCCGTGCCTACCAGCTCTCCATCGGTGTATGCATATGCGGTTGTCCCGTCCCTGACATACGCTATGAAATGCCACTGGTCGTCGTTGATAACGGGGGGATAATTATTAGCAGGGCTCGCAGCTTCCACCAGCAAAACATTATTATCAACACCAAAAATGAATTGGTGTCCGCTACCTGAATCGTTAGACCCGATCACGTTGCCGTCACCCGACATCGTGGTTTTGATCCATGCACTGACCGTAAAATTGTTCTCTGTGAGGTCATCGGCTATACTGTTAATTTCGACATATGAGTTGTTAAGCTCCAGCCCGCCGCCAAAATACCCTTCTACCCACTGCGGGTTATCCTCGAGTGTGCCATCATTGCCATAGCCGGACGAATCATAGGCGATGTTGCCTGAACCTTCGTCAAACTTCCACCAGCCGATAAGGTCTGCATTAGCTGTGCTTGTCAAAACCAGACTCAGCACCAAAACAAAACAGACCGAATAAATTAATTTCTTAGACATAATAGTCCTCCTTAAAAATAAAATAATTAGGAATTTTGCTTTGGCCACACACCAAAACACTCGAAAATAAAAAATCGCAAATCGTTTATATCTGCCCGGGTTGATTTTTACGATTTGCTGTTACCTCCTTCCTTCCCATCTTGGCTCGGCCACGCCGGGACACGCAAAAGACTAATCATAGTTGTTAATTGGAATGTAAGAATCTTTACTTACGAAGCACACAGCTCCCATGCTGATTCTGTGCATCGCATCATACACAATAGCTCCTCCTCTGTTCGGTAACCATAAGTGCCACATACACCACAGGACCTATAATAATCAGGCTCAGCTAAATTTATTTATACCATATTGGCAATCCTGTCGTCAAGAGAAATCGATATTTTTAAGGAAAAATCGAGAATCTTTTGGTCACCGACTTGTCCTCCGTCGCTGGTTCCTTCGTGGCTCCTGTCGCGCCATAGCTTTAAGCGAAGGCGGAAGCATCGAGCATCGAGAATCGGGTATTTTTCAATCAAAAACGCTGATACCTTAGAGCAAAAATCAAATTTTCCGAAAAAATTTTAACTGCCTTCATAACATCAGGTTATGAGAATCGGGAATCGAGAATCCAGGCCTTTTTTCGACACAAACACGCAGATAGCTCTAATTATAGAGACACGGCTTTCAGCCGATGGCCGAAAGCCGCAAGTCCGAATGTCATTTCGACAGTAGTCCCGAAGGGACGAAGTGGAGAAATCTATTAAAATGACTTTCATCCTGAGCAGAGTCGAAGGGCTAATTCTCTAATCACCAATTAACTAATTAGTATCTGTTGCGGAAAACGAAAATCGACGATGTCACCCCTGCGAAAGCAGGAGTCCAGTTCGAAAAAGCTGGATTCCCGCTTTGGCGGGAATGACAGATACCGTTTCCGTAACAAATACTAACTAAATGCCTTTCATCCTGAGCGGAGTCGAAGGGCTAATTCTCTAATCACAAATTAACCAATTAACTAACACCATCCCCTGCTGTGCGTCCGTGCAACTTGTGCCCGCGCAGAGCCTGCCCTGAGCGGAGCCGAATGGGCGGGTATCTGTGTCTAAAACATCTACGTAATCTGTGAAACTTATGCCCGCGGAGGCGGGTATCTGGTTTGCAAAATTAACTAATTCGCGAGTTTTTTTTCTTGACCCATCTCCGAAAATGCCGTATTATAATATACAGTAAGCAACTGTTGACGAAGAATTAGATTGTGGGTTGTCCCGTATCTTCCGTGATGGTTTTTTTTACTTTGCAAAGGGGCATATAAAAGGGAAAAGTTTGTAACTCTTTTCTCTAACGGTAGTTAAGTTACAAAGACACTTTTAGCGCCTGTTGTAAAACAGGGGACTAAAGTTTGATTTTGAGCTTTTGATGAGGCGCTGAGAAGTGAATTTAGCGTGAAACGAAATCTGCTTGAAAAAGCGTTCGCTTACCGATGAGGGAGTGTTGGTATTGAGTATAAAATCAGCCAATTATAAGAAAAAAATATATCTTCTAATGCCGAAGATGCCACAATCAGAGGAGATTTTGGCACTAAGTAGCTGATTCTACGCTCCGGCGAAAAGGGTTTCGTAACTCACAGCCATTTCTTTGGGGCTTTCCTGCCGGAAATCCCGCAATTTACCCCTTGAGCGATGTTTTTTAACTCTATGAAAACTGCGAGTGAAAGGTAGGATTTATGAATATTCTGATGCAAATAGGACCGACGACGGTATTCAGTGCGCTTGTTATTGGCCTTCTTCTGGGGGGTTGTCTGGTTGCCGTTGTTTACCAGATGGTTTCCAGGGCGAAGTCCAAAACCTTTGAGCAGGACCTGCAGCGGCAGATTGAAGGTGCTAAAAGAGAAGCGGAGAACATAATTAAGTCGGCCCAGATTGACGCTGCCGCCGAAACCATCAAGAAAAAAGAGGAATTTACATCTGAGGCCAATAAAATCCGTGCTGAGCAGCACGAAACCGAAATGAGGTTAACAAAGCGCGAGGATTCACTTGAACGTCAGGCGGAACTGCTCCAGCAGCGCGAAAAGGCATTAAAACAGCAGCAAAAAGAGATAGATAGAAGAGTGCACAATATTGGTCTAAAAGAAAAACAGCTTTCTGTTCTGATGGCACAGCAGAAGAATCAGTTGCTCAAAATCACAGCGATGAACATTGATGAAGCCAAGGAGCTGCTCTTGAAGCGCCTTGAAGACGAGTGCGAGTACGAGATGTCGGCTTTGATTCAACGCAAGGTTGAGGAATCCAACGAAACTGCCGACGAAAAAAGCAGGGAGATAATCAGCTCCGCCATTCAGCGCTATGCCGCTGAGCATACCTGTGAAGTAACTGTCTCGACCGTCGAGATTCCGAATGACGATATGAAAGGCAGAATTATCGGCAGAGAGGGCCGTAATATTCGTGCCTTTGAAAAAGCCACCGGAGTAGATGTCATTGTCGACGACACCCCCGGAATGATTGTCGTCAGCGGTTTCAGCCCCGTCAGGCGAGAGGTCGCCCGCCTTTCTATGGAAAGGCTGATCCAGGATGGGCGGATCCATCCGTCCCGGATCGAGGAGCTTGTTGCACAGACGAAAAAAGATGTCAACCATAAACTCCTGCAGATCGGCAAGGACGCCGCCGTCGAGACCAACATCAGAGGATTGAGCAATAAGGTGCTGAGTTTGTTAGGTGCTTTGAGCTATAGAACAAGTTATGGCCAAAACGTTCTTCGCCATAGTGTTGAAGTAGCGTTTCTGTCTCAGGTCATGGCTGACGAGCTCGGGCTGGACGGCTCAATAGCAAGACGGGCAGGACTGCTGCACGACATCGGCAAGGCCATAGACCACGACGTTGAAGGCAATCACCCCGCTATAGGCGCAAATTATCTCAAGCGCTTCAGCGAATCGCCCATTGTGCTGAATGCGGTGGCGGGACATCACGGCGATGTCCTGGCAGATAATCCTTATACACCGCTGATTGCCGCGGCCGATGCGGTGAGTGCGTCCCGTCCGGGTGCCCGAAGAGAGACGCTCGAGCGATATATTAAACGACTGGAAAAACTTGAGGAGATTGCGAACAGCTTCAAGGGAGTTGAAAACGCATACGCAATCCAGGCCGGCCGGGAAATCCGCGTCATTGTCAGCGCCGATCAGGTGGACGACGAGGCTGCTATGAAAATTGCACGTGACATTGCCAAAAAGGTTGAGGATGAGATGACTTATCCCGGCGAAATCCAGGTAACGCTGCTGCGTGAGGTCCGCTGCGTTGAATATGCAAAATAACAATCGTATATCGTATGTCGTATGTGGTATGTGGTTTGTTATGAAAAGATTGCGGGTATGGAACAGAACCCAGCGTTGCCGGGTAGGATTTATAAAACCGACAACAAAAAGTATCTATACGAATGGCACATTATGAAAGTGAACATTCTTTGTATTGGTGACATAGTAGGTCGGCCGGGCAGACGTATTGTTGCCGATAAGCTAAAGCGGCTGGTTAGAGAGCTTGAGATTGACTGCGTAATAGCTAACGCTGAAAACGCAGCCGGCGGCTCCGGCCTGACACCACAAATCTATAACAAGCTGCTGCGGTACGGCGTAAATCTGATTACTTTGGGCGACCATGCTTACCGCAAACGAGATATAATCAAAACATTAGAAACAACCGAGAATATTGTTCGGCCGGCAAATCTTTCCGAGCACGCAGCCGGCAGGGGGGTCGCAGTTTATACAACCGCTAAAGGGCCGACCGTTGGGGTGGTCGCTCTGATAGGGCGTCTTTTTATGAAAGGGGCCGACTGCCCTTATAATGCTATTGATAGAATCCTGCCACAGCTTGGGCCCAAGGCCGAGGTTATAATCGTTGACTTTCACGCCGAGGCCACAAGTGAAAAAATCGCGATGGGCTATCATCTTGACGGCAGGGTAAGCTTGTGCTTCGGCACTCACACCCACGTGGTGACAGCCGATGAAAGAATCATGCCCAAAGGCGCCGCGTATATTACGGATATCGGGATGACCGGAGCACACGATTCGGTGCTCGGCCGAGGCGTGGAGAACGTCTTAAAGTCGTTTAGAACACAGATGCCGTTTCCGTTTGAAATAGCGACGGGCGATGTGAAAATGAACGCAATTCTGGTTACTGTTGACAGCAATACAAAAAAGGCTGAGAGCATCAAGCGAGTCAGAATTGACGCCGAGACCAAAGAATCGACAGGCTATGATAGTGACGACGGCAAGCCGGAATACTTTAATAATAACTTCTAAATTGAACACAAATAGTTGTATCGGATGCCGGTTTGATGAGGGCTTCTACCCGTGGCACAAGTTGCTCAGTTTTCACTGGAACGCCAGGCCTCACCTTCGTTTTGCACGCGGCGGGCAAAACGTAAGGTGAAGGCGATTATTGGGCACTATTTTCTTCGTGTTTTCTTCAAAAGTTTTTTGAATCTATTGTTCACGTTTTCGAGGGGTATTCCAGTCTCTATGATTCGCTGATCATCCCAGTTCTCGGGATTGAGCCAGTAATCTGATTTGTCCTGGCATATGCCGGCGAGTTCCGGATCAATATGACGGACGGGAATAGCCGCTGCACTCCAAAGTAACACCAATTGGCGTTCTCTGTCTTTGTTTTTTGGTATGCCTCCTTCAATGTCCCGGTAGTATAGACGCGTCTCTGTCAGTGCATTGGATATTGAGCGCAGAGCATTGTCTGCTACCTCTCGCTCCTCAATGCTCCATTGATGGTATCTATCAAGGACGCCTTCCAGCTTTGTGATTATGTAGTCGATCATATATTCTTTTCCCCAACGTCTGTACTCACGCTTTGGCGCGGCTACACGACAATAGCGGGCAGTGCTTTGTCGTGTCCTCTCATTTCAGAAAGTTGTCGATATCTTTGATCATCCCACGGAGCATGTCGACTTCCTTCAGTTTTGTCTTCTTGTTTCCAAGGCTCTTGCGGATTTCGATCAGAAGGGCGCCCCAGAGTCGCATCAGCTCTTGCGCATCTTAGTTTCCAGTCCGCTCTGCTTCGTACGTGTGTTGCAACATTGCATTGTAGGCACGGACAACTTCGTCCGAACCGAGCAAGCAGAGTTGAAATGCGGTCTTTCTGTATTGGGGTGAGGTAATCATCTTGATCACGCCCGCCCTTGCTTTCTCAGATGTGTCCGAGAAAAGGGTGATGTAGGGCTCCAAAATTTCCCAGTAGGTCTTCGTCCGCGTTTCTCGTAGGTTTTCCTCTGCGGCCCTGAGTTCCTCCACTTTGGACTTGAGAAACCATGTGATGATGCCGCCTACGATTATCAACAGCGTCGGGACGAGAGCGTTCAGTAGGTCCATCATCTAATTTCTCCTGCATCTAACAATGATTGTACGGTCTGTATAAAATGGGAAACACAGAGAAGTTTCTTTCTGTATAAGAAGTTCTCGTTACTTCTTCAATACTCGTGTAACCTCTTGGGTTTCAACGAATTAGGTCCTTTCGTACCTTTCGTCCCGTCATGAGAACATCTCGGCTTCTATAAACCGCATGTACTTGTTGACGTAGAACATATCCGGTTCATGTTTTATGGCTCGCATACGTATACTGAACCGTGGGTCCTGTGGCTTGGCTGAATCAAAGAGAATGAGCCCTATACCGAATACAGCGCAGAGCGAGTCAAGTCGAGCAACCTCGTCCTGAGGAGAGAGTTCGGGAATCACCAAATACGACTTGTGGCTGAAGAGCCTATACGAACAGGCCTGCCCAAATGCCGTTATTAACTGTACGGCATCCGTCTTTATCTCCGCCGAGACTATTTCGACCGGTGCCTGAATAATGTCGCTTCGCTTCGACTCACGCTTCCCGATAACGTCCGGGGTACCCCACTTATCCCGAAACTTATTTCCGCCAAGGGGAATTGCATTTGTGCACTCTTCTAAGTCGTTCTGCAAGTAGTCCGCAAATGATTTGTAAAAATCTTCCTCCTTTATCTTCTTCGGTGGCTTCGGAAGGAGTTTCTCTTGAAGTTGCTCTGTACCTTCCTCCCGGAATTCCATCAGTCTAAACAATCCGCGGGAGGGCTTATAAACCTTGTCCGATTGCTTCTGGTCCAGATCCCAGACGTTACCATGTATGTGTTGAGCTTTAACGTGTTATCGGACTCCGACACCATGCGCACCAGATCAGAATAGCGAATCCCGTCCGGCCGATCCCTGAGTAACTCAAGAGCTATGGTGACTATCCTTTCGCCAATTGTTTCCATATTTATACCTTGGTCCCTTTCTGTATTCCTAACAATAATTATACAGTTTGTATAAAACGAAAAACACAGAGAAGTTTCGGCCTGTATAAGAAATCCCCGATGCTTATTCCGTTAATGAGCAGAATATGCAAACTGTGGTCCGATGTCAAGCGCGAGTTTTGGGATTTGGGTGGATTTTCATTATTTTGCACACCCGCCCGGAGGACCCCGCACCAATTTACAGGCCTAATTCGTGCGGGGCAAGAAAAATGGTGGGGCAAGCCCCTAACCTACGGTTGCTTCTTCCATACGACATATAGCCGCTCAAGTAGAGAATATAATGTGTAGAGTCATTTGGTCATTAGTTTTCTTATAGCTTCTTCGTTGAAGCCAGGGACGGGCCTATGGAACCCTATTCTGTAGATTATGATTATTATTACAACAGCAAGGATCGCCCACAAGAAGTATCTTCTAACAGGAAGAACTTTCATGCTATTACCTTTCCACATGTAATTGTATTTCTCATACAGAATAACAATGATTATACAGTATATTTGTATAAGAAGTTTCTGATGCTTCTTCCGTTAATGAGCAGAATATGCAAACTTCGGGCCGAGGTCAAGCGCGAGTTTTCGGATTTGGGTGAAAATTTATGCTCGAAGGTAGCTAAAGCCGAGGAAATTCTAAGCACTAAATCCTAAATTCTAAACAATATCGAATGTTCAAAAATACAAATTCTCAAAACGAAAAGACTCAGACATTCTGGATTCCCGCTTCTGCGGGAATGACACACGCCTTAAGAATTACGATTTTTCCCATCCACTTCATTCGCTTCACTCATTCAGTGGCTGCCACCGGCTGGCCGAAATTCAAAATACCAAAATATAAAATTACGAATGTAGCAAAAGCACTCTCAGACCACGGCTACTACGAAGGATAAAAGCCCAGCTCTGCGAAGCTCGTCTTGAGGGGTAAAATATTTTTGCAAATGCCCTTGACTTCTCTGACGAAAGGTTTATAATAATTATACGGAAATCTCTAACGCCCCTGTTTTCATCCTCCCCGGATGCAGCAGGGGCACTTTTTCATAATCATCATTTCTTTTGCCTTAATTTCACTAAAAAAAGGTCGATAATTATACATAACTTTCTCTTGCCGCCCCGGCCCTCTTTTTTTCCAAACTTTTCTCTGAAGGTGGGAGGTTTTTTTGTGCGCTCGGGGGTGGCAAGAGGAAAAAATCGAAAGATAAAAATTTTTCCTTTGATTTGATGGCTTTCAGGCTTATAATCACATTAGATGCGAGACGTTACAGAAACTAACAGGCGGTGCAAAAAATGTCTTCATCAAGCACCTGCCGGTATCTCGCTGTTATTTCCTCTCCATCCGCACCGCGGGGGCATTTCTATTTGGCTGGGTGCGATTGTGGTGAGAAGGGAATGCTAAAAGTCTGCTTTGCCCAATGCCTCAATTTGCCTCTTATCGGACTTGGATATATAAAAGCAGCGACCATTAAAATAATGACTAAAACCAAAGCAAGCTTGAAAAGTCGGACATGACTTGCTCGATTGGCTGCTTTTAAATCATTTTTTAGATCTTTTATTTGATTTTTGGTTTTTTTTCTATTCATATTACACCATCAAGTTTTTTACGTTTTTATAGGAACAATCGTAGCAACCATATCAATCCCATCATACAGGAAGATATTCGCACAAACATCATTGAGACGATATGTGAGGTACCGCCAAGCTTTTGAGAGATTAATCCCGTTAGGATTTCACTCCCTAATAATAAATACTAAACTCTCAAAGCGCGCCAAAAACTTATATTCACCTATTAAAACATAAGAAATATTTACTATAAAAGCAAGAGGAACACAGAATCTCACAAAACACCCCTTAGCTTTCAATTTAAAATGCTTCACAGGCCATCTCAAAGACGAAGATCGTCTTGATGAGTATCATAAGAATTTTTTCTGCATTTTTTCTGGAAAATGCCCTTGACATTACTAACAGAAGGTGTATAATCATTTTGTTGATTGAACGCCGCCCCTGTTTTCATCCTCCCCGGATGCAGCAGGGGCACTTTTTCATAATCTTCATTTCTTTTGTTTGCTCTTGACCTTGCTGACGAAAAGGTCTATAATCATACTGTCATTTGGACAATGCCCCTGCTCCCTCCTCAAATCTCGCTTGTTATAAAAGCAGGGGCTTTTTTTATATGCTTATAATTTATAGACTATCATGCTTTTGATTGCACCCTGCAATGATTTTATTGATAAACAGGTCCTTAAAGAGTATAGTGTTGGCAATGAGTTTTTTGAAGGGACGTGGCAATGAAGCGATATACAATTTTGGTTGTGTTAGCGTGCTTTTTCGACTGGGCTGGTGCGGTCTTCGGTGAGGAGTTATCAGGTGAGCTTAGGGCGGCGGCGATAGAGGCAAGGATTCGGCAACATCGAATGGGTGAGCTGGTCGTAAGGGCCAAGCCGGCAGCCCAGGTGCACGTCGAACAGTTACGCCATGAGTTCTGGTTCGGGGCTGCTTTGTCTTCGGGGGCATTCAGCGGGCGCTTGAGCGCAGAAGACCAGAGCCGGTACGAGGAAACGTTTCTGAGTAACTTCAATGCGGCCGTTACCGAAAATGCGCTGAAATGGCATGACATGGAGCGCCGACGCGGAGACGTGAATTATGGCGTTGTGGACGCGATACTCACGTGGACCGACAAACATGAGATTCCATTACGAGGGCATTGCGTGTTCTGGGGCATACCGGGGCGAGTCCAAAACTGGTTGAAGCAGTTGGACAACGATGCTCTGCGCGAGACCCTAAAAAACCGTGCGACGACCATCGCTCGCCGCTACCGGGGGCGATTTGCTGAATATGACCTCAACAACGAGATGATGCACGCCAACTATTACGCGGACCGCCTCGGGCCCGGCATTACCAAGGAGATGGCAAACTGGTTCAAAGAGGCGGACCCCAACGCCAGGCTTTTCGTGAACGATTATGATGTCCTAACCGGCAACCGGCTGGAGGATTACATCAAACACATTCGCGGGCTGCTCGAACAAGGCGTGCCCCTCGCTGGAATCGGTGTGCAGGGGCATCTGCACGGAGAGTCCTTTGACCCGGAGGCCTTACATCATGCCTTCAACGAGCTTGCCAAGATAGGTCTGCCGATTCGGGTGACCGAGTTCAATATGCCCGGCCAGCGCTCGGCATTTCTGCGACGGCGAGACTTGAAGCTGACGGCGGAGCAGGAGCAGGCCAAAGCGAAAGCCTTGACGGACTACTATCGCATCTGCTTCTCGCATCCGGCGGTCGAGGGGGTTCTTATGTGGGGTTTCTGGGAGGGTGCGAACTGGATTCGGCAGTCCTCTCTCTATCGTCGGGATTGGACGCCCACGCCGGCAGCCGAAGCGTATCGCGACCTGGTCTTCAAACAATGGTGGACCAACTGGGAGGGTAAAGCAGACGCGAACGGGCAATGCCGGGTTCGTGCGTTCTACGGCAAGTATGCCGTGACGTGCGGGGCAGAGCAGAAGCAAGTGTTACTTAGTAAGGAAAAGGGACAAGTGACTGTGCGCTTCGAGTAACAAAAGACATCTTTCTGAGTGAGCTAAAGTAAGTTAAAGTGCCTACCAGCCGTGCGAAAGCCACGGCTCGGCAGGAAGTGAGATAAAGTTGGATGACGAAAGACAGGAGGCACAGAGAAAAGGCAAAAGTAAAAAGGGGCTTATACCGAATCATTCTGTATAAGCCCCTAATTGTCTGCACTTGCGTAACAGCAGGTACAATTGATACAAATCAACCTTCCCATCCTCGAAAAGTACGATGTCCCTTCTGGATGAGCAGTCCAATCAGTTCAACGTCAGTTCTGTAAGCTATTTACAACTTTACCTACTCGGGCGCCGATACCGAGAAGCTCCAGACCGGGCCCGTAACCCACGTGCCGTAGAACACATCGGCTCGCCAGTAGTAGGTTGTGCCGGGCTCCAGCAGACCAGGATCAAAACCGGTCTCCATCAGCGGAGGACCAAAGCCTGCGGGTGCATTGGTCACCTGATCGGCGTCCGTCCCAAATTGCACGACATACATCACCGGGCTCCAGTCGGCGGACCAACTGAGATCTGTCTCAGTGTCTGTGACTGTTTGGCCATCGGCTGGCTGGGGATTGTACGCCCCCCTGGGGGGAATCCAGAAGCTCCAGACATCACCTCTCCACGGACTATTCGGGTCCGCATCATTGACCTCATCGATTCGCCAATAATAGGTTGTGCCCGGAACAAGACCGTCCGGGAAAGGAAATCCGGGAAAGCCGACAACAAGAAACGTCCCGGCTTGATTACCCTGGAACACGCCTTCGGCCTCGTCGTTTACGTCGTCGAAATTCTCGACCAAATATACATCGTGCGAGACCGCAAAATCTCCGGCCTTCCAGGAGAGATTGACCCATGTGCTCTCGAGCAGGGAACCATCTTCCGGGTCAGGGCCTCGCGCAGGAGGGTAGCCCGCTGCCCCCAACATAGAAGCCTTAGGCACTCTAACAAAACTCTATGATTTTTCGCCAACATATTAAAAGGCAACCAATTATCAGGAACGCTTGATGAATATCGTCACGTTTTTCATAACGAACACGCAAACGCCTTTGATTGAACAGCCAATCAAACGCAGCCTAGACAACGTAACGGAATTTGCCAAGGCCGCTGCCATGCTCTGTATTACGCTTTGCAATTTGTGGCGTCACATTATGCTGCCGCAACGGTTGACGGATTTTTTCCTCAGCATCATAAGCACGATCTGCAAAGACATTGTCCGGTCGTTTTCGTGGACGTCCCCGCGATTGCTTAATAGGTGGAATGCCCTCGACCAATGGAATAGCCATTTCAGAATCATGAACGTTGGCACCTGTGTGTTCAATAGCCAGTGGTATGCCTCGGCCGTCAACTATCAAATGGCGTTTCGAGCCGTTTTTGCCTCGATCCGTGGGATTTGGGCCTGTTTTCGCCCCCCAAAAAGTGCTCGGACAGAACAACTGTCCATGGCCGCAACGGACCAGTCGATGGTATCGGCAATGCCCAACTTGTTCAATAATGCGTGCCATATTCTCTGCCATACGCCGGCAATCTGCCAATCTCGCAGGCGTCGCCAGCAGGTCATACCGCTGCCGCAACCCATTTTCCCGTGGCAGATATTCCCAAGGCGTGCCCGTTTTGAGCACAAAGAGAATGCCGGTTAGACAGGCACGGTCTGGGATGCGGGGGCGACCACCCTTGGGCTTGGGTGGTTCTGGCGGAATATGTGGTTTTATTTGTTCCCATAGTTCATCAGAGAGTAGTGGCTTAGCCATAATACTGTCCTCCATAACATCAGGTTATCATTGCCTCCGGATGTTATATCGGCTAAACTACGACTCAATTATTAGGTTTTGTTAGAGTGCCTTAATCTCATCCTGTGTGCGCACAATGTCTGAAATACGCACCTCATCAATGATTCCGTGGAAACGTCCACCACCATCAGCCTTGTAGCCGAGGTAGAGCACGTCAGCGGTTTGGTCGATCGTTGCGGCCACGTCTCCCTCGATATTGAGCTCGCCATCCACGTAAATCTGTGCTCTCTCAGTGGCACTGTCGAACGTCGTCGCGACATGATGCCACTCGTCCAGGTGCTCTTCGAAATCGTAGCTCCCTATAGACTCGAGACGCGCTCCCCAGATGCCGAGCCACAGGGCACCGTTGGTGTTAACCACCCATTGATAGGCATTGGCCTTAAATACAATCGCTCCACCGTTGCTCCAGCCCTTAGGATTGGAAAACACCTTAATCCAGGCTCCTACCGTGATGTCACCTGTCTGCGGGTGCAGGCTCGGGCTGTCATCCACAACGACCTGGGAGTTTTGCCCGTTGAATTCCAAAGCCGCTCCTCCGGTCATTGCATCTGTTACCCACACTGCGTTTTCGACAGTACCGCGGTTACCGTACGATGAAGAATCCTCAACAAAGTCCCCGCTGCCTTCATCAATTTTCCAGTACGCCAATGTGTGCTCGTCCACGGGCTGAGCGAATACGATATTAGCTTGAATTAGAATGACTGCCATAACTACCGTTTTCATAAGTATACCTCCTAATTTTGTAAAACACCGAGCTTTTCCGACAATAGTGCACGTGCTATATATCGATGGCCGATTGAGCAGAAAAAAATGAAAATCGCAAATTTCTTACGGCTTGCCACTTCCTCCTTCCTTTCCGTCGTGGCTCGGCCACGCCGAGACAGGCAAAAGCCCAATATGAGCCATCGGTCGAAATGTATAAACTTCACTTTCGGAGTACAAAGCTCTTTATTGAAACAATGTACTTCGTTCCTTGGCCTTTCAGCTAAGCTAATAACTGTAAAATTACCAGCAATTCGCTCGCCGGAAGAGCAAAATCCACACATCTAATCAATTCTATTTATATCAAATTTGCCAGCTTTTCGCCAAGCAGAATCTTTAGACGAACATTCCCCATATTTTTATGAGATTTTGGGCCTGGTTCAAAAACGGCTGATTTGGGGTAACGGTAGTGAGGGAGGTAATACCATTGCTGGACATTCGGAATGATTGCGGTAGCAAGACTGATGGGAATCAGTTTTGCTGAAACCCACGGAAGCCAAGCAGTTCCAGCCAGTGAGGATAGGGCTGGCCATTCAATAGTTCTGCCGGACTTTTGCCAGCGCGTTCAGGTCGTTCGCTACGCTGGAATCGGCGGTGGTTGAGAAAGAAACGTAGCAGATGTAGATACTCGTCGCCGATATGTCGCCGCAGAAAGAAGTAATTCCGCAGGCGACTGTTGAGATTCTCGACAATGGAGCTGGCACGAGGCGTCTCGGCCAGCGTCTCACGGACGGATGTTTTAATGCGGTCGAATTTATCTCGCAGCTTTGTGCGCAACTGTGTTTCTTGTTGCCAATATCTCGGAAGGTTTTCGTCCAAATTCTGGAGTTCGCAAATGGCATGTACCAGAAACAGTGGGACGTTGAATCTGGCGGCGATCTCAGCGAACCTTTCATCGAGAACACCAGCAAAGGCAAGAAGATTATCGCGGTGATTTTCCAGCATGCTACGAACTGGCGTGATGCGATGCGAATGTAACGATTCGCGGATACGTAGTTCTTCGACAACAAAATCATAGAGTTCTCGGCGGCTTTGAAGGTCTGGGCCGGCAGCCGAGAGGATGTCATTCTGCATCCAATCAGCCAGGATGCGGAGATCTTCTGCCAGGCCGACTGCCTCGGCCTGTGCCTTGCGAGCCTGGGCCAGTTTTTTGGAAAGTGATCGGCCTTTGCCTTTGTTTTTAGCACGTTGCATCTTGCGTTCGAGCTTCTGGAGCATCGTGGTGCACCCAACAGCGCGATTCTCAAGGAAAAAGGCAAGCTTTCCAAGATCACGCTCGGCATGGAACACGTCGCCATGACAAGGCACATCTTCCCAGACAGCGGCTTGTCCAGCCCGAAGGCCTCTGCCACCATCGGCAATGGTATAATCAGGATGAAGACCTTGTTCAGCCAGGTCCAACAGGTGCACGCCCCAAGTGGTTTCATCTCGCTGATCCTCGATGGCCAACAGATAGCAGTAAGTTGTCCTGGCATCCATGCCGACAAGTACCGGCTTAGATGTCTGGAATATCTCATCGTGGGCGCCCACGCGGATGCCAGAGAGGTCCTGAGTGTTATTGACCTGTTGAGCCTTTTGTACGGCCTCGCTGACAATGTTATGGATCGTGCCCAGAGACAAGTTGTGATAGTCGAACACGCCTTCGAGCATCTCAAGGATGCCCCTGAAGCTGCTGTGGCATATCAGTATCAGAGCCAAAACAAGTTGGCGAATCCAGTCTTTCGTTACCGGCAGATAAAATAGTACCTTCTGGTCGTCCACTGAACTGGCAAAGGCTTCATCGAGTGCATCGGAGGCCTTAGTGGCTTGCTGGTAGAGGAATTTGCGGCTGACCTGGTAGTCTTGGGCTAAACGTGTAACCGGCCCAGTTCTTGTTAAAACCTGGAGTGAAAGCCTTTTTCTTTCTGTTGGACCAAGACCAGTGGCCAGAGGAGTTCTTGTTTGAGATAAAAATTGTTGCTGACAGGCAATTCTGCCGATATTGTTAGTAATCATATCGATTCCTTTCGATTGAAGGGCAAAGTTTATTTGCAGGTTTTACCCCTCTCATCGGCAGGAATCGTTATATCTCTACACACCTTATTTGTTACCTTGAATTGAACCAGGCCGATTTCACGGAACACGCGACCGGGACCATGCTATACTTGTCGGCATGATAGCTCTCACGCAAGAAAACAGCAGTGTTAACCGGCAGGCAACC
>Ga0315548_1000236_pt1 | contig 51724 bp, 39 predicted proteins | sample SalMarSW160110MG_2_FD_202540 | JGI IMG/M metagenome (GOLD analysis project Ga0315548, IMG submission 202540) | Salt marsh sediment microbial communities from the Plum Island Ecosystem LTER, Massachusetts, United States - Salt Marsh Sediment SW1601-110 ... | reverse complement strand
CTACTACAATCGCTAACATTAGAGAAAAAATACTTAACTTTTTACACATATCTACTCCTCCTTCTTATTAAGATTGAAAAAACACTTCTCTTTTTCTTTTTTGGCAATAAGCCAAAAAGCATCTTCTCGTGATTCAACACGCATCCATCACACAGTACCGGGTGTGGATTCGCCCGGCTACACACCAGACGACCGCTACCATATTATGTATGCCTGTCTAACACGATTTCTTCAGAAGTTGAGTTCGTCCTCCTCCTTACGGAAGACGTGTTCGGAAACCCGAAAATTTGCCTCATTCTTCAATAATGATTTTATCAAATTACCCATTTTATCGTCAAGAGAAATTTTATCAGATTTCAGAAAAATATTTTTAAGAGAATCGGGAGTGCATAACTCCTTTTACCACAAACTGTTATAAACATTATATACAGGCTGGAGACAAAATTTCCCCAAAAAATAATTGCAACTCCAAATCTTTCTATCTACTGCCGTCTGCGAAAGAGCAGAAAAGCCTCTTTGTCATAATTGCTCAATGCTTCGCTTCAGACCCGAGCCCGGCCATGCAAAACACAGGTTTAGGTAAAGTGACCTTTGGCAAAGTGGGGGAAAATAGCAGAATTTGATGAATATTTACAGAGACATACCACCATCCTCGAGCGAATCAATTTGAATATCGTGCCGATGATGCCTTATGCCGATGTTGTAGTGCTGACTCAGGGAATTCTGCGGCAGTGTCGCGCTGCATAGTGTAGTTGTTACTACGCAGAGTAACAAAAGGGTTATTTCTCCGCTTCCGGACAGGACATAATATAATCAATGCAATCGCTCAATTTAGCTGTGGCAACAGCAATAGCACTATCAGCCGCACCATAATAGAGATGAAGTTGATTTGTTTCTTTGTGAATAATAGCTCCATTGGGAAACACCACTCCGCTTACATCGCCGATGCGTTCATACATTGCACGCGGCCCCAGGACCCATTCATCGCTTCGACGCAGAACTCTCCACGGTTCTTCCAAATCCAGCAGAGCTAATCCAACACGGTATATTTGTCCTCCAGTAGTGCTGCGGACACCATGGTAGAATAACATCCAGCCATGCAGTGTTTCTATGGGTTGGCAGGCAAGACCTACTCTATGACAATCCCAGTAAGCAGACCGTGTTGGAATCAGCAGTCTATGGTCGCCCCAGTGCTTCAAGTCGGGAGAGAAGCTAATCCACATATGCGCTTCACCGCGGACAATCGGCCTGTGAATTAATGCAAATCGTCCCTTGACTCTGCGAGGAAGCAAACAGGCGTCTTTATCCTCCGGCGGCAAAAGGGCACCGAGACGGGCAAAGGTCTTGAAATTTTTGGTAATCGCCAGTGAAACTACTGGGCCGCCTTCGCTGAAAGAGGTATATGTAATGCCAAACTGCTTCTGCTCTTCGAGCCAGACAATACGAGGGTCCTCCAGCCCCCACTTTTCCTCCCGGGAATTTGGGTCGGCCTCCATAGTTGGTTCAGGGTCAATTTCCCAGTTGGTTAATCCATCGGCGCTGCGCGCAACGGTAAAATGTGAGAAACCACGCATATCCTCGACGCGAGCCAGCAGCAGTACCTCTGTATTTAGCTTAACTGCTCCGGGATTAAAGACCGCATTTGCCGGATAAGGCCAGTTTTCCGCCGTTAATATCGGATTGCCATTATACCTTTTGAAAAGTCCGTGCGCCTTCTTTTGCCGTGAAAACTCAACCATCGTTTCAGTCCCAAAATATCAAGGGCCGCTGTGAAATCGTTTCTTATGTTGCCTGATTTTAATCGGCAATATGAGCAGCTTACCGTAAATCAAAGTACGAATTTTAAGTACTGCTATTCAAAAATTCAACAGCTCACCGGCTAAATCCGGGCGATTGTGGCAGCAGCTGCCAACTCCGGATGAACCTGAACTGTAAGACTGTATAAATCCAACACGATAGTAAACTCAGAGCTACCAGTCAAGTCCAAACGCTGTTGCCCATAAAGTCTTACTAATCGCCGTTCAAAAGAGCTTGCTAAGCCCTTTTCGAACTGGTATTATATTTTCTTTCTGAGACGTCATCGGATGACATAGCTGCAGTGGCAGTGTATGTAGAAGAAACTGGGATTTTATACGTGGCAGTATGGTATTAAAGTGAGAGAGCATTTTGAAAACACAGGGAACTGGCTTTTCGCCCGAAGAAGTTATCTTCCAATCGTCTGCTTTGGAATTATTCTTGTTGCTTTGCTAAACTTTAAGATGCCTTATGCCAGCCACACACTTGACCGGCTCTGGGAGGTAATGTGCCTGGTTATATCGTTGTTTGGTCTGGCTGTTCGTATCGCAACGGTCGGACATACACCGAAAGGAACATCCGGTCGTAATACCTCAAAGCAAAAAGCTGAGGTTCTCAACACTACCGGTATGTATTCTGTAGTGAGACATCCTGTTTACCTCGGTAATTTTCTGATATGGTTCGGGGTTTCGTTGTTTCCACGTCTCTGGTGGCTGAGTGTCATTTTGCTGCTGGCCTTCTGGCTTTATTATGAGCGCATTATTTTCGCCGAGGAACAGTTCCTGCAGCGCAGGTTTGGCAGCGAGTTTACCGACTGGGCCGAAAAAACACCCGCTTTCATTCCCAGGTTCAGTTCCTGGAAACGTTCGGCTTTACCCTTTTCCATCCGAACCGCTCTTAAACGCGAGCATTCCACACTTTTGCTTATCGTTTTTTATTTTATTTTGATGGAGGAGGCCGCCTCGTTTCTTACTACCCGTTCGCTTGAACCGGACCCGATGTGGATTGTGATATTTACTATCGCACTGGCACAATATGTGTTCATCAGAACGCTTAAAAAGCACACTAAGTTACTGAATGTCTCCGGACGGTAAGACCGGCACATACAACACAGAAGCCATCAATCAAAATCCAGGAGTTATTGACTCCCAATACCATTTTTGCTAACCTGCCCAGTCTTTAGGGGAACAGTTAAATGAAAATCGACCGCTTAATTCTTGGTGCGTATGAAACTAACTGCTATATCCTGCGTGCAAACGAATCAGCCAAAGACTGCCTGGTTATTGATACGGGCCTTGAGGCCGTTGAGCTTGTCGATTTTCTTCAGCAGTACAAATTAAATCCCGTCGCTGTGGTCCTCACTCACGGCCATATAGACCACATTGCCGGCCTGGTCGCACTGCGAGGCCGGTTCCCAGACTTGAAGGTTTATATCCATAAGCTCGATGCCGAAATGCTCACCGGGCAAAGGGACAATCTCTCGGCTATGGCGGGTGTGCCATTTAGCTGTGAGCCGGCTGATTTTTCCCCGGAAGATGGCAACGTAGTCGAGTTGGCGAATATAAAGCTGGATGTCCTTCACACCCCCGGCCACACGCCGGGCGGTATTTGCCTGTATTCGAAGGCCGACGGCGTTGTTTTTGTCGGTGACACTTTATTTGCCGATTCGGTCGGCCGAACGGATATGCCGGGCGGCAGCACAAAGCAGTTGATAAAGGGCATAAAGGAAAAACTCTGTCCCCTGCCCGATGAGACTGTCGTTTATCCAGGCCATGGCCCGGCAACTACTATAGCGAAGGAAAAAGCATATAATCCGTTCCTGCAATAGCTAACCTAATAGTATTTCGCAGAAATGCACAACAATGTTAGAAAATTTGATGCACCGGCTACATTTGCCTGTATAGGTACTCTGCTTTTTTGGTCGGGCGGGCCGAATTTTATAAAATTTCTAACCGGTTATCTGGATTCGTGGACACAAAATATGTTGCGGTATCTCGCGGCTTGTCTATTCTGGTTGCCTTTTCTTTTGTTTCTTATTAAAAAAAGGCGGGTTGATAAAAGTGTCTGGCGAAGGGCCCTTTTACCAGCAGTGCCAAATCTTGCTATGCAGAGTTTGTGGGCTGCGGCTTTTTACTACATAGACCCGGCCTTTATGGTCCTGCTGACGAAATTTTCTGTTATCTGGATAGCAGGTTTTTCTTTTATCTTCTTTGTCGATGAAAGACCGCTGCTAAAAAGTAGTCGTTTCTGGCTTGGGGCGGCTCTATCTATTGTTGGTGTAATTGGGGTGCTTTCGTTTAAGGATGATTTCGCCACAGCTACGATTATAACCGGTGTGGTTATTGCTTTGGCAGTATCTGTTATGTGGGGAGTATATACAGTTTCGGTAAAAATCGCTTTTAAGGATATCGATTCTCGCGTTGGCTTTTCTGTAATAAGTATTTATACCCTTTTTGGGCTTTGTGTGCTTGCGTTTATTTTTGGAAGACCGAGGGATTGTATTGAAATAGGAGCGTGGCCCTGGGCCTGTGTCGCGATATCGGGCGTAACGGCTATTGGGCTTGGTCATGTTCTGTACTATGCTGCGATTAAACGTATTGGAGCGACAATCCCGAATCTTGTAGTATTATCAACGCCGTTTACCGTCTTTGCATTTTCCAGTGTATTATTCCAGGAATCCCTGAACAGGTTTCAGTGGTCTTTCGGAGTTGTTCTATTGGCTGGCTCCGCTCTTGCCATCTGGGCCCAGCAGCATTTAAAGTCTAACTAATAGTCTGTCAACTTAGAGGCTATCGTTGAAGTATTCCGGTTTACCGTCATCGCTGTCGTAACGTGTTGTATCTTCTTGCTCCTCCGCATCGATTCTGATTCGCTCGATACGCTCAGCTTGCTTGCTGCTGCTGTCAATAGTAACCAGAATTGCGTTCATTTTCACATCGCCGGTCGCTATCTCGAACGGCACCGGCATCTGGGTTCTGAATGACTTTAAGACGCTTTCAACACCTCGGCCGATCACCGAATTATGTGCACCGGTCATACCGATATCGGTAATATATGCCGTGCCTTTAGGCAGAATCTTTTCGTCGGCGGTTACAACGTGGGTATGAGTACCGAATACACAACTTACCCTGCCATCGAGATGATAGCCCATTGCAATCTTTTCACTCGTGGCCTCGGCGTGGAAGTCAACGATTATGACCTCGGCTTGTTGTTGAAGTTGAGGCAGAATTTTATCAGCAGCATTATAAGGGCAGTCAGCCGGCCTCATAAACAGACGGCCTATCAAAGAGACGACCCCCACGGTTGGCCCCTTAGCGGTCTTGTAAATCCCAAAGCCCCTGCCTGCAGCAAATTCGGACAGATTCGTCGGGCGGGCGATGTTTTCCGTTGTCTCCAGTGTCTCAATAATCTCTCTTTTGCGATAGGTATGGTCACCTAACGTAATCAGGTTCACCCCGTATCTTAGTAGTTTGGTGTATATTTGCGGTGTCAGGCCGGAGCCGCCGGCTGCGTTCTCTGCGTTGGCTATTACGCAATCGATACTCAGCCTTCTGACCAGCGACTTAAGTTTGTCGGCGACAATACGCCTGCCGGGCCGACCTACTATATCACCTATACAAAGGACATTCAGTTTCATAATTCGTTATTCGTGGTTCGTTTCACTAATCACTCAGGTCATGCTATTTTGCATACTCGATGCAGCGGACCTCTCGCAGCAGCGTTACCTGTATTTCGCCGGGATAAGCCATTTCACTTTCAATCTTGTTGGCAATATCACGTGCGACTTTCATTGCTGATTCATCGTCAACTTTTTCAGCGTTCACGATTACCCGGATTTCGCGTCCGGCCTGAATCGCATAAGCGTTTTCAACGCCCTTAAAGCCGCTGGCGATATCCTCCAGTTTCTCTAATCGTTTGATATATCTTTCGAGTGTTTCTCTTCTGGTTCCCGGCCGCGAGGCGCTAATCGCATCGGCGGCGGCAACCAGCGGAGTGTAAGGATTATCTGCAGGAATATCACCATGATGTCCCGCAACCGCGTTCAGCACAACAGGCGATTCGTTGAAACGCTTGAGATAATTCGCGCCTATATCAGGGTGGCTGCCTTCAACTTCGTGGTCAATGGCCTTGCCGATGTCGTGAAGCAGTCCCGCGCGTCTTGCTAACGAGCCGTCCAGCCCAAGCTCATCAGCCATAATCTGAGACAGAAATGCCACTTCTATACTGTGCCGAAGCACATTTTGGCCGTAGCTTGTTCTGAAGCTCAAAGCGCCTATCAAACTGAGCACTTTATTACTCAAACCTCTGACATTAGCCTCAACTGCGGCGTCTTTACCGATCTGCAGAACCTTTTGGTTGACTTCTTTTTTGGTATTTGCGACGAGTTCCTCGATTCGAGACGGATGGATTCGTCCGTCTTGTATCAGCCGTTCCATTGCAAGACGTGCGACTTCACGTCTGACGGGATTGAAACCGCTTACAACAATCATTCCGGGGGTGTCATCGACAATCACATCTACGCCCGTGGCTTTTTCAAACGCACGGATATTGCGTCCTTCCCTGCCGATAATTCGACCTTTCATATCGTCGTTTGGAATTTCAACAGTTGATACAGATACATCGCACGTATGCTCAGCAGCGTAACGTTGAATGGCAGTGCTGATTATTTCCCGGCTCTTTTCATCGGCGGTCTCGGTGCTTTCTTCAACCTTGCGGGAAATCAAAACTGACATTTCGTGCTCGCATTCATCTTCGAGCCGTTTAAGCAGCAGCTCCTTGGCCTCTTCGATACTCATCGCAGCGATCTTAAGCAGTTGATTCTTCTGCTGCGCCATCAAAACGGAAAGCTGCTTTTCCTTACTGTCGATATTGTGCAATCTTCTATCAACCTCTTTTCCCTGTTGTTTTAATGCCTTTTCCTGCTGCTGTAAAAGTTCAGCCTGCCGCTCGATGGTATCCTCGCGTTTGCTTAATCTCATCTCGGTCTCGTGCATCTCGGCACGGATTCGATTGGTTTCAGCTGTAAATTGTTCTTTTTTCTTGATGTTTTCTGCAGCGGCATCAATTTGTGCAGCTTTAATTATGTTATCAGCTTCCCTTTGGGCACCCTCTATTTGTCGCTGTAGGTCCTCCTTAAAGGTTTCGGATTTTGCTCTGGTAATCATCTGAAAGATAATAGCCGCTAAGCCGATCCCCAGAAGGAACGTGACAATTGGAACAAGGACATCAGGCAGGCCGATTTGCATCATTACAGCATCCATAATCCCTACCTTTCATTCGCAGTTACAATAAAGTTTAAAGCGTCGCTCAATGCAGTTCGCTTACAAATTCCCCGGCAGGAAAGCTACAAAGAAATGGTTATGTGTGAATTACGAAATCCTTTTCGCGATGAAGCGTAAAATCAACTACCTGGGTTCAAAAATTACCTCTGATTGTTGCATTCTTGGCGTTGACGAATTCTTTGTTTCTCCCAAAATTGTTGATTTTATACTCAATACCAGCACTTCTCTGCTGGTAAGCAAAAGTATATTCAGCCGGATTTCGTTTCACTCTAAATTCACTTTTCTTCCGTCACATCTCGAAGCCCTGTCCGCTTATGCCTTTGTCCACTGCAACGGAAACTAAACGCGTTTCTGTAACTTAACCACCGTTCGAGAAAGGACTTATACGCACTTCCTCTTTTGTTCGTCCCTTTACAAAGCAATAATAAACTACTAAGTGTTACGGGACAACTCTCAATCTTGTTCTTCCATCGGTTTATCGAGGGCTATGCTATAGTATTTTTGGTAACTAGTCAAGAAAAAACAATATGTGATTCTGCGGTTTGACAAAAATTTCTATAAGTCTTTTATAGGAAAGGGAGTATGCGATTTTAACAATTCGACTTTTTACCGCTTTTAGGCTTATTTCGTGTGATTTTTTTACCAAAAATAAATACGCAAAAATATATGTCTTTCGGGTAAAAATCAATAGCCGTTTTCAGGCAGCCAACGGGATTGTTTGTTCTTGGCTGATTTGCGCCTGCCTGTGACAATGGTGCTGAGATTCTTTGCTTTATAATAACGGAAAAGGGTTGTGATTTTTACAATAGCCGAAAGGTTGGTTTTGGGATAATATATTGCAAATCTTAATCGTCAGGATGGCTTACGCCGCTTCTGGTATATCGGACTATATCTTGTGTAAGCCCGCAGAAGCAGAGTTTGTTTCAGGCAAGAGGATGAGCAAAGAGCAAAAAGATTTGAAAACAGAAACAGTCAGGAAGAATTTACCTCGTCCTGCTTTAATTGTCTCAGCGCAGACAATCTCTGAGTACTCGATATTCTTAGAGCATTTGTTGGTTGGTCTGGCTGTTGAATCGATTCACACGGCCCTGGTATGTCCGGCGAATTGCGCTCTCGGTTTTGTCGTTCCCACATCGGTTCGGGTTATCAGGCATCCGGCTTTCGATTTGCCTCTGTTCAAGCGGCAAAACAGGAAAAAGCTTGTTGAGCAGCTCAGCGATTTTAAGCCTACCGTTCTGCACTGTTTATGCCGGAGCGAAGCGCCCCTTGTTCGGCAATTAGCGTGGCAACTGGATTTACCTTATCTGTTGATGGTTAATTCGCTGCAGAAGTGGTTTAGTCGGCTTTATATTTCTCAGAGTCGTTGCGCAAAAATCATTGTGCCGGCTGACACTATCGCCGCTAATGTCGCAAAACTTTATCCTGCCTTTACCGACCGAATTGAGCGGATGAATATCGGCACCTTCGCCTCAAAAACCAGCAGCTGTTTCCACAAGCCTAACTGGCTCGCAAGCATGGTAACGGCCCATCCGTTGGATAAAGAGAGTGATTTTGAGAGCTTATTCGCTGCGGTAAGGCATCTGGCGATTGACGGATATGAATTTATGTTAGTGATAACAGGCAGCGGAAGGGCGGAAAAGCAGGTGTGGAAATCGCTGAATGTACTTGGTCTTTCGCAGATTGTTACCATTGTTCCGAGGTTGGAGATGTGGCGTTCAGTCCTTGCAGCCGGTGATATTTTTATCCAGCCCCAGCCCAGCAATGCTTTTAATCCTTTATTGCTGGAGGCGATGAGTGTTGGGGCAGCTGTCGCGGCTTGTAAGGGTGGAGTTGATGATTTGATTATTGATGGCAAAACTGCAGTTGTGTTTGACCCGACTGATGAGCTTAGTATATACGATACTCTGCAACAGCTGTTCAACAGGTGGGAGATGGCGAAGCAAATCGCCAAAACAGCACAGCAGCACTTGAGAGAAAATTACACCGTCAGCGGTATGATTTCTTTTACCCTGCGGGCATATAAAGACGCAAAGAACTGGTTCACACGTTCAGGATAGCACTCTCCGTGTTTCAGGTTTTTTAGGTCGGTTGCTCTGATCAAGCGACAAACGGCTTATAATGAGTAAAAAAGTGTTCGACAATCGCGATTCTGTTTTGGCCTGCGTATTCCTGGTTGTGATTGTACTTGCCGTCTTTAGTCAGATTCTTCAACATGACTTTATTAATGTTGATGACCCTGAGTACATCACCCAAAATAAGCATGTGCAAAGCGGATTAACTCGCAAGAGCATCATCTGGGCTTTCACAACCTTCCATGCCAGCAACTGGCATCCATTAACCTGGCTGTCACTGATGCTGGACTATCAGGTCTTCGGTTTAAAACCTGCAGCTTACCACATGACGAATTTATTGCTTCATGTAACGAATGTCTTGTTGCTTTTTTGGGTTCTAAAAAAGACGACAGGCTCATTTTATCGGAGCGGCTTTGTAGCACTGATTTTCGGGCTGCATCCTTTTCATGTCGAATCGGTGGCGTGGGTGGCAGAACGTAAAGATGTTCTAAGCACCACCTTTTGGCTATTGACGATGCTGGCTTATGCCGATTATGCCCGTCGCCGCGGGGTTGTGCGATACCTAATTACCCTCTCGTTGTTTTCTCTGGGCCTTATGGCCAAACCCATGCTTGTCACACTACCGTGCGTACTGCTGCTTATGGACTATTGGCCACTGAAGCGTATGAAGCTGTTTGTACGCTCAGCTAAACCACCAGATGAAGACCGGCAAGTTTATTTTGGGACGGCAAGACTTATCCTCGAAAAGATACCGCTGTTTGCCCTTGCGGTAGTTTCAATGGTCATTACCGTTATTGCTCAGCGAAGAGGAGACGCCGTAATCTCTGTCAGCACTTTGTCTCTTGGGTGGCGCATCAACAACGCCCTTGTTTCTTACGTTATTTATATATTGAAGATGATTGTTCCTGTGAAACTGGCGGCCTTTTATCCTAACATGGCACCGCCCTCTACAGCCAAGGCTATTGGCGCCGCCCTGCTGTTAATTTACATAACCATCACTATCATTTTTGGCGCAAGGCGATACAAATACCTTGCCACAGGTTGGTTGTGGTATCTGGGGACACTGGTGCCCGTAATTGGTATCGTACAGGTAGGATCCCAGGCCTATGCTGACCGCTATACGTATGTGCCGTTGATTGGCCTCTTCATTATCATCGCCTGGCTGGTACCAGATGTTCTGTTCGGCTGGCGATATAAAAAAATCGCAATCACCACCTCTGCGTGCCTCGTGGTGACACTAATGACAATTGTTACAATATTACAACTGCGTCACTGGCGCAATACCATCACACTTTTTGAACACACTCTCTCGGTTACCAAAGAAAATTCTTTCGCCCACAATGTTTTGGCTAACACCTATGGCCGGATCGGGCAAATTGATAAGTCCATCGAACACAGCACCGAGGCGCTGCAAATTTCGCCTCAGTATGACACAGCCCACTACAACCTGGCTATGGGCTACTATAGCAAAGGAGATTTTCAAAAAGCGATTGAACACTGGCGCAAAACTCTACAACTTACCCCCGATTACAAAGAGTCTAATTTCAACATCGGTGTCGCTTTCGAGAGGATGGGCAGGACCGATGAAGCCCTTAGGCATTTCAAGAAAGAATTAACTATCAATCCCGACCATAAAGAAACGAGCCGCAGGCTCAACGCCCTTATGACCCAAAACCCTCACTTAAGACCAGCCCAGCCTTAATTTATTAGAAGCGTTGAGAGACCAAGACCCCTTAGTTTAACAGACCGTAGTCTTGCAGTGTCTGTCGCAGAATCGCTTTTTTACTTTCTTCCATTGCTGTCATTGGCAGTCGCAGCTCTTCAGGAGCCATATTCAGCATTGCCATTGCCGCCTTGACAGGTATAGGATTGGTTGCCAAACCGAGCATGTCCCTGCACAGCGCAAAAAGCTTCTTATGCCATTTCAGGGCTGAGGTAAAATCACCTTCAAGAATCAAATCGGTCATCGCCTTGACATCGGCAGGCACTATGTTCGCCACTACGCTGATGACACCCTTGCCGCCGACCGAAGCGATGGGCAGCGTAAGGGAATCATCGCCCGAGATAATGGTTATATCGCAGCGGGTTGCAATTTCGCTGGCCATATCCAGCTTGCCACTTGCCTCTTTGATTGCGACGATATTTTCAATCTCGGCTAACCTCGCAACGGTCTCCGCCGTCATGCCGGTCCCGCCGCATCTGCCGGGTATGTTATATAATACTATAGGCAAATCAACCTCTTCCGCTATTACCTTAAAATGCTGATAAAAACCTTCCTGTGTCGGTTTATTGTAGTATGGGCAAACCTGCAGCGTGGCGTCGGCACCGACCTTTTTTGAAAATGCTGTCAATTCAATGGCCTCAGCGGTCGAGTTCGAGCCGGCGCCGGCGATTACCGGCACGTTACCCCCTACAGCTTTAACAACTCTTTCGATAACCTCTTTGTGTTCCGGGTGACTTAGGGTAGGTGATTCCCCTGTTGTGCCGCAGGGAGATATTGCATCTATGCCGTTTTCCAACTGGAAATCGATAAGCTCATCGAGCGTCCGAAAGTCGATTTCGCCGTCCTGAAAAGGCGTTACGAGCGCCACCATTGCTCCTGTGAACATCTTAACCTCCTAATCTTTTTTATACTTTGAGCACTTTCAAGTATTCTTTCACCGTATTATAAAGTCCCATCTCGAGGGCTTCCGCTATCAGAGCATGACCGATGGAGACTTCGAGCACGCCGGGAACTTCAGCAAGAAACTTTCCGAGGTTATTAAGGTTCAAATCGTGTCCTGCATTCACTCCCAGACCGGCATCACCAGCAGCACAGGCAGCATCTGCATATTGCTGTAAAATTTCGTCCGCTTCTTCGTTGGTTCGAAAAGCCGTGGCGTATGGTTCTGTATACAGCTCAATGCGGTCGGCCCCAACTTCCCCAGCCGACATAATACCGCCGACGTCGGTGTCCATAAAAAGACTAACACGAATATTCATTTCCTTCAACTTCTTTATAATAGGGGCCAGTCTCTCTCTGTCTGTTTTCAGATTCCAGCCGTGGTCGGAGGTATTGGCATCCGGTGCATCCGGCACCAATGTTGCCTGGTTTGGCCTGACCTCGCTGACAATCTCCATATATTTGCCGAGAAACGGGTTGCCCTCTATATTGAATTCAACGGTCATCATTTCCGCCAGTTCATAAACATCAGCGTATTTTATATGGCGTTCGTCAGGGCGCGGGTGAACTGTTATCCCATACGCGCCGGCCTTGATTACGGTCTTAGCTGCTTCTATCACACTCGGTATTCCAATATCCCGCTGGTTTCTCAACAGGGCTATTTTATTCAAATTGACACTTAGTTTTGTCATACTGCAGGCAAATTATAACTCCATACCATACTCCGGCAAGAAAATAAAAACCTTCATAATCAACCGTGGATTGTTTTCCTCTTAAAAAAATGTGAGCCTCAGAAGTCCTCGATAATATTATTATAGCTTCCCAAAACCGAGGCGGCGTTTCGCAACACAATAATGGCTAGATATACCAATACGCCGATATACACCAGCTTAGGCATCCAGGATATGAATTCATTAAACCACCTCTGCGATGACTCGAGGTACATATCCGCAAGTTTTCGCGAGGTCTTGTCAAGCTCGCCCGATTCCTCGCCAATCTCCCATAAATTCCGAATCTCAATGGGTACAGACCTCGAAAAACCTTTGTGCATTGCTTCGCCGGCGCGAACACTTACAGCAGCGCCTTCCAATCGCGTCGTCACAGCAGCATTGCTCGTCATATTAACGGCGGTCGAGGCTGCTTCAACAATCGGGATACCAGAACTGTATAGCATATAGAAAGACCCGCAGAATCGCGCATAAGCCATATCACGTATCGCCATGCCTAATACGGGTATACACAGCAATAAAAAGTCGAAAACCTTTCGAATAATTCCTTTTTGGGGCAGCAGCTTCAACAACCAGAAAAGGACAAATACAATTCCCCACAAAAACATCAGCATCATCAGGACATTTTTAAAATAGGTATTCCAGCTGATATTACCAAGAATCGCAAATGGTAACGGCCCGAGAAAAAATCCGACATGCAAAATAAAAAGAGGATATGCCAGTCCCGAAAGCAGCATACGAACCATTCTCACGCGAAAGTCATACCACTTCTCGATCATTTTCATCACATCTGCGAGGTTACCCGACCACTCCGCCGCCCGGCAAATCGCTATATCGAAAGAGGCAAAGACGTTTTTATGTTTCGCCATAGCCTCGTGGAGCGGTGAACCTCCGCTGACGTCACGGCTTACTGCCGAAAATATTCTTTTCAGTCGTCCTCGCTGGCTATTAGCTATAATATCCAGACAGTGCATCACGGGTATACCCGCGCCGAGAAGCGTTGCAAGCTGACCATATACACTCGCCACTTTAGCCTTCAGCATCTTTAACCCGAAATAATTTTATCCTCTGAACTGATTGACACAAGCCGGTTGCCAAAACAATTCAGTTTTTATAACATACCTCACAATGGAATTAAATAGTAAAATCGCTTTAACTTCATTCTTTATTCTTGTTCGCTGACTGAGTTATCTATTGAAGAATTCGGTTTTTTGGGTTATAAACCGGCTATGAAATTGACCTGGGCGAGTCGCATTACGATTGTTCGGATACTGCTGATAGTTCCGTTTGTCAGTTGTATGCTGAAGATAAATGATGTTGTGCTTAGCGGGTCAATGCGCGATGTGATGCGGTATGCTGCGACTTTTATTTTTCTGGTTATGGCGGTCACCGACGCAATTGATGGTTTCTTCGCTCGACGAAAAAAGCAGGTTACAAAACTCGGCTCATTTCTGGACCCGATGGCGGACAAGCTGCTTATAACCTCTGCGTGTCTGCTGTTGGCCTCGCAGCGGGGTCACGTTAATGGTTTTCTCCTGCCGACGACGGTTGTGGTTCTAATAATCGGCAAAGACCTGCTTTTGTCGATTGGCTTTGTGATTATTTATTTTTTCACCTCGCGGCTTTTCATCGCACCCGCGTTAATCGGCAAAATTGCCACAGCCCTTCAGCTATCGATGGTAACGGGGATTCTGATTGCCCCGGAGGTTTCCGCCTTTTTCCCCGGATGGATTTGGTTTCTGCGGGTCCTCTGGTGGTCGGCTGCCGTAACCGCTGTCCTGACAACTCTTATTTACATTCGCAACGGAATTCGCTATATTGAAGAGAATGAGCAAAAAAGCGTATCTCGAGAGGCTTGAAATACCCAGCGAGATACGAGATACGAATATGGCGATACAATTTAGTGAAATCCCGCAAATTCTGGAAGAGCTGCGCAAGGGCCGAATGATTGTCCTCGTCGATGCCGAAGACCGTGAGAACGAAGGAGACCTGCTTTGCGCCGCTGAGAAGGTAACACCGGAGACCATCAATTTTATGGCTAAGCTCGGTCGCGGCCTTATTTGTCTGCCGCTGGAAGCCGAGAAATGTGATGCGCTCGGTCTTTATCCCCAAACGATTGAAAACACTGCCCGTTTCGAAACAGCCTTCACCGTCAGCATTGACGCCGCTGTTGGTATTAGTACCGGCATCAGCGCAGCAGACAGGGCAAGGACGATTCAGGTCGCAATTGCTGATGGCTCGGAACCTGATGACCTTGTTCGTCCAGGTCATATATTTCCGCTAAGGGCGCGTAAAGGTGGTGTATTAGTTCGGGCGGGGCAAACTGAAGGGGCCGTTGACCTCGCACGGCTGGCGGGATTAAGGCCGGCGGGGGTCATCTGCGAAATTATGAACGAAGACGGCTCGATGGCACGAGTGCCCCAGCTGCTTAAATTCTGCGAAAAACACAATCTTAAAATCGCTTCAATTGCAAAACTCGTAGAATACCGTCTCCAGAGCGAAAGCCAAATCAAACGAATCGAGTATGTAACTTTGCCCACCGACTATGGAGAATTCAAGCTCATCGCTTACCGGAGCATAACTTCTCCGGAGCCGCATCTGGCATTATGCAAAGGCGGAGTCGGTGAGCTTGATGAGAACGATACACCTGTCGAACATACTGAACCGGTCCTCGTAAGAGTACATTCGGAATGTATGACCGGCGATTTATTTCATTCGCAGAGGTGCGAATGCGGCTATCAATTGATTACTGCGATGGAGATGATTGAAAGGGCCGGCAAGGGGGCATTGATTTATCTCAGGCAGGAAGGCAGAGGCATCGGCCTTACGAACAAACTGCGGGCTTATAAACTTCAGGAGCAGGGGCTGGACACCGTCGATGCCAATCTGAAACTGGGCTTTTTAGCTGACAAGCGAGACTATGGAATTGGTGCTCAAATCTGCCGCGATTTGGGCCTTACAAAAATACGAATCCTGACAAACAATCCGAAGAAAATAAGCCGCCTTGAAGTTTATGGTATAAAAATTGTTGAGCAGGTGCCGTTAAAGGCCAAACCCGGCAAGCACAATATCGACTATCTCAGGACCAAAAAATATCGTTTTGGCCATATGCTTGATGAGGATTTATAGTGTTATGAAAGTAATCGCAAAGACCGCTTACGCCATTACTGTAATAGTGCAGATGTTTTTATTGCTCCTATACGGAGCAGGTTGCGAACCGGTGGACAAAAAATTGTCCTCGAATGCTGATAGTGGTTTTAACCAGCTTTCCGAATATAGCCCGGTGAAAGTTGATATTATGCCGTTGACTGAATTTGCAGCCGCAGGCAATGGAAACCCGTCGCAAATAAAGGTCTATGTGAGTTTGCTGGACGCATTTGATTGTCAGATAAAAGCACCTGCTGTATTTCGCTTCGAGTTATACGACAGAGTTTCGCGCTCCACTAATTCGGAGGGCAAAAGAATTTTTATTTGGCCGGATATCGATTTAAATAACACGGTCAAAAACAACGAGCACTGGATGGACTTCTTAAGGGCCTACGAATTCAATTTGCCTTTCGAGCCGCAAAACAGCAAAAGTTACATATTACTGGTAACATCTCTGTGCCATGGTGGCAGGCGGCTCTCAGCCGAGTTTGTCCTTAAACACACTAATTGATGGATTCCAACTGTGTGGTTTTTTCGCTACGGTGTTTGTAACAGACTTGCAATGACAATTTATTTAACGGCGCATCGACCAGCGAAGCTGCCGGGTTAAATTCAATTGACCGAAAGGGGCTAATCTGCGATTATACCCTGCTGGGCTACGGCGGGACGCTTCACCCCGACGAGTACTTTAGCCTTATTTTTTATGTTTTTTTTATAGGAACCTTTTAGGCCTTTGCCGGTCTAAATAAGGAGAAAAGGCGTGACTAAAGCCGCAAGCATCAGCATTAATGATGCCGTCCTTGTTCAGCAGTGTCGGCAGGGCGATTCTACCGCAACTGAGAGGCTGATTCTGAAGTATCAGAATCGAATATACAACGCCATATTGAGAATATGTGCAAATCCCGACGATGCTGCGGAACTTACGCAGGACACGTTTGTCAAAGTAATAGAGAACATAGATAAGTTTGAGGGCAGAAGCAGCTTTTATACTTGGGCCTTTAGAATTGGCGTTAATTTGACATTGAATTACTGTCAGAGGAGCGTCAAGCTGGGGCTTAAAAGCCTCGATGCCGAGGACAACGAAGACAGCAGCAAAGACAAGGGGGTGTTGAAGGCATTTTTGACCGATGATAGTTCGCCTGACCCTGCTGTCGTAGCCCAGAATAAGGAGCTGTGCAGGTTAGTTGTAAAAGCCTTGATGAAATTGGATGATGCTCAACGAGCCGTTATTGTTTTGAGGGATATTGAAGGTATGAGTTACACTCAGATTGCAGAGGTTCTTGATATCGAGTTAGGTACGGTTAGAAGCAGGCTCAGCAGGGCCAGAACCAATCTGAGGCAGATAATGGAGGCGATTCCGTAATGAGTCAAAATGAATTTCCAGATATCGACGAATTACTGAATGGTTTCATTGATGGTGAGCTTGACCAGAGGCAGCAGACCGAGGTTCAGCGATTGATAAAGCACGACAAGCATATTGCCGAACGTCTGCAGGAGCTTCGGAATTGTAGAAGGCTGGTAAGTTCATTACCTTACACTGAAGCCCCGCAGGAATTGTTGGGCGATATTAAAGCTTCGCTGGAGGAAAGGAAACTTCTCGTCCAGCCGGTCCCTGTCAGGCAGTACCGCAGGGAGCATGAAGGGGCCAGGCATTTGCTCTTTAGAAAACTCACCACCGCTGCCGCTATGATTGGGTTGGTAGCTGTTTTAGCGGTTGTTATTTACACGATAGTTGCCCCGCAAGCTTCTATTGATAAGCTGGTTGCTGTTTTTCAGCCGAAGGAATCCGAACCAGCCGTCGTAATTGCCGCCGCAGATACAACGGTCAAACCTGTCTCTGCCGGTATGGAATTTAGCGGCAGGCTCGAATTGAAAACGGGCACATCTTCTGAGGTTGTTGCTTTCATCAATAAAGCGATTGAGTCCAACATCCCTGCGGACCAGCGCTCAACGGCAGTCCCCGGCAGGCCGAGAGAATCGTTTGCTCTCACCTGCAGCAGGCAAAATTTAGGTCTGCTCCTCGCCGATTTAGATACTATCTGGGACAGAATCGACTCGGCAACATTATTTGTTGATACTGACCAGCCGAAAGGACAAATTGTAATTGACGCGGTCGCTCCCGAGCAGATTATCGAAATTGCCAAACAGGACGACTTCCAAACGCAGCAAAAATCGGCAAAGTATTTCGCCGCCCTGAACAATATCGAACAAACCCTGCCCGGCAAAGAGGTTTTAACCGCCGTCGATGAAAAAGGCCCGCAGCTTATTACGATACCGAAACCAGTCTTGACTTCTGGCGAAGAAACAATTAAAAAACTGCCGACACAGCTCGAAGATAGCCGAATAGTTCATCTGACCATTACGGTTGCGGAACGCTGAAAAACCCCAATACCGCTTATCTTTAAATGTTGTTGTATGAACTGCTCAAAACAGCCGAACACCCGCACTTCAAACAAATCGCAAAACTGGTAAAATAAACAGAACCCTCGACTTCGCTCGGGACAAGATTGGGTTCGATTGGGTTCGTTTTGGGTTCGTTTTCGATAGTCCATAGTTCATAGATTTTTGTTCTTAGTTATTGTGTAAGCTACGCTTACGCTCATTTTTAGTCTTTTGAAAATTGGGTTCGTTTTGCATAATTTTGTTTGTTTAAAGTTGCTTGTTCGTAGTTGATAGAGAATCTCCTATGGAGTTTCCATCCGTCTTACAAACGGCGAAGTAAACTCCACTATAAGATTATTTAGTCATAGTCATTTTTGACCCGGGCCTGCTGGACCTAAGACCTTGTCCTACTGGGCGATTAGGGGCAGAAGTACACCCCTTTCTATAATTGGAGGTACCCGCGCGTTTGATTCGAAAAATCGAGGATTTTTCGAGAAGGAAAATCTTGTAAGTGTTTGTAAATAAAGGGGATAAAAAAATTTAAAAAAATACGATTTTACTCAACAAGTACCCCCACTTTTGATTGATTTAATCCCGTTCAGGTGTCGCGGGGGCTTTAAGAAAATGGAGGAATACCTAAGATACTTAGGTATTCTTTTTATAAATCATGGATTCGAGGACTTGGTTTTTTGAAATGGATTCCCGAAATAGGAACCCCGCCAACGACCCCAGCATAAGACTTGATGCGCACATATAAGGGTATCTTTGCCCAAATGGGAAACTACAGATACGAGGTTTTTCTCAACAGCTACCCCCGTTTTTGATTGAAAATGTATGAAAATGTGTGAAAACTTAATGAAAATGAGTGAAAAAGTTGAAAACGTGGCTCGTGAATAGTTACTCGTTGCTTGAAGTCAGAAAAAACCTGTGGCGCTGCCGATAGGCCCTGATTGCTGGTGCACCTATGGCACAAGCTGGCGGAGGCCGCAACGAGGAAACCTTTAGTAAGTATGCGTAAGCATACGGGAAAAACAGTGTCTGAGCAGAAGGCAGCATTTCCAGAGAAAGACATTTTTTCAGATCTCGATGAAGTTCCAGATGAGTATATATGTCACTTTGGGTAGCGCAATCATGCGTTTGAGATTAATCGAGAGTAAAAAAGCTAACCCAAAAAGTAGGAGCCCTGCCGTCAGCTGCAGCCGCCTCGTTAGATGCTTTTAAAAACGATCAGTCACTTCCAATTATTTCTAAAGCTTTCTCCATAAACTCATCTCTACCTTCAATGACCCCTTGAATTGTTCTTTGTACAGGTACTGTTGGTTGAATACCGATGAGGTGATGTTGCGAACCATCGTGCTTCACAACCCTCATCCCGGTCCACACAACTCGAAAGCCTCCCGGCAATTCAAATGTATTGGCGTTTCCGTTTGTGCCTGCCGTCGGTTGTCCCACAATTTCTGCGAGCTTGTAATGTTCAATGAAACCCATGAAAGATTCGGCGTAACTTATTGCTCGGCCGCCAGTAAGAAAGACTACTTTTCCTTTGATATGAGGCTCTTTCGGTTGCATGCGCCATCCACTTTTCATAAAACCTACCACGTTTTCCTGATCAGGGTAGATGATTTGCGGAATCCTCATCCAGGCGCTTGATGTATCAGGCTTTGTTAGCAAATGGCTTATTATTTCATGATTGCCTCTAGGATACTGACGCAAGTCGAAAATGACACCTTTGGCGTTGGCAAGGTCATTGATTTTTCCCCTGATTTCATCCATCTCAGCCTTGTCAAGATTGACATAAAAAATATCATTCTCGATTTTTTCGATAACAGGTCTTTCTGGTTCCGAAAGGTGCTCTTTGTTATTTCTCAAGGCTTCCATTTTTAAAATTTGACCGTTTCTCATTATTTGAAGTTTAGCTGTCGTTCCCTCTTTGCCATATCCGAATCTTCTCAGGGAGTTCACCCGTTTCCATTGCGGTGATCCTGAAATATATTCTTCTTCGTTCAGCAGCATCTGTTCCGCTGGGATACTGTCAATAGAAATGACAATATCCCCAACTTTAAAATTGTTAGAATCTTTAACAAAGGTGATAACGACATGGTTTTCAATCCAGTCCACAAGAAAGGGGAAACCGGCCTGCTCTCTAGATATTTTGTGGTAAACTCCCCCATGGCCATCATGAAGTTTGGCAACCAGTCTTCTTAGGGTGGAATAAAAGTCTTTTTCGTTTTGATTTGACAGCGCTTCTTTAAGAGTATTGGTTAATTCTGCATCCCAATCTGTACCAACCACGTCAAAATAAGGATAGAAATGCTGAAATACGTTCCAAGCGATTACGATATTTCCTAATCGCACAAACTCGTTGTCGGCCGTCAAATTACCAGTTTCTATCTTGCTCAACTGTTCTAATAAGGCATCAAAAGAAGCTTTGTCCCCTTTTCCAAGAGTTCCATTACTGTCACTGTAGAGTGCCAGAGGAATCTGACACGACAAGACCGCACCTAATTCTTTGTTGATAACCTCTCCGACCTTGGGGAATGCGTCGAATAAAGTTCCCGAGAAACTTTCACCTTTATTCTCAATTAATAAGCTTCTTCCACCCTCGTACGGGTTGTCACTTACAAGTTTGTAAGTGCCTCTTTGTATTTCTTTGTAAGTGCCGCTTTGTATTTCAAAGTTGTAAGTAATATGCCCGTTGCTGCTTGAAGGAGCACTGCCTGTGCTGTTATTGCCTGACTGAATGGTTACATAATATCCGCCGGAAGCACTGCTGTCAGACAGTATATTCCACAGGGAGCCCACATTGCCGCACTCTGCTTCAAGCCACACATAGTCATCGCCGCCACCGCTTGTTGTGGTCGTTGTGCTGCCGCTGGTAGTAGTTGTTGTTGTGCCAGTGCAGTTTTCAGCCTCACCGCCTGTACCGGATGGGGTGCTGTTACCAATATATAGTTTATCCAATTTTGCGCCATCTTCACGATAAGCTATTGTGAGCGTATGGCTGCCTGCATTTAGGGTATACGACTGACACTCTTGCCAGGACCAACTGCTGGTAGGGCCAATATTGTTCCGCTGATACCAGGAGCCACCATCCATTCGCACCCAGAAAGAATCGTCATTGGCAGTTGGTGTAATTACCCTTGCCCAGAGTTTGTGAGTATATCCGGGGGTGTTTGCAAGCCACCACATTTTTGGTTTATCATCAGCTTCTTCCTCAAATCCAGGATTTTTTATCTGAATCGTTTGCCAGCCGCCGTCTTCATTTTTAGCGAATAATTGGAATCCGTCGACCCAAACTTGCCCAATTCCCTTAAGAAAACAGCCGAAGACGATTCTCGTCGCATCATCGGCAACTGTGCCGACAATTTCATACGACTGCCACTGATGGGACTTAATAGGTCGATCATACATATTATCGAAGAAACCTCTTTGCTTGTTTTCTCTATCAACTCGTAACCAAAGCTGTCCTTGGTTGCCGGTACCACTGACGTTGGTTCGTACAAACGCTTTTAGCTTAATCTCTTTCCCACGATAATCTGTTGCATCCGCCCATGTGCCGACTGTGCTAAAACCGTAGCCTGTAGTCAAAACTCGGTTTTCCCTGTTTATGCGAATGCTTCTGTAAATGTTACTGGAAGTGCCAAGCTCCACTCCTTGGTGTTGCCAGGCCACAACCTTTAAGTCCGTGGTATCTTCCGGAACAACGAACGGTCTTGGTTTTTCATTAGAATGATAGATTTGAATTGTTGGGGCGATGGGAAGAAACAATTCTTCAAGAATGGATTTCAGTTCCTCACTATTTTGAGCGCTCTTGACCCTTTCAGTTCCGTAGATGGCGAACTTGTCCCAATCGATCTGGCTTGCTTCATCACTTGGGTGAAAATACTTGACATAACCATAGAGTTTAGTAAATACCCTAACATTTAGTATTTCTTGACTTTCTGATGCTATTACTTTTCCATTAGTGCAAATATTTAGAAGTACAACCACGTGCATTAAAAGTGCAGCTGGGCTGACTCTTAAAGATCTCATGATTTTCCCCCTTTAAAGCATCTAACATAATATTCTATGGTTTCTGTATATACCCCTGAAAAGATATACTTGACATGGGAATATGTCAATATAGAACTTGAATATTCGGATGTTATACAGAAACCAGACTTCTGCCTATGATTCGAGTGCCTGCCGACCCAAAGATGTGGATAGCTTGGCACTTTTCATCAGAAAGCTTCATGAAAAACTTAGTATTGCATAGGAGTGAAACTCCGAAGCAAGTAGAAACAAGGTTCGAACTGGAGGACACAACAGCAGTTCATATGAACACTATCTAAGCAGAAGGCAGCACAAGCAATTAAAAAATAGATCCCTCCGCTTCGGTCGGGATGAAAATTTTAATTTTCATTTGTCTCGAAATCGACGAGGTTATCGAGTATTCGCTGGAGGTCCTTTTCGAAATGGTCAATCTGGCTTTCGGAAAATCCTTTATAAAACAGCTTCGTCAGCTCCTGCGAGACCTCGACGTATTTGCCTTCCATAGCTTTATCTTTTTTCGTGCGGTATATAAGGATTTTACGCCTGTCTTTTCGGCTTCTCTGACGCCGAACGTATCCCATAACTTCGAGCCGGTCGAGCATACTTGTCAGGGTCGATTTTTCGAGCTTGGTCTTTTGCACAAGCTCGTTGATTGCTACGCCGTCTTTTTGCCAGAGCGCAAACATAATTCTGCCCTGGGCAGGATTGATTTCAATGCCGTAGTCCTTCAGTTTGCGGAGAAAGATTCTCTCGCTGACCTGGCGAATCTTTGCCATCAGGAAACCCGACTGGCGCTGCTGTTTCATTGTCTTTGCCATAGCTAATCAGCCATCGTCATCGCCACCCCCTGCCGCAGAGCGTTTTATATTTTAACCTCAAGCGGCCTACCTTTGCACCACCCTTTGACTATCGAGGGTGTCAGTTTTATAACGCCGTATTCCGGTCCTTCCGGGCCGTTGGGATAATACATAGTCCAGCCCTTTTGCCAGATTCGATTTTTAAGCTCCTGATTGGTGATAATCTCAATCTCTCCGCCGAGCATCAGGCCGAGGACCTGGTCCGGGTCGCAGAAATATACGCACACCTTCGGATTGGATTTCATTCGCGCCATCTTGGGAGACTGCATACCGGTAGACAGATAAATCACGAAGTCGTTGTCTTGCCCCTTAAACAAATCCACCAGCGATGGATACTGTTTGGCATACCGCAGATTGAGCATTGCGTTGGTGTGGGGGAACCCCGCTGAATCGATAGTTGTCAACTGACATACAAACGTGTTTGTTGTCAAACTCAGGCAGGTCTGCCTCACGTCTTCTGATACTTGCACGGCCGCTTGTTCTTCGTTTTTCTGCTTACTCATATCATTACTCCTTCATTTGTCCGCGGCCCTGAAACGCATTATGACCAGAGATTCAAAGGCCTAAATATGTTTTATATAGAATAGTTTTATATAAAACTATTGTCAAGCAGAAAAACACCTTATTTTTAAGAAAAATCTGTCTGTGTGTTCTAACTATTGATTTGGAGAGGTATTACATCTAAATTTTTTTGTTGTCTGTGGTGGATTTGGCAGGTTTGTCCGGCTTCGAATCTTTGGTTTCGGTCTTTTTGGCTCCGGTTTTTTTCTCGCCGGAGTCCTTCTCTTTTTTCTCGGCTTCTTTGTAGCTTTTACTCCTGTAATCGGTCTCGTAAAAACCGGAGCCTTTGAAAATCACACCAGCACCTGTTCCGATGAGCCGTTTCAGGCTGTTCTTTTCGCACCTGGGGCATTTGCGAAGCGGCCTTGCCGTTATAGACTGGAAATGCTCGAACTCATATCCGCAATTACTACATACATACCCGTAAGTCGGCATTTACTCGTTCCTCGTTTCTCGTCGCTGGTCGCTCGTATCGGTTTTATCATCCTCTGAGTCTATCTGTTCATCTCCGACCTGCTCCTGCTCTGGGATCTCTTGCTGCGAAGGCAGCTTGTTAACGATTACTCTGCTTGGCCGGATGACCCTGCCATTGACTTTGTATCCCTTTTGAAACTCTTCGAGCACGATGTTTTCTTCTTTTTCCGGCTCGGCCTTTTGCAGTATCGCCTCATGCAAAGCAACGTCGAATTTCTCACCCATCGCCTTTATCGGCTCTACGCCGTGTGATTTCAGAATATCGAGCATCTGGTCGTAAATAATCCGTATTCCCTTGACAAGAACGTCCTTGTCCTCCACCGATTGCGCGTTTTGAAGTGTATGCTCGAAATTATCCAGTGCCGGCAAAAGGGTCTTTATTATCTTTCCCTTCTCATAGGCGATAGTATCAGTAGTCTGCTTGGAAACTCTTTTTTGGAAATTTGCATAATCAGCGCTGACTCGCTGCAATTTACTAAAAAGCTCATCCTTTTCTTTTTGCAGATTCTCTATTTGCCGGCGAAGTTCTTCCAGCTCGTTATTCTTCGCTTTCGGCTCTTCTTGTTCTTTTGGTTTCTCTTTTCTTTTATGTTTCATCATTGGTTACCAAAATATCTCTTTAGTTTCTCGAAAAATCCTTGAGACTGTGGGTAAGCGCTTTTATCTTCTGTCCCGGCGAATTCTTTGAGCAGCTCCTGTTGTTTTGTGTTTAGTTTCACTGGCGTTTCGATAATTATCTGAACAAGATGGTCGCCGTGTCGGCCGGTTCTTACATTCGGCAGGCCCTGCCCTTTTATCCTGAAGATGCTGCCGTATTGGGTGCCCGCAGGTATCTTCAGGTGTTTCGCACCGTTTAGGCTCGGCACCTCTACTGTTGTCCCAAGTGCTGCATCTGTAAAACTTATAGGGACAACTGCGACTACATTATTACCGTCACGGTGTAAAAACTCGTGTGGTTTTATCCTGACATAGCAATACAAGTCTCCTCTTGGTCCGCTGCCTCGGCCGGGTTCGCCTTCGCCGGCAACTCTTATTCCCTGGCCTTCGTGCACACCCGGCGGAATTTTAATATCGACAACCCGTTTCTTGGGCACTTTACCGGTGCCTTTGCATTTCTTGCAGGGCTGTGTAATAATCTTACCACTGCCCCCGCATTGAGGACAGGTTGAGACCATCTGGAAACCGAGACTACCCCTGACAAACTGGCCGCTGCCGTGACAGCTCGGGCATTGGCCGGGTGTTGTTCCTTTGGCACAAGCCGTGCCGTTGCATTCAGGGCATGTATCCTGACGAGTAAATTCGATGGTTTTCCCAACACCTTTAGCAATATCGTTAAGAGTCAATTCTACGGAGGTCTCCAGGTCGTAGCCTCGTGCTGGACCGGCCCGTCTTGTTCTCCTGCGACCTCCCATTCCGAATATGTCACCGAAGTCGCCGAATCCACCAAAGATATCCTCGAATATACTGCCGATATCCTGCCACTTCATATGCGAATAATCTCGCATACCCATTCCGCGCAGGCCCTCGTGTCCGAACTGGTCGTATCGCTTGCGTTTATCCGGGTCGTTTAGGACTTCGTAGGCCTCGGCGCACTCCTTGAACTTGGTTTCGGCCTCTGCTTTATTGTCCGGATTCTTGTCCGGATGGTATTTCATTGCCATTCGGCGGTATGCGCGTTTAATCTCGTCAGCGGTGGCATTCTTGCCCACCCCCAAAACTTCGTAATAATCCCGTTTGGCCATATTATCGTATTGCGTATATCGTATTGCGTAGGGCGTTAGAGCTTTTTAAGTAGATTTGAAATCATTCGACAAATATGGTCCAAATCTTCGAGCAGCACAGCTTCTTGGTTTTCTCTTATATACTCTAACTCTTTCGCTATTGTTATCTGTGTCTCCAGTTCCGCACAACTTCCCAATGATACATACAAGAATTGCTTGTACTCCTTATTGTAATATCTCCTAAAACCCTCTGCTACATTTGAAGGTATGGAAATCGCTGACCTTCTCATTTGACTGACTAAGCCATACAGTTCATGCTTCGGAAGCTTTTCTGTCAACTTATATACATTTTTAACCAACCTGATGCCTGCTTTCCAAATATCTAAATCTCTGTATGTTCTTATTTTTCCTGCCATATACTATTCCCCTCTTACGCAATACGCATCACGCAATACGCACGACGTAGTTTACCTTACAGCTCCCGGTATCGGCTCTTCGTCTTTGTCTTTTAAATCGGTTACCAGCACGTTGGTCGTTAACATAAGTCCCGCCACTGAAGCAGCGCTTTGCAAAGCCACCCTGGCAACCTTTGCAGGGTCTATAATGCCGGCTTTGAACATATTGACGAACTGACCTGTGTTGGCGTCGTAACCGATGTTCTCATCCTTTTCCAGCTTCTCCAAAAGACTGGCGACCACCACATCGCCCTGTTCGCCGGAGTTATCGACTATTTGTCTTGTCGGCATCTTCAGGGCATCACTTACGATATCAAAACCGATTTTCTCGTCGCCTTTGGCCTTGGCTCTGGCTTTCTTCAGCTCGCCGATGGCTCGAAGAAACACAGTCCCACCGCCTGCGACAACACCTTCGTCCGTTGCTGCCCTTGTAGCGTGAAGCGCATTTTCGAGAAGGTCTTTGCGTTCCTTCATTTCTGTTTCCGTTGGCGCACCGGCTTTGATAACGGCAACGCCACCGGTCAGCTTCGCCAGCCGCTCCTGCAATTTTTCGCGGTCGTAGTTGCTGGTCGTCTTTTCGATTTGGTTGCGAATCTGGTCGCAGCGGGAATTTATATCCTGTTTTTTACCGGCGCCCTCTATTATCGTGGTTGTCTCTTTGCCGATAATAATTTTTTTAGCCTGTCCTAATTGTGAAAGCTCGATTTTTTCGAGTTTAACACCCAGCTCTTCGGTAATTACCTCTCCGCCCGTCAGGACTGCTACGTCGGCCAACATTGCTTTTCTGCGGTCGCCGAAGCCGGGAGCTTTGACTGCGCAGATTTTTAACACTCCCTGCAGCCGATTAATAACCAGCGCTGCCAGAGCCTCACCCTCGACGTCCTCTGCGACAATCAACAGCGGCTTGGCCACCTGGGCGACTTTTTCAAGCAGCGGAATAATCTCGCGGATATTGGATATCTTCTTCTCGTGCAGTAGAATATAAGCGTCCTCAAGAATGGCTTCGAGCGTTTCAGGATTAATCATAAAGTATGGCGATATATAGCCCTTATCGAACTGCATACCTTCGACGATGGTCAGCTCATTTTCCATCCCCTTACCCTCTTCGACCTCGATAACGCCTTCCTTGCCGACCTTCTCGATCGCATCAGCCAGGATTTTACCTACCTGCGCGTCGTTGTTTGCGCTGATAGCCGCCACTTTCGCAATGTCGCTGTGCCCCTTCACCTCCTTGCTCACATCTTTGATAAATTTCGTTACAGCTTTGGCAGCATCGGTGATTCCCCTCTGCAGGGCTACCGGATTTGAGCCGGCGGTAACATACTTCAGGCCTTCGGTGTAAATTGCCTCTGCCAGTACGGTCGAAGTCGTTGTCCCGTCACCGACTTCGTCGGAGGTTTTATTGGCGACCTGGTTGACCATCTTTGCGCCCATATTCTTGAATGGTTCCGGTAGTTCGATTTCTTTACTGACCGTAACCCCGTCCTTTGTTATCTTCGGCGAGCCCCAGCTTTTATGCAGGATGACGTTCCTGCCCGTCGGGCCGAGGGTAACTTTTACCGCTTTGGCCAACTGTGACAGCCCTTCTTTTAGCTGTGTTCGTGCCGTATCGTCAAACATTAATTGCTTTGCCATTTTTTGTTATCCCTTACATTATTCGCTGTTAACTTTTCCCTTGTCTATTTTTCAATAATACCCAGTATGTCGCTCTCGTGTAAAATCACGAATTTTTCTCTGCCAATTTCGACTTCGCTTCCTATGTATTTTGCATAGATGACCTCATCATTTTTCTTCACGCTCATCTTGCCTCGTTTGCCGTCATCGAGTATTTTACCCTGCCCGATTGCCACTATTTTTCCGATTTGCGGTTTTTCTTTCGCCGTATCCGGCAGAATAATACCGCCGGCGGTTTTCTCTTCCGCCTCCGATTGTTTTATCACGATTCTGTCGTCCAAAGGCCTAAGTTTCATAGTTTCTCCTTTCACGTTTTACATCATATCCATACCGCCCATACCACCCATTCCGCCCATCCCGCCGTATCCGCCGCCCATTCCGCCCGGCGGCATTGGCGGAGTCTCACCTTTTTCTTTTGGCTTCTCGGTAACAAGGCAGTCGGTAGTCAACAGCAGCACAGCTATGCTCACTGCGTTTTCCAGTGCTATTCGTGTCACTTTCGCAGGGTCAACGATGCCGGTTTCGAACAGGTCTTCGTATTTATCCGTGTTGGCGTTATACCCGAAGCCGCCTTTGCCCTCGATGACTTTATTAACTACCAGATTTGCCGTTGCCCCCGCGTTGGCAGCAATCCAGTAACACGGTGTTGTAAGTGACTTCGCCACTATATTAGCTCCGGTTTGCTCATCGTCTTTGAGTTTTAATTTCTCGACCGCATCGATACACCGTATAAGTGCCACTCCTCCGCCGGGTACAACCCCTTCTTCGATAGCTGCCCTTGTCGCGTGAAGGGCATCTTCTATCCGCGCCTTTATTTCTTTCATTTCCGTTTCGCTTGCCGCGCCTACATTGACTTGGGCAACCCCGCCGGTCAGCTTGGCCAGCCGTTCCTGTAGTTTTTCACGGTCGTAATCGCTGGTTGTCGTTTCAATTTCGCCCTGTATTTGCTTGATTCTGCCGCTGATTGCCTCTTTGCTGCCTGCACCTTCGACAATGATTGTATTGTCGTTATCGATGGTCACCTTTTTGGCTTGTCCTAACTGTTTGACGCTGATATTTTCCATCTCGATTCCCAAATCCTTGAAAATCGGCTCTGCCCCCGTCAGCACTGCAATATCCTGTAGCATTGCTTTTCTGCGGTCGCCGTAACCAGGCGCTTTCACCGCTGCCACTTGCAGTATCCCTTTTAGTTTATTAACTACCAGCGTAGCCAATGCTTCGCCCTCGACATCTTCTGAGATAATCAGCAGTGGTCTTTTGCTCTTGGCGATCTTTTCGAGCAGCGGCACAAGCTTCGCCACATTGCTTATCTTGTCCTCATACACCAATACGTATGGTTTCTCCAGTTCGCAGACCATATTATCCGCATCGGTTACGAAATGCGGCGACAGGTATCCCCGGTCAAACTGCATACCTTCGACGAAGTCGACGGTTGTATCGAGGCTTTTACCCTCTTCGACGGTTATCACCCCGTCCTTGCCGACCTTCTGGAACGCTTCTGCTATAATCTTTCCGATCTCCACATCGTTATTTGCCGAGACAGAAGCGATATTGATTATGTCGCCAGTCTTGGTAGCATCTATCGGCTTTGCCAGCGTTTTCAGTTTCTCCGTTACCGCCGAGGCGCTCTTTTGCATACCACGTGCTAAGGACATTGCATCTGCCCCTGCCGCTAAGTTCCTATATGCCTCTTTGAACATTGCCTCAGCCAGCACTGTTGCCGTTGTTGTCCCGTCGCCCGCCACTTTCGAAGTTTTACTTGCTGCTTCTCTTACTAATTTTGCGCCGAGGTTTTCGTTCTTGTCTATAAGCTCAATTTCTTCAGCTACCGTTACTCCGTCTTTTGTTACCGTTGGTCCGCCCCAGCCTTTATCCAGGACCGCATTTCGGCCTCTCGGCCCGAGTGTTGATTTGACCGCCGCCGCTAATTTTTCCACCCCCGCCAGCAGTGCAGCCCTTGCTCCGGATTCGAATGCTAATTCTTTAACTGCCATAATTGCTTCCCTTCTTAATATGCTTTAACTTTAAAACTCAAAAATTACAGTTCAAACCGCCAATTCCCCCCACAATACTTCACAATTTATAACAGATGTGCAAAAAATATACCAGCTTAAAGTCAACACCTGCTTATTTTGCATCTTTATGCCTTAACTATCCTGTTAACAAATAATTATGTAATATAAAAATTGCAACTCTGAAGAAACACGCTGTATTTCTGCCCCGCAAAAATTGCAAATTTTGGCACAAAAACAAAACCAGCCCCGCCAACTTGACAGCCGACTCCGCCTGACCGCTCAGCTGTCTACCTAAAGCAGAAACCGAGGCCGCTGAAAATTTTCTCCACAAAAACTTTAAAATTTTTTTATTTCATTGCCCGATAATACCTTACCCTTTTTTCGCCAATTCCCGAAATCGCCAAATCCTGCGTTCTCTCGTTAATATTTGCTTGAATTGTAAAACCGCCTCAGGTATAATAATGTCAATTGAAGGGGGATTGAAATGCATGACAGGTTCAAAATATTAGCGATTTTTGTAGCAGCCGTGATTGTCATTTTAACTGTATTGGCCGGCTTGACTTTCGCCGCTGATAACAGTATTAAATTATCTTCCGCACTTACAAATGTAAGTGACTATATCTACCCCGGCCATTACCACTCCTTCTTCAAAGGTTCGATTTTCATTGCATTCTTATTCTTGCTGTTTTTATGGCGGGCGCTCTTCCTCCAAAAACAGCACTAATGTTACTAATCAACTATTTAATGATGTTCTGCTCTTATCTTAGATGCCCTATAGTATGGGCCAAAACTACCTGCTCGGGCTTTACTTTAATCACTTCGCTCAATTTATTCTCGTCGAAATATCCCCTGACCACTGACCCCAGTCCTTCCGATGCACAATAGAGATATACGTTCTGCACAATACATCCCACTTCACATTGTATCCACCTGTCTCGTTTGTCATCCAGTATAGGCCTGCCGAGGTCCTGCCAGTTCTTTAAGTTAACAACATAAACCAGGTTCACCGGCGCGATATAAACAAAATCCTGCAAACCCGTCTCTCTCCGAAAATCGCCTTCGGCAACGGGCTCAAGCTCGTGCTTCGCCACATCATACAAATAGACTCCTTCCGGCAGCACCACGTAAATATCAACTGCATACTTGGCCATTGCCGCCGGTGAAGTTCGTTTACCGTCCGGCCGATTCACACCGTCCGCCGCCCACAGCAGCTCCGACAACTGCTGCAGCGTTATTTTTTTATCTGATATATTGCGTTGTGTTTTTCTTTTCTTCAGCGCCTCCATTAAGCCGACTCCCTTTTTCAAATCAGGCGGATTAAGTTTGATTACTCCGCCCTTCTGGATTGCCGCCTGCAGATCCTCGACGGAGCTGGTAGCCGTGTTAGCGTCTTCAGAAAAGCCGGGCCTTGTCGAGGCCAGTATAGCCAATGCCGGCACGCCCTTTAGAAATGTTCTGCGATTCATTTTATCCTCCTTTTCTTTCCTGTTCGATATTACTGACCTTAAAATCTATACTTCGCAAATCTCCATTTATCTAAAAACTTTTTTAATTTTATCCATTCTACGAGATGTTGTCCACAATGGTTCACTCATCCCCCCGCATTGCAGATTATTATTTTTGTCCTCTTGCTGGTGTTGTAGGCATTACTCCCTTTTGCGCATCTTATAACTACGGAGAATTAGCGTTTTTTCGGTTTTGGGCTGTTAAAAGAAGGTGAATTATGGTATAATATGGTATTATTACAGCAGCGATTCGAGGAGACAATCATTTGTAATAAACAGGCTGCCAAACGGCCGTTATTCGAAGGAGATGGAGATATGAGCTCAGCAATCTCCCTTGCGGTAATTATTTTTGGGACAACACCCTTTGCGATGGCGATACCTGACTCAAATTCCATAGTTCTGGGAAGCTTTAATTAGCTGCGACCCTACACTAAAAGATATATCTAATGAAATATTTTCGTAAAACGGCTCGAAAGGGGGTAACGGCGCGTGTTTATGAGTATATGATGGAAAATATTCGAAAACGTTCGAAAAAAGTATAGAAATATTCAAAAGTTGTATGGAAACGTTTGAAAAAATTGGAAATTTTTTCCGTATTTCGTGAAGCGTATCTCGTCGGAGGAATTGCGGGGAAATGATGGGGGACAACTTAAACTTCTAATAAGTAAACAGGATGTTTCTTAATTACTCCAAAAAGGATAGTTTTTTATTGACTTTTCAGGCATATTGTGGTAGGAGTACTGTTATAGGAGTATTTAAGAATGAGGAAGGATGTGCGGCTTTTCTTGATGTTTGTTTGCGCATCTGTGGTTGCGTTTTGCGTAGTAAGCGAGACTGCAGCTGGTGTGGATAAGGGCGACGCTGCTCTTTCGAATCCAGAGATTAGAAGAGAAACGGTTGAGAGTCTTGCCCGGCAGAGTCGGGCAGCAAAAGCCGATGCCCTGCTAAAAGCTCAGACGCTCGGCTGGCGTATGGAGGGTGAAGCAGACGGGATCCACTTCGAACTGATGGCCCTTAAGGACGGCAGGCCAATCTACTATATTACTCAAAATGTCAACGCTGCAATTTCTACAGGCGTGAATCTAATTCGGAACACCCCACCATATAATCTTGACGGGAGCGGCCTGACCGTAGGTATCTGGGATGCCGGCGGAGTTTTACCAACACACCAAGAGTTCGACAGCCGCGTAAATATTATGGATGGCACCGCCACACATTGGCACTCGACCCACGTTGGCGGGACCATTGGTGCATCGGGTGTTCAGCCAGCAGCAATGGGAATGGCGCCGAATGTCGACATTGACTCTTATGATTGGGACTATGATGATTCGGAGATGGCCAGCCGTGCGGCATCATATCCAGGTGAGCCGGGAAAGATATACCTATCAAATCATTCATACGGGATAGTTACGGGGTGGACAATCGGCGATTACTCCGGAAATTATGGTTATCACTGGTTCGGAACGTGGGGGGACAGGGAAGATGAGGGCTTTGGTCAGTATAATGAGCTGGCTGTAAGTTGGGACACAGTCTGTTATTCCGCACCGTATTATCTTCCTTTCAATTCAGCAGGAAATGACAGGGATGACTCTGCTCCTGGTGATGGAACTCCTTTTTATTACATTGATGGGGGTGAGTGGCAGTCGAAGAGTTACAACAGCAGTACCGACCCTTATTGGGATAATTGGGACAACGGCGGTTTCGATACGCTTTCACATCTGGGCAATGCCAAGAACATTATGACAGTTGGAGCGGTATCCGATGCTGTTCTGGCGGGCCAGCGTTCGATATCCGCCGCAATGATGACGTCTTTTAGCAGCTGGGGGCCGACCGATGACGGGCGAATCAAGCCCGACATCGTTGCGAATGGTACAGGCCTTTATTCGACTATAGACGACAGCAACACAAGCTACGATACCTTTTCGGGAACCAGCATGTCAGCACCAAATGCATCCGGCTCTGCAGGGCTGCTCATACAACTATATTGCCGCCTTTTTCCAGGCCAGGCAATGCTCGCAAGCACTTTGAAGGCGCTGATAATGCACACTGCCGACGACCTCGGAAACGCCGGTCCTGACTACAGTTTCGGGTGGGGCCTTATGAACGCATATTCTGCCGCAAACTTGATTATGGACCACAACGAACATCCGGCAGCAGGGAAGATGATTGAAGGTCTCCTGAATACAGCAAACCCGAACGATTCCTACGTTTTTATCTGGAATGGCGAGACAGCAATCCGGGCGACCTTGTGCTGGACGGACCCGCCGGCGACAGCCTTATCCGGCCTTGATAATCCGTCGCCAAGACTGGTAAACGACCTTGACCTGCGAATCATCGGTCCCAACGGTATCGATACTTATTATCCATTTGTGCTCGACCGTATCAATCCTGCGAATCCAGCTACCACGGGCGACAACGTTCTCGACAATGTTGAGCAAGTTTATATCGCATCTGTCAATGTACCGGGGGTCTATACGGCACTTGTTGAGCACAAAGGGACACTAACCGACGGCGAGCAAAACTATTCGCTTATTATAACCGGTCAGCATACTACTGCCAGTTCTGCGGGGACAATAAAACTGGACAAAGACAGCTATTCCTGCGACGACTCGGTGGGAGTAGAGGTTCGCGACGGGGACCTCGAAGGCAGCGGCAGCTGCAATGTCTCGGTCTTCACTTCCGGTGCCGATGTTGAGACACTAACGTTATATGAAGATACTTTCCGCGACGGCATCTTTGCAGGAGCAATAGCAACATCCTCAGACACAGTCGTGCCCGGAGACGGCTTACTGCAGGTAGCAAACGGGCAGACCATCACCGCAGAATATCAGGACGCTGATGACGGAAGCGGCAGTCCGGCAACGCCCAATGATGTTGCGGAAGTTGATTGCGAGCCACCGATTATTCTGAATGTCCAAGTATTGGATATAACCAGCAGCGCTGCGACCATTGAATTCGAGACAAATGAGCCAACCACTGCAACCATCACTTATGGTCCTGATTGCGAAGAGCCAAATGGTCTTCTCGAAGATATGGTTCTTTCAACCGAGCACAGCTTTTACCTCAGTTACCTTATTGCTGAGACGGACTATTATTTCGCTATCACTGCTTCCGATGAGGTTGGCAATACAACCACAGATGACAACGCAGGGCTGTGTTATCAATTCACCACCACCGCTGAACCCGGTGGCATTCACGTACCTGCAGACTACGCCACTATTCAAGAGGCAATCAATGCTGCCGTCGATGGTAATATAATCATAGTCGCGGACGGTATATACACGGGGTCTGGAAACCGTGATATCGACTTTATGGGAAAGGAAATCACAGTCAAAAGTGAGAACGGCCCAGCAAACTGCACTATCGACTGCCAAGGTTCACTCAGTGCCCCCCACCGCGGATTCCGCTTCGACAGCGGCGAAGACAGCAATTCGATTTTATCCGGTTTTACAATTATAAACGGCTTCGGGCCGACAGCAGCAATGATCGGCTACTATCCCGCCGGTGGAGCGATTTTTTGTAAAGATTCATCGCCCACTATCGAGGATTGCGTCTTCAGAAACAATGAGGCTGATGAACGCATCAGTTATTGGGGTCGCGGCGGTGCTATTGCCTGCACATATTCCAGCGCCATTATAAAAGACTGCACTTTCGAAAATAATCACGCCTACGATGGAGGGGGCCTCTATACCGAGAGGAACTCGGCAATAATAACCGGCTGCACATTCACCGGCAATATAGCGAGCAATGGCGGCGGCTTAGAAAGCCGGGAAGCTGCCATTCTAATAGAAAACAGTGTTTTCAACAACAATTGCGTCACCGGCTATGGCGGAGGTATATACTGCGATGGCGCAAGCATATCAGACGTCTTCAACGGCGGAGATACAATAATTATCTCGAACTGCGTTATATATGACAATGTTGCCTATAATCCTGGCATGGGCAGTGGAATCACCGGTGGAATCGAATGGAGTCCTAACTGGTATGATGTTATGAAAGTTGTGAATTGCACGGTTGTCAATAACTGGGCAGAAGCCGCTGGAGGCATTAGAGGCGGCTTCCCCGGCGACATTAACGTAACAAACTGCATCGTCCGCGGCAACTCTCCGGGCCAATTAGTAAAGGGCAACGGCAGTATGACAGCAACATACAGTAATATTCAAGATAGTTTCCCCGGTGAAGGTAATATCGACGCAGACCCGTATTTTGTTTCCGCGACTGATTACCATTTAACTGCCGAGTCACCCTGTATTGATACCGGCACCAACAGCGCCTTAACCGGTTTTCCTCCAACCGACTTCGATGGGAAACCACGTCCCCTCGACGGCGACGCCGACCAGACAGATATCGCAGATATGGGCGCCTACGAGTTCTGGTCCGGACCAAGCGTACCCTTTATCGCTATCGATTGCAGTGAACTTTCATTCACCACGGCACATTCTGTTCCAGAACAAAAGCTGTTCTTACTGCGCAACGGCTGGGCAGGAATACTTAATTGGCAGATAACGGAAGATTGCCAGTGGTTAGAGGTCAGCCCGACCTCCGGTGTTTCGACAGGAGATGTCAATGAAGTCACTGTAACAGCAGACGCCACCGGACTACCGGACGGTATTTACACTTGCCAAATCATTATCTCCGACCAAAATGCAACCAACGACCCTCAGACGCTTTTTGTCGAGCTTCATGTTGGATATCTGAAGGTCCCTTTATATTATCCAACTATAGGTCAAGCCGTTGATGCGGCCTTCGACGGAGATGTCATTATTGTCGCCGACGGCGTCTACACCGGCGAAGACAACAGAAATATGAATATCCAGGGCAAACGTCTGACCATCGTCAGCGAAAACGGTCCGGCTATCTGCATCATTGACTGCCAAGGGACCGGCAGGGGTTTCTACATCGATGGCCCCGACACCAATGGGACAATCATACGAGGATTTACTATTACCAATGGTTTAGGCGATGAAGGCGGTGGAATCTACTGTGAAAGCAGCAGCCCAGTAATCGAGAATTGCCGAATCATCGGCTGTGCAAGTGTGGGTGATCTGCCGGACGCCGGCGGTTTGTACTTCTATAATTATTGCGACCCCGTCATTAAAAACTGCGTAATCAGCGGCAACTCCGGGTTCAGGGGCGGTGGAATGTACTTCTATACATACTGCAATCCACAAATTTTAAACTGTTTAATCACTAATAATCACGCTGATGACTGTGGCGGCGGCATAGGATGCAAGAGTGATTGTTCAATTTATACAGCAAACAGTACGTTCGCAGAAAACACTGCTCCCTCCGGAGGCGCTATTCACAACGGCACCAACAACAATGTGACCGTTGTCAACTGCATCCTGTGGGGAAACTTACCTAATCAAATATGGGTACCTTCGACTGCTGCAGTAACTTACAGCGATGTCCAAGGCGGCTATGCGGGTACCGGCAATATTAATGCAGACCCCTGTTTTGCAACGGGGCCGAATGGCGACTACTATCTAAGCCAGACAGCGGCCGGACAAGCAGTCGACAGTCTTTGTGTAGATTCGGGAAGCGATACGGCAGCGAGCTTAGGGATGGATGCATTTACGACGCGAACAGACAGAATCTGCGATGTTGAAATCGTCGATATGGGTTATCACTATCATACTGATATTGATATTATTATCAAGTCCGCAGACATCGATGAGAACTGGAATGTTGACTTACTTGATTTTGCAATTTTAGCTGCCGACTGGCTCGAATGCAGCGATAATCTTAACTCGAATTGCACCGCAGGACCTCTGCCCGGCGATATTTTCCGGGATTATTATGTCAACATGCACGACCTGGCGTTATTAGTAGAGTCGTGGCTGGATTGTCTTGTGACACCGGCAGAAGGTCCTATTCCGGTTGACGAAGCAGTAGATTGGGAACCGAACGTGACTCTCGGGTGGACAGCCGGAGCAGGTGCATTGGAACACGATGTTTATTTGGGGACGGATGATAACGCCGTAGCCGGTGCAAGTCACCTTTCAGGGGAATTTATAGAAGCGGTTTTGGATGTAAATTTTGGGCCATGCTTGCTTGATGTAAATACAACTTATTTCTGGCGTATAGACGAGGTTGGTCCGGTATGTATAACCAAAGGCGATGTCTGGAGTTTTACAACATGGCAAAGCGGAGATATCGACCCTAATCTTGTCGGCTGGTGGAAATTCGATGAAGGCACCGGGTCAACAGCACACGATTCGGCGGGCAGCAATGACGGAAATATCATCGGAGCAACATGGACAATAGGTAAGATTAACAGCGCTTTGGATTTCAATGGCCTGGATGATTATGTCGATTTAGGAACAAATCCTTACGCAGGACTAACCGAAGGAACAATAAGCGCCTGGATTAAACCTGTAGATACCGTCTATCGTCGAATGGTGATAGGTGCAAAGGAAGGGACGGACGATCTAGATTATATGAGCTTTGAACTCTACAACGGACAACTGCAAGTGTGGCTTATACATGCTTCGGCATCTTTATTAGCAGCGGTTGGAGAGACACTATTGCAAACAGACACGTGGCACCACATAGCTTATACCACGGATAGTTCTGGACATCACTTTTATGTAAACGGCGAACCCGAAACGGTAATGTTGTACGGTATCGGAGACCCGGGGACAAATGCATTCTTCGGCCATTTGCCGACAGAGCAAGTAATTTCTATCGGGGTGTTAATGAATTACAACGGTGAAAACGTAGATCATTTTGACGGCAAAATCGACGATGTCCGTATTTACGACAGGGCCTTATCTGAAGAAGAAGTCGAGCAGCTTTATCAGAAAGGATTATAGCTGACTCATCTCCGGAAATAAAAGACGAGTTTTTTGTGCATTTTCTATTTGGCATTTGTGGTTTTATACCTTAAGTTTTGTAAGAGGTGGACAAAAATTGTCGCTAAGGACAGCGACCGATAAAAAAGTTTTTTGGGAAGGAGGGGTTTCCTTATGGGGTCCTGGAGAAGTAAGCTAATATTTGTGTTGATTGTATATTTTATCGGCTTTGCGTCAGCAATTTATTGTTTGGCGCCTGCTCCTGATGAAAAGGCCTGTCGGTTTTCCAAAAAAAGCTTTGCATATTCGGCGTTAAAATCGGACAAATTCGCAAAATCTTTCAACGTTGAGATGCACAAATACCTGTATTACGGCAAGGACACCGCCAAGCGTTTAAGCATCTTTCTGAAACGAAAACTTAAATAGCTAAGTAAGTATATCCAATACAAGCCGGAAAAGGAGGGGGGCTTGTATACAACGTTTGCTGGCCGTGGGCTTTATAAGCTCACGGCCGTCTTTTTGTGTAAAAAAAAAACGGAGAAATCCAATCACGTTACGATAAATCCACGAGGCGCGCTTCGGGCAGTTTCTCCTCAATAACGGCCCGTGCCAGGTTGACCCATCTTTTGCAGCCATCGAGCACAACACTGTCGCTGCTGGCTGCGATTAAGTTGGTCTTTATCAATTCAGCATCAGGGCTGAGCAAGAGCTCGACTTCCCAGCACCAATTATTTTCCCGCGCCAACTCACCGATTAGTGTTTTCAGCCGTCCGCTGTTCGAGACCGGACTATCCAGCAGCCACAAACAATTGCCTGTGTTGTGCTCTTTCAAAAATTTACCTATAAGCTGCACAGCAGGTATCGTTTCGGTAACCCTGCGGTATGTTCCGTGTATGCTTGCCAAGTCTCTAAAGCAGCCGTCGCGACCTTTAAAAACAAAGGCGCCGCTGATTGCCGCTTCGATGGTTATCAGCAAGTTGTAACCGTCGATAGCAAGGTCCCGGCTGCCAAGGTCAGCGAGTTTGACTTCACGGCTCTTTCGGGATGTTATTTGCTGGTTGGAGCAGGCGCTTCGCATAATGGCTAATCTCTGCCTTTCTGTGAGCGAAAACCTGTCCCCCACCAATTTAAGGGCGCTTTTTCCCGCATAACCTTTTGTCAATAAAAGTGAGAAATCCACAAGCGCCGAACGCAAATCCGAAATTGCCGCAGGGGCGAACAATTTAGCATCCGCCGGATGAGGCCCTCTGTGAACTCGTCTGTCAGGCATTTAGACAAATCTCCGCAATATTTAATAATTACAGTTTGAAAACAGCAATTTTGCTACTGTTTTTTGTGTTTCGATTTCTCCAGCTTAATCATTTCGAGAAATTTTTGTAATCTCACCGCATCGTCTTTTCGACCGCTTTCCAGCATAAGACCAAGACCCTTGTTCAGCTGCTCGATTGCTTCGTCGTAATGTCGCTGTGTTACAAAGGCCCGGGCGAGCATTATATATTTTTCCGCATCATTCGGGTCTATATTTACCGCCTGTTGAAGATATTCGGCTGCCTCGTCGAACTGCCCGACCTCTGCCAGAGCTATACCCAGCCTGGTGGTTGTTTCGACCGACCTGGGAGTCCTCGCCAGTTTTTCTCGAAAACCCTCTATTGCCTTGAGAAAATGTTCTTTTGACTGCCCGGGTTGCTTCAATTCTTTCAGTAAGAAGCCAAAATCGAAATGAATACCTGCTATATTAGTTTTGATTTGCGCCTTTTCATTATACTCAATCGCCTGCTGAAGAGCCTCCGCCGCTTCGAGCAACTTCCCCTCTTTTGTTCTAATCGCGGCTATTTCACTATAGGCCTTAATCGACATTGTCGGGTCAACCTTAATGAGATCTCTAAACATTGCTATGCTTTCATCGGGACTACCCCAATATTTATGTTCCTGCGCCAAGACCTGATATTTTTCCAGCAGGAAACCTATGGTACTTCGACGCACTACCGGCGCCAGCATATTTTCCACCGGCGAGTAGTTATCCGTTAATACGATTCCGCTCGCTTTTTTCCTGAGCGCCTCTATATCCGAATCGCTTAATATCCATAAGTCCGAATCTTGTGCCGGTTCTTCCAAGTTCAGGCCCTCAAGATTAAAATCTTCTTTGGAAGCGATGATTACAAAAGTATTGCGTTTTGGACGAGCTTTATTCTCTGTAACAACGTAAACATAAGGAAATGTTTCTTCCAGAGTATTGACACAGGCCCCCAGGAAAAGCCCGCTGTCATATATATCTACCACGTTTATCATATACACACCGTCATCAGTCAGAATTTGGGCGATTTTGTCATTGAATTCTTTCGTTACAAGCTGGTAGGGCACTGAGTAATCGTTGAAGGCATCGCCATAAATGAAATCATATCGCCGAGCTGTCCGGCCGTTGTCCATCCGCTGCAGCAGCTTATCAACGTAATTGCGGGCATCCATTGTAAATATGTTAATAGGCGTATCTTTCTGAAGACCGAACGCCTTCATTGCCGCTTTTGTTACTCCGGGGTCGATTTCCGCCACATCAACGCGGCTTCCGGGGCAAACCTCCATAATATATCGTGGGAAAACAAACCCTCCTCCGCCGATGCCAAAAACTGAAAGTTTGCTCTTACCCACGCTCAATCTGTGTGTTACTGCAGCATAAATCCGTTCGTAACAATACTCCAACCTTCTTATATTGTTCATTACTACTATACTATGAGTGAGCTTGTCCTGCACAAATTCGCGCTTGTCCGGGTTATTGGATAGCTGTTTTACGGCAATATAGCAGTACGGGCTTTCGTCTTCGTAGAGAATTCCTGGGACTTTCTTTTCCCTCAGTGCAAGAGCGGAACCACTATATTCAGCAAACTTCATCGGCGCCGTTGCCATAGTCGTCAGGGCAATATAAATTACCGCCCATACATACGCCACCCACAATCTAGGCCGGTACAGAATAGCCATCAGCAATATTCCGGCCCCAATCATCCAGATAATAGCAGCGGTCCCCATTGCATCTATCAGGTAATAGCCGGCAATGAAAGTTCCTGCAATACTACCCGCAGCCCCCCAGGCGTATATGTCCCCAACCGTCCTGCCCCTCGGCAAACCTTTATCAAGAGCTATTTTCGCAACCACTGGACTTATCGTCCCCAGCAACATAGATGGAATCAAAAATACCAGGAAAACATGGCTGAATACGCGAACAGGCCAGTTAAGATGCCACAGCCATATTAAGCCGCCAACAAGATTGTTCAAAATTACGGTTAAAACGCACGCTGCTGAGGAAATCAAAAAGAGAACAGCTAAAGCCTTTCTTGCGTCAGAGCGGTCAGCTATACGGCCTCCAAGATAATTTCCTATAGTAATCCCTGCCAATACCACCCCTATCACCGATGTCCAGGTGTACAGGGACGAACCAAGGTCCCTGGCAACGAGACGGGCGGCAATCAGCTCCAGCATCATTATACAGGCACTCGATATGAATACGGTAACGCCGGGGATGAAAATCGGGAAAAAACTTCTGCTTCTGGTCATATATAAACTTCCTTTTTCTAGGCTGGAAAAAATATAATGAAATTGTCTTCCGGTAACAAGTTAATTTTTTAAAAGTAGAGCAATAAAAGCATCGCCATCCGATGCCAAAAACAAATTGACATAATCGTATGTTTTCTCTACCATTAAGAAAGTGGAAACCATAGAACTTGAAATGCAGGGACAACAAATTTCACGATTTTAATTTTTAATCTCTAAATTTTAATTTTCTGATATGCCGAGCCATAATTTAGCATACATTAAAATAGACGAGCTGGAAATCATCGGATATTCGGTCGCCGCCGAGGAAACCGTCGTTGCGATGCCGCAGTTGGATGTTTGCTTCGACGTCGGCAAGGCCCCCAACCAGATTATTCCCATAAATAATATCCTGCTCACGCACGGGCATATGGACCACGCCGCCGGTATTGCGTATTATCTGTCTCACCGAAATTTTTGCGGACAATCGCCGGGAACAATTTTGGCTCCCCGGAATCTGCTGGAACCAATAAGAGAAGTAATAGATGCCTGGTCTCGTTTGGACGGCAATAAAATACCTGCTAACCTCGTTGGTGTAAAAGCCGGAGACGAGTATCAAATAAAGCCGAATCTCTTCACAAGGATATTTCCTACAAAACACAGCAGGGGCTCTGTCGGTTATTGCGTAATTGAAAAGCGAAAGAAAATTAAACCAGAGTACGCAAACCTTACAGGACCACAAATCGTCGAATTAAAAAAGCAGGGTGTTGTAATCGACTATCCCCTCGAAATTCCAATTGTTACATATCTCGGTGACACCAGTTATATCGATTTCTCGCAATTAAAATATATCGTTGAAAGTAAGATTTTAATCGCAGAGTGCACGTTCTATGAGGGTGAGCATGCCGAAAGAGCCGAAGTCGGCAGACATATGCACATCAGTGAGTTTGCGGAACTGATTGGAAAATTGCGCAATGAATATATTGTAATTACACACACAACGCAAAGAACTGCTATGCGGGACATTCGCAGGATATTAAAAGAAGCCCTGCCGCCGGAAAAATACGATAAAATCATCCTCCTTATGGACAAAAGGCGAAAATAGCTGACTCGATATCGACTTGAGCATACCATCATCCCTTAGCAGAGTTACTTTTCGTAATAGGGCTGGCCGGCTTTATACAGTTCCAGTCGTTTTTGAATTTCCTCAGCCAGGTTTTTTTCATCGGCGGCCTCGGCTAATTTGACAGCTTTTTCAGCGGTTTCTATCGCCTGCTCAAATCCGCCGGCAGCGGCATAAGCAACAGCTAATGTATCCAGCGGCCTAAGCTGTTCATAGTTGGTAAGTTCACAGGCTCGCTTTGCATATTCAACAGCTTCGCCGGGATTGTAAATTTCGTCATTTTTGGTAGTAGCCAAAGTCCAGGCTAAATTGGTAAGCACCTCAACAAAGTCAGGTTTCAGCCTTGCTGTTTGCGCCCAGTGACCAACAGCAAGCTCGACTTTACCCTGTCGATAATAAAGACATCCCAGATTGTAGTGTGCATTCGGATAATCAGGTTTAAGCTGTAGCGCCTTATTATAATTCTTAACCGCAAGGTCTTCCCTGCCCAGCTGAGCATATGCCAAACCCAGGTCGTTATACGGTTCGTGCCAATCAGGTTTTTGTTGCAGAGCTTTTTTAAAATATTCAACAGCTTGTTCGTTTTTGCCTTTGCCGGCAAGGGCCAGGCCGATATTAAAATGGGCCTGGCTGTGTTCAGGATTGAGCTGAATAGCTTGCTGCCATTTTTCAATAGCCTGGTCAACTCTGTTTTGCTTTTGCAGAACTATGCCCTGCTTGTTAAAGGTCTCTGAGAGATTGCCGCGAGCTTGTAAGTATTGAGGGTCGATGCGCAAGGCCTCAGTAAAGTGTTCTATAGCCTTTTTATATTGGCCTTTTCCCATCAAAAAATTTCCGTAATTGTTGTGCATTATGTGGTTATCTCTGGTTACCTTAAGGGCATGCCCGAAAAGGGTCGAGTTATTTTTCCAGTATCTCACTTGAAGCTGAGTACATATCCCCCAAACAACCAGCAACACTGCTGCTGATATTGCCAGTATGAACTTTCGATGCTGCCATTGAGCTATAAGTTCGGCGGCCCCCCAAGCAACCATAATAAAGATTCCTATGGAAGGCAAATAAGTATATCGGTCGGCCATTGCCTGTGAGCCTACTTGTATTAAACCGATAACCGGTATCAAAGTTCCCAGGTACCATAGCCAGCCGACAGTGAGATAACGCCTACGCCGACCGATATGAATTATAACTACTGAGACGCCGACCAGTATCAGAAAAGCAAGAATTGGCTGCCATAGTGGTAAGTTGGCACCCGGATGTGGATAAAAAACCGCTAAGTGTGTCGGGCAGGCTATTTTACCTATGTAGCGAATATAAGAAATGGCTGCGTTCGTAAGACGCAGATTCACCGGAAAAATTTCCGCAGGCTTGACCGCCCCGCCAATCCGCTGGAAAACGAGGGTGAGAACAATCGATATAATCACAAGAACAAATAAGGGAATTTTCTCAATGACCAACAGCCAGAAAGATGAGCCGGGACAATTGAGACCAGCCGATTTGATTTTCCTTGAGGTTTTTTTCCTCGGTTGAAGTTTCAATTGGAAACGGTCCAACGGCCAATAATCCAGAAGAAGCAATACAAATGGTAAGGTTATAACCATAGGTTTTGCCATCAGCCCTAACGCAAAAAATAAAAATACGAGCATATACCTTGCAATGGCGGGCCGCTGTGCATATCCAATGTAAGCTGCCATTGTTAACATCCAAAAAAAACCGCTTAAAACATCTTTACGTTCAGCTACCCAGGCAACGGACTCAACGTGCAGCGGGTGCAGAGCAAAGGCCCCAGCTACAAAGGCACCGGGCCAAACCGCACCGGTCATCTTTTGCAATACCCAAAATAAAAGCAGGGTATTCGCTATATGAAACAGCAGATTGACTAAGTGATGCCAAAGAGGATTCAGCTTAAAAAGCTGGCAATCCAGCATATGGCTCAGCGAGGTTAGCGGGTGCCAGTTGGCAACGTGCGGTTTGGTGAAGGCCCATATAATAGATTGGCGGGTTATCCCTGCAGTAACTTGTGGATTTTCAGTTACGTATTTATCGTCATCATAGTTAACAAAATCATTCAGGCGTATCGGCTCATAGGCAATCAGAGTTGCCAAAGTCAGCGCTATATAAATTAAGAAGACATACAGTTTGTTACGCTCTCGCTTCATCGGCGGGAAATAATCTCGATTTGATTAAATGCATTTTCGCCAGACGATACTTAACGGCAGTGTAAAGACAGCCGAAACCATACGTGAGACTGCGCCAGAAATCGATAGACGAGGCTTCCGCAAAATACTTCGTAGGACAGCTTACTTCAGCTATTTTATAATCCAGCCACAGAATCTGGGCCAGCATCTGATTATCAAATACGAAACCATCAGAGTTTCTTTCCACCGGCAGCTTCTGGAGAAGCTGACGTGAGAAGGCCCGATAGCCGGTGTGGTATTCCGAGAGTTTCGCTCCTGTCAAAATGTTTTCGAGAAGAGTCAGAAACCGATTCGAGACATATTTCCACCAGGGCATCCCGCCTTTTAAGGCGTATCCTCCCAGAATTCGCGAACCCAATACGCAGTGATATAATCCATTTCCTATCATCGAGGCCATCGCAGGAATTAACCTTGGCGTATACTGATAATCGGGATGAACCATAATAATAATGTCGGCCTCTTCTTCTAACGCCAGCTTATAGCAGATTTTCTGATTGGCTCCATAGCCTTGATTTTTGGGGTGTGTATGAACGATGGTTTTGGCCAGAGTCCTGGCGATTGCCGCAGTTTCGTCGCTGCTGCCATCATCAACTATAATAACAAAATCCACAACATTTTGAGCCATAACCTCATCATAGGTTTGACGCAGGGTTCGGGCTGCATTATAGGCCGGCATCACTACTACTACTTTCTTATCAGCAAACATATAAACTGCCTCTAACTGAAAACCTCTTCTGATTCAAGTAATTTTATACAAATCACCATTTCATTAATGTCCACTTTTTCACACCACTTCCATCACTGAATTTTGCTATTCCGATAGATTCTCCAGCCGTGAAGAGTATCCCGTCCTCCCGGCCTTTGTTTATCAGACTCCTATATTATATTGCTTACCACGGAAATTAGTCCAGTATATCAGTGTCACCAACTAATGTTGTTTCATAATATAAAGTCGAGTGGTTTTATCTGATTCCAACCAGCTCTGAATCATCTCTGCGAGGTCCTCCTGCCCCATGGCTATGGCTGCTTCCAGTGCTTTTTCAGCAGTTCTTACACCAAAAGATACCCTGTCATTTGCCATATAGGCATCGGTGAGTGTGACAAGAGCTTCAGCCCGAAGATAGCCGGTCAGTTGGCAGCAACGTTCGGCGTATTTAACCGCCTGCTCCTTTTCAAGGGCAGTTGCATTAGGTCTGTAGACCAGCAGCATCGAAAGAGTGTTCAATGTCTGGGGCCAATCCGGGCTTATTTGCCGAGCTTTTTTATAGTGTTCTACTGCATCATCGTATCTGCCTTGGTGAATATACAACTTTGCCAACTCTACGTGGGCATAGTGGCTATTGGGATTCTTATCAAGAAGTTTCGAATAATGTACAACAGCCTCATCGAGTTTACCCTCTCTGGCAAGGGTGTGTAAGTCAAGTGCTCGGTCTTTCTGTGCAGGGCAGACAAAAAAAAATATAGCCAAAGCTAAGGTTCCGAACCAACCGTATAGAATGGTTCGCACAAGTAACATACCTTTATTCTTGAGCCACTTATCAAGTCCGCCGAATCCGAATGCAAAAGTAAGGGCAACCGGCATTACGACGAACAGACCGTAGAAGGCTTTCGACTGGACGTAGGATGGAATTCGCAGACTCATATAAGCTATGCTCCAAATCGTGACAAAAAGCAGCCCAAGAATGAGAAGCCAAATTTTATCAACTCGAAATATCGCAACCCTAGCTGCTCGAACTGCGCCGATTATGATTACCATGGTCGCTGGCAATGATAAAATGTAAACTGCGGAGATATATTCATAATTCCAAGGTGGACCGTAACCATACTCCAACAGCCCACCCAGCATGCTATCGCCCCAAAAAAACGCATATATTGAATCAAAGAACGAATAGGAGCCGGAAAAGTAAGGGACACTGAATACCTCGCCGAACCGGCAAAAGTACTTATATGTATGGAAGCCGGGATCCTGCCATCAATGTATTCCTGTTACAGGATGCCAATTGCCGACGAAAATTATTCCAAAATTAATCCAGTTACGAAAATAAAACCAACCAGCCAAGCTAACCGTGATAACCGTTGTCAATACGAAGTAATCAGCCACATTTGCCAAACTCCTTCTTTCTTCAGATATTAGCTTGTAAATCAATATTAAAGCTATCACAGGCAATACAACTAATGTCGTGAACTTTGTAAGCAAAGCTAATCCCGCTACTACTCCGAGGATACAGAAAAGCTTCGTTGAGCTTTCTTTGCTGAGCATCATTATTGTAACGAGTATTAACACCCCTATGAGGAACGCACAAAGAGACTCATTAGACACATAGTGGGAGATGTAAATATTCATCGGTATCAACGCCGCGAACGCCACGGAAAGTGCTTGTTTGCTCGTACTATCAGGAAAAACATACCGACTCGAAAAGTAAGTGATAAAAATTTGTCCAACCCCACAAAGAAAAGGAATGATTTTTAGTGTCATATTCGCCGTTTCATCGCAGGAAATTAGCCTGACGAACGAAAAAAACACCGTTGAAATAGCGTAAAACAACGGTGGCTGGTATGCCTGCCAGCCCTGATTTGCAAGTGGCAAGGTATGGTGTGCAAATATGTACTGAATATATTTAAGATGCCCCGGAGCGTCAAAACCCAAATCAACCGAGATCTGTGACGCATTGTTTATGAAAGCGACTGCCCAGATTATAGTCGAAACTACTAATATGAATCCCGGAGTGAATACAAAAAAACGTGCAGCAAGGTGCTCAACAGGTTCTGCGCTTTTTTGTAAATAACAGTAAGAGTAAAATACGACGCAGGAAATGCAAAAAAACAAAACAAGCATCGGGAACTTCCCCGCAAAAGACCTGAATGGTCGAGGACCATCCAAGGCGGTCGGGTGAACAAAACAGTCTCTTGCCAAACCAGCAGCAAAATACGGACTGCCTAAGATAGAAGTTTTCCATGTGGTATCGGTTCTAATATTTTCTTGCAAACCTCTGGTGTAAAGCCATAGCGCAGGTGGACCATAGTCGTATGTAACTTGGACTCTTATCGTATTCCTACCTTTTACCAGCGATTGCGAGATATCCAGTGTGTCCATCTTCTTCCAGCTCACTTGAAATGCTGGGCTTGGTAAAAACTCATCACCGTTAATCCACAAATGATATTTTTTGAATGCTCTGATATTCAATTCCGCCTTAGGCGGTACACTTGGCAAATTAAAATCTTTTATAAAATCAGTAGTGATATTGATGAAGTCATTGCTTCTTGGCTTCGTATCAGGGTGGAGATAATACAGTATCCAGTTTGCCTCGGCACTGGTACGCAAAAAGGGAATGTCACGCTGGTACCTTGCTATTAGAAAAAGATAAAAAATGGAAGCCAATACAGCAATAAAAATAAAAATGACAACTCCCACCTGTGCTTTGGAACGGTCAAACATACACTTGTACCAATATTTGTCAGAACCTCACGTCATAATTCACCAGCGAACGTCCTGCCGTAACAAACTATACTTTCTTACTTCTGCGATTTGCTTATCACTTAAATAGAATCTACGCTGGCTTGCTTAAATCGATTGGGCAAAACTCAACAAGCTCTACGATTAATTATTCATTTTCTTTTTTTGAGTTTCTCTTCGAAATATTTCCTCATATACCTTTTCGTAACCTGCGACCATACAGTCGATGGTAAAGTTTTCTTCTACACGCTGGTGGCACTTTTTACGGTCGATTTGTTCGATTTTGCCGACAGCATGCGCAGCTTCATCTACATCGTTGACTAAAAAACCGGTTTGTTTGTCTGCGATTACTTCCCGACACGACCCTAAATCCATTGCAATTACCGGCACCCCTGCTGCCATAGATTCGGCCATCACCAGACCAAATCGTTCGGGAATTAGATTAAGATGGATAACCGCATACGCTTCTTTAAGCAGTACGTCGCGCTGAAGCGGATTGACAGACCCAATATACTTTATGGAAGAGCCGTTGATGTGTGGCTTAACAAGTGTGTCGAAATAATTCTGGTCCTGAATTATACCTGCTATTATCAAATCTCTGCCGCACTTTTTTGCGACCTCAATAGCCAAATGTGTCCCCTTGTCGTTGTGTATTCTTCCGTAATGGACGAGCTTGTCTCCCGGAACAGGTCTGAAAGTAAGGTTGGAAAGGTCAATCCCGTTATAGACTGTAGCCAAATACGGCAGGTCTTTATCTCTGTCGGAATCGCTGATGGAAACATAGTAAGTATCTTTATGCTCGTGGTAAATCCGCAGTATATCAGGGTCGGAAAAACCATGAATAGTGGTCAACATCGGTGTTTTTATAAACGGAAGATAAGTTAACGGCAGATAATCGAAATTGTTATGAATCAGGTCGAATTCGTCCGCCTGCTCCATAACCTTGGAAATGTGCAGACACGTAGAGACCAGTGGAATTTGCGTTTTATCTTCCTCGTATCCCTTCTCGACCCACCCTGTGAGTTTTGCTTTCGTTATAGACTCTTTAGTGGCAAACAGCGTCACGTTTTTCCAGCCGCGGGCTACCAGGCCTTCTGTTATGTTGCCGGCCACCGTTTCCCATGCGCCGTAAGCTCGCGGGGGCGTTCGCCAAGCCACAGGTGACAGAACAGCTATTCTTTTACTCTTAATATCCATCTTAACAGGATGATATTTTTCATCTTTTACGCACCTGTTCTTTTATTTGCTTGATATGTCCTCGGCCAAGTGCTTTCACTTCGCAGCCAAGCTCAAAATATCGGCGGATTTTCTCATCGTCCAATATGCCGAAGCAATCAATCACCGCCAGAGGAGCACCGGCCCATTGAACTATTTTGTCGGGGTCGAGCTGCAAATACGGCTCGTGTCCAACAGCCAGTATAATCCCCTGGGCGCCCACAAGCGCAGATGCAAGGTCGTGCTGAACACGAATATTTACCAGATTCTCCTGATTCCGGAAGAACCGCGCCCACGAATGGCCCGGTGCGGGATACGTACCCTGTTTTTCCAGTTCGAACCAGTGCTCAAGATATGGGTCATGCACCCGCATTTCAGCACCCATCTCAGTCAGCTTGCGAACCACTATTTCTGAACCGCTGTATCGTGTATCGGCCACATCCTGTCGATAGCTGGCACCACAAAGTAAAAGCGGCGCTGCAGCTACCTGCCTGCCCATATTGCGTAGTGCATCTCGTGTAAGTGACGCCACATGAAGACCTCGGGTATCGTTTATATCAATGGCTGTTGTTGTTATTTTGAAAATATCATCACTGAAGCCGAGTATGTGCTTATACGCCCAGTATCCAAGACCGCCGTCCTTCGGCAGGCAGTAGCCGCCAATCCCCGGCCCGGGGAATATGATATTGCTGTGGGTCGGTCGAACCTTAATTGCCTTGATGACTTTAATCAGGTCAACGCCGTTGCGCTCTGCGAACAAGCTCCACTCGTCCAGAAATGCCAATATGGTCGCACGATATGAATTCTCGACGATTTTCGTAGTTTCCGATTCAATCGGCCGGTTCATAACAGTCAGTGGAAATTCTTCCGTATTTAGCACTTCTCGTAGAAATTTTTCGACACGCTCTCTCGCCTCTGCGTTGCAGCCGGAACAAACCCGCCAGAAATCCCGTATCGATGAAACGTAATTCCTGCCGGGCATAACCCTCTCGAAACTGTGAGCCAGAAGCGGCTCTGATTTTATACCTCGTGCCGCAAATGCTTTCTTCATAATCGGCCAGGCCACAAATTCTGTCGTCCCGGGCGCCACAGTCGTTTCAATCAATGTTAAACTTTTTGCCGGCACCTTTTCGCTGATGGTTTTTATTGTCGCTTCCAGTGCGCTCATTTCTACTCTGCCGGTCCGCATATTGCCGAGGTCCTCTTTTGTATAATCACACTGAACATCCACAACCACACAGTCCGCTAATTTGAGACAGTCGCTGTTATATGTGGCGACAAGCGTTTTCTTCTCGAGCACGCAGCGCTTTATCATCGGCTCAACTTCGGGGTCTTCCGCCTTCACCGGTGAGATGCCGCGATTAAGCATCGGAATCTTCCAGTAGCTTCGTGTGCTGGGCCGCTGACAGCCGATGACAAACTTGTTCGGCTTGCCGCTTTTTTTATCGCCACTGTCGGCGACAATTGCAGCCATTACCGCACCGACAAAACCGACCCCCATCACCACAACAATTTCTTTACCTTCGCTGCGTGCCGCCTCTGCCAGAGACTCAATGCGTTTAAATTCCCCGGCGTACTCGCCATTTTCAGGAATAGCAAACTTTTCACCTTCCGGACTCATTGAATAATCGCTCATTGTTTAACACCTTAACAATATAAGTAAAATCGGTTACACCAGGCCCTTACGCCTGTTTTTAGAAACTTTCGCCAAGATTAGTAATTTCTATTTATCGCTCCATCGCCAAAGCTATGGAGCGTCGGCGATAATAAAGCGGATTTAAGTTTATTCTATCGACCGAAAAATATCAACATAATTACCCCCTCTTTTTGTAATATGCTCTGCATAGCCCCTAACCCGAAGGTTGTTAGGGGGTTACTTGTCACTGCAATCTCAATCTCGGTTAGCCCACAACTTTATGTTGTGGGTTTGCTGTGGTACAAACCGGTAACATAGGTTACAGAACATGCCAAGTACATGGGTAACAGTTAATGGCTATAATGGCCTTCAAAAACTGGAGGCCACATTATGCCCTGGACTGAGACCTGTGTTATGGAAGAAC
>Ga0315548_1000234_pt1 | contig 52099 bp, 47 predicted proteins | sample SalMarSW160110MG_2_FD_202540 | JGI IMG/M metagenome (GOLD analysis project Ga0315548, IMG submission 202540) | Salt marsh sediment microbial communities from the Plum Island Ecosystem LTER, Massachusetts, United States - Salt Marsh Sediment SW1601-110 ... | reverse complement strand
GTTGCATCTTGTTCCTCCTCTTCTTGGATTGAGTGGGAACAAGCCTACCATGAACTGTCCACTTTTCAACTGGAGACAGTCCACTTTTCAGCCTTAAATAGTCCACTTTTCAACTTGTCCTGACAATTTCATATTGGGGGTTGACAACTGCCATGGAAATGTGGTATATTAGCTTTTGACGGTGGCATTTTAGTCGCTATCTGACTGAATGGACACAGGAGCACATGCCTGACCGGTTCGACGTCAAGCATTGTGCTCCTTCATCACTAGGTGGGGTATGGAGTTGGCTCGAGAAAAAGAATTGGTAGAGGTTGAAACTGAAGGAGTCAGCGGTGAGGACTACCTGCTATCCAAAGCGGGTGAGCAGGGCTTTGTCACCTACGACGATATTTTGACGGCCTTTCCCGAGGCTGAGGAGAACCTGGAGGAGCTCGAAGAGATTTTGGCTACCTTGATGGAGAATGGGGTCCAGGTAGGTCTTTCGGAGGATATCGAGGAGCAGGAGGAAGTATTTGAGAATCCGAGAGAATCCATATCTCAGGCCGAAATAGAGGCCGACCAGCAGGCGTATTTCGAGACGGTGAGGATAGATGACCCGATAGGTCTCTATCTCAAGGAGATCGGTCAAGTGCCGCTGCTCACGGCTGAAGAGGAGGTTATGCTGGCTAAGCGTGTAGAGGCTGGTCGGCTGGCCCGGGAGAAGCTGGAGCAGGATGGTCTCAATGCTGAGGAACAGATCAAGGCGATGAGAGTGGTACAGGATGGCTTGGCTGCGCGGGAGCATCTCATCCGCGCCAACTCCCGCTTGGTCATCAGCGTGGCCAAAAAGTACATTGGCCGCGGTGTGCCTTTCCTCGATCTGATCCAGGAAGGTAACATCGGGCTTATCCGTGCCGCCAACAAGTTCAACTACCATTTGGGACACAAGTTTTCAACCTACGCAACTTGGTGGATCCGGCAGGCGGTCACACGCGCCATCGCGGACCAGAGCCGGACTATTCGTGTACCGGTTCACATGGGCGACCAGATCAACAAGTTGTTGCGGACTTCTCACTGGCTGACGCAGGAACTGGGCCGTGCGCCTACCTCCGAGGAGTTGGCGGACGCTATGGAGATTCCCAAGCGCAAAGCGGAGGAAATGCTGCGGGTGGCGCGTCGCCCGCTTTCGCTGGAGATGCCCACTGACGACGAGGGCGAGAGCGAGTTGGGCGATTTCATTGAGGATGAAGATAGCCTTGCTCCGGACGATGAGGTGATCTCTTCGATGCTGCGCGAGTTGCTCCAGGAGATTCTGCACGACCTGCCCCCCCGCGAGGTGCGCATTTTGCAGTTGCGCTACGGACTGGTTGACGGCGAAACGTACACTCTTGAGGAGGTTGGCAAGAAGTTAGGGGTGACCCGTGAGCGGGTGCGTCAGATAGAGGCGCAGGCACTCAGCCGTCTCCGCCATCCAGCGCATTCTCGCTGGTTGAAGGATTTTCTCAGAAAGTAGAGGCGCCTAGTTTCCCGGCGAGTTCTAGGACAAGTCCCTGAGCACAGGCTCGGGGACTTGTTTCGTGTTTGCGGCCTCTCTCCTTGTGTGTTAGAATAGCAGGGTGCGCCGGCGTGGGTCCGGCGCGCTGATGTCCCATGCTGTCATTTCTCGCTCTCATCATTGTGCTGCTGGTGGCAGGCGCCGTCGGAATACTCGGCCTATCTCTCGTGCCCCGCCTTCGCCTCTATATGCGCTACGTGGCTCCCGCGTTGTTGGGACTCGCTGTCATAGCGGTTCTGCTGCTCAGATGGATGGGGCCAAGCGACGATGTCCTTTCTTTGTGGCGACCCTCTTTGTTGTTTGGCGCCCCGCCGATGCTGCGGAACGACGTTGCGATGCAGCCGCTGGCTTTTGTGCTGGCGCTGGCAACTTGTGTCGCAGGGATGGTGACTCTTAGCCGCGCAGAAGCGCCATCGCCCCGGTTGGGGGCGGTGCCGTTGGTTTTGCTCGCTGCCGGCTTTGTGGCTCTCTGGGCTGCCAACCCTCTGACCATGATCATTGGTTGGGCAGCTTACGACTTGTTGCTGGCTGTGGGACACATCGCAGCAGCGGAAGGGGCGGAACGAACTGCCGTTCGCGGCTTGATTTCTGGCGGGGTAGCGACTTTGTTCCTGTGGGGAGGGACGTTGCTATCCGGGAATGATGGGGGTAGCGCGTTATGGACGCTGATCGAGCCCTCTGAGGCGCAACTGACGCTGTGGGTGGCGGCAGGCGTCTTGCGGCTGTGGGTGTACCCATTTCATCTCCCTGCTCCTCGTGAGTCTGAAACAAGCTCTTCTCTCGCGATGCCTCTTCTGAGCCCTGTCCTTGGCTGGGGTCTGTGCCTCCGGCTTGCCCTGGTGAATCGTGGGGCATTGCCCGGAAGTGCGTGGGTGCCAGCTTTGGCCGCATTGACCCTGGGGATGGGAGGATTTCTGGCATGGTCCTGCCGATCTTCTCGCTCCATGTTGCCCTGGGTCGGGGTGGGTGTCACGGGAGCAACGTTGCTGGCGGCTGCGTTGGCGCGCGAAAATGCCGCTATGGTCATTTCCTCCGGTTGCGTAGCATGGGTGCTGGGGGTCGTCGTGCTTCTTTCAACCGATGGCTTGCACCGGGAGGCTCCGTGGTGGAGCATCCCCGCGCTGATCGGAGCAGAGGCAATGCTGGGCTTGCCCTTCTCGCTAGGATTCGTTTCGCGGGCGGCTTTGCTCGGCGGGATCGCGGGGGATCCCCGGTTGTGGTGGTGGGGTGCTTTCTTCGTTGGTAATTTGCTCTTGGTCGCGTCGCTGACGCGCTGGCTACTGGCTCTACCTTCTTCCTCCTTGCCCTCTCGTTACTGGCGGCTCGCAGTCTATGGCGTCGCCCTGAGTTTGCCGGCGATGCTCCTGGTCGTGGCCGGTTTCTATCCCAGAGTGCTCGTTGCCGGCGTCTCACTACCTTCGCTGGGTGCGTCGTTCTCGATGCCGGGGGTGGTAGGGTGGCTGTTGTGGGCGCTTTCGCTTGCTGGCGGAGGTGTGCTGGCGTGGCAGGACGGTAACGTGCGCCATAGGATCGAGTTCCTGCTCAGCGCAGCCCATGACCTATTGCGTCTGGACTGGCTTTACGAGGCGGTGATGGGGGCAATGAACCAAGGGATGAGTGTCCTCCGTTTGATCGACGAGGTCGTGGGAGGCACCGGGACGTTGCTGTGGTCGTTGTTGTTGTTTCTCCTATTCTTGCTGATATGGAGTGAAAGGTAATGCCAACACTGGTGGAGCTGGTAGAGCGCGTCTCGTTTCTGGCTGCTATGCCTGCCGTGGCTGGCATTCTTGTCACGGCCGGGCTATTGGTCGTCAACCGGGAATGGCGGCTGAGCGTGATCGCCCTCACCGTGCAGTACTTTTTTGTGGCGCTGTTGCTGACCCGACAGATCCGGCTGGAGCTGGCGGCTGTCAAAGGTTTGATCGGGTGGCTGATCTGTATGGTGTTCTATATGACCGAGCGGCAGGCCAGTGTGCTCCAGCAACCCACCGTGGATGACGGCGCGCCCCCGGCGCAGCGCTGGAGACGCTGGGTGATGTCTGCTCGATCGTCCTTCTCCTTATTGGCCGTGTTCTTGGTCGCGGTGGCAGCGTATGCAGGGACGCTGCGTTTCCCGCTGCCCGAAGCCCTGTTCCCGGGGGATATCACACTGGCGTGTTACCTGCTGGCCGGGCTGGGCCTGCTCCAGATCGGACTGGGTGAATCGCCGGTGCAGGTTGGGTTTGGCCTGCTGACCTTTCTCTCTGGCTTCGACCTTGGCTACGTCGCGCTGGAGCCCAGCCTGGCCGTAGCCGGGTTACTCGGTGCAGTCAGTCTGCTCATCACGCTGGCGGCGGCTTACTTGAGGACAGCCCAGGCGACCGCTGGTGAGGGGGGAGTGCCGTGATCGCAGGCCCTCTTCTGTTGTTGATCCTGCCACTGGCGATGGGAGGCATCGTGTACATCCTGCGGCGGTGGCTCTTTCCCCTATCGGCACTGCTATCTGCCGGCACGGCGGTCTTGTTGGGAATCGCGGTCGTCACGCTGCCGCTGGATCAGCCAGTAAGCGCCTGGGGAGGGCGACAGATAGCGATGGGTGAGACGGTAACCCTTCTCGGTCGCGAGCTGGTGTTTGAGCAGTCGGATCGGATGGCGATGGCGTTCCTGTTCTTTGCGGCAGCCGGCCTCTTTCTGCTGGCTTGGCGGTTCGCGCCGAAGACACTTTTGTTCCCGATAGGGCTGGGTTTGCTCAGCCTATTGTGTGGGGCGCTGTTGATCCGTCCTCTCATTTACTCAATCCTGCTCATTGAGATCGCGGCAGCACTCTCTGTCTTTGCGTTGCAGGTCGAGGGGCAGGGGGCCACGCGAGGCGGGATACGCTATCTGACGTTCACGACGTTGGCACTACCTGGTATACTGGTCACCCACTGGTTGCTAGAGCGGTATGCGGTCACGCCGGATGCAACGGAATTGCTCGATCAGGCCTCTGTTCTGCTGGCTATCTCGTTTGCATTGCTTCTGGGTGTTGTGCCTTTCCACACCTGGGTTATATCCGTGGCGGACGACAGTGTGCCGTTGGCAGGCGCTTTTGTCCTGGCCATTGGCAATGGGGCGGTTTGGTTCCTGCTGCTTGATTTCCTGGAAGCCTATCCCTGGCTCGGCAGTCATCCTCTGTTTGGCTCCCTCGTTTCCGCAGCAGGGTTGGTGATGGTCATCGTCGGGGCGATCTTTACCCCGACTCAGCGGCGCTTTGGTGGGCTGATGGGATACGCGGCGCTGCTCGATAGCGGCGCTGCACTCATTGCCCTGGGGATGAACAGTCAACTGGGAGTGGCGCTGGTTCTCCTGTCACTGTCGGTACGCCCTTTTGGCTTGATCTTGTTGGCTGCTGGGCTGAGTGGCCTGCGGGCACGCAACGGTGGCGCCAATGACCTGGATTCGCTTCGTGGACTGGGGTGGCAGGCCCCGTGGAGCACAGTGGCTCTTGTCTTTGGGTCTCTTTCGATGGCGGGATTGCCGGTCAGTGCAGGATTTGCCTGGCGCTGGGCGCTTTGCCGCACACTGGCTCCGTCTGACTTGGGCACGGCGTTGGTTCTCCTCCTGGCAGGGTTGAGCGTGATGGCTGGCGTGTGGCGTGGGCTATCCAGCCTCCTGATGCGCCCCCGCTCAGCGGAGGATCGCAGCGTGATCCCTATGGAGCCTTCGGAGGGATGGCTGACCGCTGTGGTTGTGGTTGTGGCCGTCGCAGCTTCTGTTGGCGTCGGTCTCTTTCCCCAGTACGTTGCGCCGTTGGCCGATCGACTGGCGGCGGCGTACACCTTTTTCCTCAACTAGACGGCTTCGGCTATGGATCTATTCGAACACAGCCGGCAAGAGCAAATTCGTCGTGAGGCTCCCCTGGCGGCGCGCATGCGGCCGCGCACCCTGGACGAGTTCGTCGGCCAGGAGCACATCGTCGGCGAAGGGCGGCTGCTGCGCCGCGCCATTGAGGCCGATCGCCTGTTTTCCTCACTGATCTTCTGGGGGCCGCCGGGCACCGGTAAGACAACACTGGCGATGGTGATCGCCAATACGACGGCTAGCCATTTTGAGTCCATCAGCGCCGTGCTGGCGGGGGTGGCCGATCTGCGGCGTGTCATCAAGGATGCCAAGGAGAGGCGTGGGATGCACGGCAAGCGCACCATCCTGCTGGTGGACGAGATCCACCGCTGGAATCGCGCCCAGCAGGATGCGCTGCTGCCCCACGTCGAGGACGGTACCATCGTCCTTATCGGTGCGACGACAGAGAACCCTTACTTCGAAGTCATTGGCCCCCTGGTCTCCCGCTCCCGCGTGTTCCAGTTCAAGTCGCTCACCGACGACGATGTGGTGACGATTTTGCGACGCGCCCTCACCGACGCCGAGCGCGGCTACGGCTCACGCAACGTGCGGCTCGACGACGAGGCACTGGATCACTTGGTGCGCGTTGCCGGCGGCGATGCCCGCTCCGCACTCAACGCGCTGGAATTGGCCGTCGAAAGCACGCACCCCGACGAGAACGACATCATCCACGTCACATTGGCCGTGGCCGAGGACTCGATCCAGCAGCGCGCGCTGCGCTACGACAAGGCAGGCGACGAGCACTATGATACCATCTCTGCCTTCATCAAATCGGTGCGCGGCAGCGACCCCGATGCGGCGCTCTACTGGCTGGCCAAGATGGTCGCTGCGGGCGAGGACCCGCGTTTCATCTTGCGCCGGCTGTACATCCTGGCGGCGGAGGACATCGGCCTGGCCGACCCCAACGGCATCGTGGCCGTCAGTGCATGCGCTCAGGCGTTCGAGTGGGTAGGGCTGCCGGAGGGACAGTATCACCTGGCGCTGGCGACGCTTTACCTGGCGACGGCGCCCAAGTCCAACTCGGCCGGGGCTTACTGGGGAGCGCTGGAGGAGATCGAGAAGCATGGGGCGGGACCGGTGCCGATCTACCTGCGCGACAAGAGCGAGGTCTTTCGCGGTGGGCTGCGCGAGCATTACAGACGCACGATAGGAGAACACGAGGGGTACAAGTACCCTCACGCCTATCCCAAGGGGTGGGTGGAGCAGCGCTACATGCCGGAGGGGATCGAGGGCGGATGGTTCCAGCCTAAGGGCCATGGCTACGAGAAGGTGATCATCGAGCGGCTGGAGGAATGGCGGCGCAAGCAGGGCCAAGGCGATGATGCCCCGGCTTGAAGCTGTCGATCAATTGCCTATACTTCTGTTGAGCCTTCCCCTTCCATGGCCATCGGCAGCGAGAGAGTGAAGGTACTCCCCTGACCTAGTCCAGGACTCTCTACATGTGTTTGCCCGCCGTGCACCTCGGCGACGTAGCGCACGAACGTCCAGCCGACCCCCAACCCTTCCCGCCCGCGCCGCAGACCATCGGCGCTTTGTTCGAAGGACTGTCCCAGCGTTGCCAGTTGTTTCGGTGCGATGCCCACACCCGTGTCCGTTACTTCGATCACCATCCATTCCTCGGACACAGATGCCCGTACTTGAGCTCGCCCGCCAACTGGAGTGAACTTGACCGCATTGTGAGCCATCTGGAAGACTGCTTCGCCCAAGAGCTCTGGATCGGCCAGAACTTTGGGCAGATCGGAGGGCACAAAAACCCGAAAGTCTACTCCCCGTGCCTGGGCCAGCACTGCCACCGGCTGCACGGCCCACGGGATCAACTGGGCCAGGGAGACACGGCCCGGTTGCGGGTCCCGCCGCTTGTTCACCAGATCGGCGAATTTGACCACTCCACTGACCAAGCGGTGCAGGCCCGCGATCTCTGTCGTCAGGTCGTCCAGAGCCTCTCGCTGGTCGGGGGGCCGGGTGTCGTCTTGATGCTGGATGACTTGAAGCGCCAAACCGATTGAGGCGAAGGGGGTCATGAGCTCATGAGTCACGGCGCTGAGGAAATCGGCTTTCAGACTGTCCAGCGCCTCCAGTCGTCGGCGGGCTTCCTCCAACTCTTGCCGTTCAAACCGCTCCTTCTGGAACAACTCTTTCAGATCGCGCGCGTAGATAACCATCTGGTCGGCGGGCATGTGGGAAAGGCTCACCTCGCCGGGGTGGAACTCGACGGGGCTTCCGCTCAAGAGCTCTTTGACCAGATCGATGAGCTTGACGGGACTGAACGGCTTGGTCACGTACGCGTCGGCCCCTGCCGCGAGACCCACTGCCTGGTCACTCTTCTCCGCTTTCGCCGTGACCATGACCACCGGGATGGAGGACGTCTTGGCATCCGTCTTCAGAGTCGCGCATACCTCGATACCCGATTTGCCCGGCAGCATCACGTCGAGGAGGATCAGGTCGGGATGCAGCGACCGGGCCAGCGACAGCGCTTGCGTCCCGTCGTGGGCAATGACTGTCTGCAAGCCCCCCAGATCCAGTGTGGCCGCGATGGCCTCCGCCAATAACTGCTCGTCCTCCACGATCAGGACGGTTTGCTTGCTTTCCAGAGCTTCTCGTTCAGTCACTGCCTTGGCTTCGTTCCTGAGTCAGCACCCGCGTATCGCCCACCCGCTTCGTAACCCCGATCTCGTCCAGGTGCTCCAGCAGCCCTTGCGCGTACTTGCGGCTGGTGTTGAACAGGTCGCGCACCTGGGCCAGCGTGATGCTCCTTTCCTGCTCGATGTGCGCGCGGATGCGGGTCACCATGTCCTCGTATGTTTCGGGTAGGAACAGCACTTCCGGCGAGACCTGCACCAGTTCGCCGCGCGCGATCAGCACGCCCAGCACCTCCTCTCCCACGGCGGCGACACAATCCTTGTGCGAAGGAGTGGCGTGGGGCTGGCGGCGGAACTGGGCCAGCAGCGCGTCTACTTGGCGCTGCTGCTCTGGGTCGAGCTGTACTTTGTGGGAAGGTAGCCGGACGACCGCTCCCTCTTCCACGACGATCTCCCTGGCAGCAGCCTGCGCCATCGCGGCGTTAAAGACCTTGGCGTCCAGCTTGAGCCCGCTGCGCAACGCCTCTCGGCCCATCCCGGCTCGCAGGGGAAACTTCTGATGATGGGCGGAGAGTTCACGGGCGATGTGCTCAGTCAGAGCCGTCCACCAGGCACGGGATGCCAGCAACTCGCTACTGGTGGCCGGACGCTCGACGGCCGTTGCTCCCAGCAGCACTGCCTGGCCTTCGTTTAGCAATTCGGCAAGCGCATCTGGCCCGGCGTCGCTGAGGCCGCTGGCGGAGAGTAGATCACGGGCAGGCGTAGGGCCGCGCCGTTCCAGAGCTTGCAGCAGGATTTCTGCCGGGCTGCCCTGGGCCAGTGTTTCCAGCCGGGCGACCACTTCAGGACGGAAGCGGTGGTGCCTGCGGCCCGGGTTGGGATCCACGATGATGCCCCCACCCACGGTCGCGGGGGGCGAGGGGACGCGGACGATGAAGCGATCCCCCTTGACCAATGCGACCGGCTCTTGGAGCCGCAACTGCGCCCAGCCGGTCTGGCCAGGCGTCAACTCGGCTTGGCCCAGGAGCCGTACGCGGGCCAGCGTCTCCGCCGCACCGGAGAAAAACTTAAGCTGCGTGTTGTGGCGCAGAGGGCGAACGGCGGCGGGCAAATAGCGCAACTGCACGTCCACCAACACTGTGGGGCGCAGCCAGCCCGGGGTAGCGACGACGTCGCCGCGCGCCAGCTCAGCCTTGCTGAGGCCGCTGAGGTTCATCGCCACGCGGCTGCCCGGCACGGCCCGCTCGACTTTCTCCTTGTGGGTCTGCAGGCCGCGCACGCGGGCTCTTAATCCCCTGGGCAGTACTTCCACTTCCTGTCCCACCGTGAAGCAACCGTCGGTCAGGGTGCCGGTGACGACGGTGCCGAAGCCGCTGATGGCGAAGACGCGGTCTATAGGCAGCCGGGGCTGCCCTCGGTCACGGCGGGGCCGGACGTGAGAGAGCATCTCTTGCAACGCCGCGATCAACTCGTCGATCCCCTGCCCGGTGCGGGCGGAAACGGGGACGATGGGTGCGCCTTCCAGTGCCGTTCCCTCCAGCGTCTCCGATACATCGGCGGCGACCAGCTCGATCCAATCCTCCCCCTCGGCCAGATCGGTCTTGGTCAGAGTGACGACCCCCTGGCCAACGCCCAGCAGGTCGAGGATGGCCAGGTGCTCGTGGGTTTGGGGCATCACGCCCTCGTCGGCGGCGACAACGAAGAGGGCGGCATCGATGCCGCCCACGCCTGCCAACATATTCTCGATAAAGTCCCTGTGCCCGGGCACGTCTATGAAGCCAACCGGCTCTCCGTTGGGGAGCGTGAGCCAGGCGAACCCCAGGTCGATGGTCATCTCCCGTTCCTTCTCCTCGCGGAGCCGGTCGGGGTCGATGCCGGTGAGGGCGAGGACGAGGGTGGACTTGCCGTGGTCTACGTGGCCGGCAGTGCCGATGACGTGCATGGATGCTCCCTATCGCACTTCGCGCGATGCTTCGCGGACCTCGGCCAGCATCTGTTCCGCTTGCTCGACATCGCCCTTCGCCGTCTCTAGATTGCGACGTGCCTCCAGGCGGCGGAGGTCGAAGAGGCTTTCAAGCTGAGATTGGTGGACGTCGGCCCGGTTCTCGAGCGACTGGGCGCGCTTGCCGAGGTCTTGGTTGGTCTTTTCCTGGGCCTTCCACTGCTCGTCCAGGATGAGCTGGCGTTTCTTCAGCTCCCTATCCTGCCCTGCCTGCCATTCCTCCCACTGTCGCTTGAGCCGATCCTCGGCCAGGCGCTGCATCTCGGCCACCTCGTTCTGCCGCTTCTCCAACCGCGCCTGGAATCCCTCCAGCTTTTCCAGCGCCCGCTTGTTGAACTGAAACTGCTCGGTGAAGCGCTGAGTCTGAGCGCGCCACTCCTCCATTTCCTGCCTGACCTGCTCCGCCTGATCGACGTGTTTCTTGGCCGCCTGCTCGCGGCGGAACTCGGACGCGCGCACTTCGTCGATGACCTTTTGAAAGTCTTTGAGCTGCTTCAGCGAGTCATCAAAGTGCGCCTTGTGCTTTCCCACCGTCTCTTCCAGGAGGAGCAGCTTGGCCGCCTGGGCCTCGGCCCGCTTGCGCAGTTCGGTCGCTTCTTGCTCCAACTCGGCGATGCGGCGGTTGTCGGCGCGGCGCTGTTCCTCCAGGTAGGTGACCGCCTGCACACGGTCGTCGGAGCGGCTTTCCAGATCCTTGACGGTGGCCTCCATCCGCTGGATGGCCGTATTGAGTCGCTGATCCTCGGCCTGCCGCGCTTTCACATCCTCCTCTATGCGGCGCAGGGTCTGCAAGCCCTTGTCCAATCGACCCAGTTCGTCGGCTGTAGCCTCTTGCTCGATCTTGCGCAGACGGTCAGCTTCCGCCTGCTCCTTTTTCCAAGCGTGTTCGCGCTGGTCGAGCAGGAGAACCATCTCGTTCTTGTAGTTCGCCACCGTCTGTTCAAAGTCTGCTGCTTGGGAGATCAGGTTCTGAACGCCGGCCATCTTGGCCTGCAGGTCCTGCACCTGGGCCATCATTTGAGATAGTTGCTCCTCTTGGCCCCGCGTTTGTTCCTGCAGCGTGGCGATAAGAGCCTTGTCCTTGCGGCGCTCTTCCTCTAACCACTGGAGCATCTGGGTCATTTGGGTCTGTTCCATCGGCTGGGCTACTTTTTTGGCCATACTTACTCTCCCCGATAGGTTGGCGTGATTATATCATCAATCCCCCTCACAGGCAACGATTGACAGGCTGTGGGGGGGCGATATAATGACGCTGGAGTCAGACATGCGCATCGGCATCGACGCTCGCATTACTCATTACACCCGGGGCGGGATCAGTAACTACGCACTGCGCTTGATCGGGGCGCTGGCCGCGCTTGACGTGGATATGGATTACCGCGTCCTTCACAGCCGCAAGGACAACCATCCGCCGTTACCAGGGCTAAATTTCCACCCGGTCGCCTGCTGGACGCCTTCCCATCACCGGCTGGAGCGGTGGGCGCTGGGGGTGGAGATATCGCGGCTGGGGCTCGACCTGCTCCACAGCCCTGATTTCATCCCCCCAGCCTTCGGCTACCGCTGCTCGGTCATCACTGTCCACGACCTGAATTTCCTCCACTACCCCCAGTTTCTCACAAGCGCGAGCCGGCGTTATTACAATGGCCAGATCGCGTGGGCAGTGCGCCGCGCCGATCACATTTCGGCCGACTCGCACGCAACCAAGGCGGATCTGGTCTCGATGCTCGACGTGCCGCCGGAGAAGGTGACCGTCGTGCACTTGGCTGCTGACCCGGTCTACCATTCACTGCCGGAGGAAGGAGCCAGACGAGTTGCCGTCAGGTATGGCCTGGAGCCGGGGTATTTGCTCTTTGTGGGCACGCTGGAGCCGCGCAAGAACGTGCCAGGGTTGCTGACCGCCTACCGCCTGCTGCTCGATGCAAAGACGACAGCCGCGCCTCTGGTGCTGGTCGGCGGCAAGGGGTGGCTCTACGACGAGGTGTTCGAGCGCGTCAAGGCGCTGCACCTGACCGAGCGGGTGCGCTTCCTCACCGACGTGCCGGACGCCGACCTGCCAGGACTATACAGCGCCGCTGCCGTGCTGGCGACGCCGTCGTTCTACGAGGGGTTCGGGCTGCCGGCGCTGGAGGCGATGGCCTGTGGCACACCCGTCGTCGTCTCCGACCGGGCCTCGCTGCCGGAGGTGGTGGGGGAGGCAGGGTTGCTGGTGGACCCGGACGACTCTGAAGACATCGCCCGGGCGCTGACCCGCGTGCTGACGGAGAAGTCATTGCGCGCACAGATGCGGGAGCAGGGGTTGGCCCAGGCGGCCCGCTTCACCTGGGAGAAGGTCGCCCGCGAGACGCTGGATGTGTATTGGAGCGCTCTCGATTGAAGATTCTGTTCCTCACCCCCCAACTCCCCTATCCGCCGCAGAAGGGCACGGCGATGCGCAACTGGGGCCTCATCTCCGGCCTGGCAGAGCGACACGACGTGGCGGTGCTTTCGTTCGCTTCCCCCCCCTCTGTCCCCCCCCAATGGGGGGGGATGAAAGGGGGGGGAGGTGACCCGCTGACGGCAACCTGCCGCGTCGAGGCGGTCGAGCCGCCAGCGCGTACTCTCCGCGACCGATTGCGCGACATGCTCGCCACGTCCAGGCCCGACATGGCGCTGCGGCTGGCGTCGGAAACTTACGCCGGACGGCTGAGGTCCTGGTTGGCACGGGAGTCCTTCGACGTGATACACGTCGAGGGGATCGAGATGGCGCCGTATTTGGACGTCATTGACGCGGGTTTTCCCCCCCGCCGCCGCCCCCTAATGGGGGGGGATGAAAGGGGGGGAAAGCCACAGCGACCTCTCGTCGTCTTCGACGACCACAACTGCGAGTATCTGCTCCAGAAACGGTCGTTCCTCACCGATCTGCGCATCCCGGCTCGCTGGCCCGGCGCGGCCTATTCGCTCATCCAGTGGCTGCGACTGCGGCGCTACGAGGCGCAGGCCTGCCGCCGCGCCGATCGCGTCCTGGCTGTTTCCGATGCGGATGCAGCGGCGCTGCACAGGCTGGTCCCGGACGTAAAGGCGACCGTCGTTCCCAACGGCATCGACACGCGGGTCTACAGGCCCACCCCCTCGCATGCCGATGCTCGCAACCTCGTTTTCACCGGCACGATGGATTTCCGCCCCAACGTGGACGCGGTGCTATGGTTCGCGCGGGAGGTGCTGCCCCGCATACGGGCGCGGGTGGCGGACGTGTGCTTCACCGCCGTCGGGCAGCGGCCTCACCGGCGGCTGGCTGGGCTGTGCGATGACCCGGCGGTGACGCTGACGGGCTTCGTGGAGGACACGCGCCCCTACATCGCCGATGCGGCGGTCTACGTGGTGCCGCTGCGCATGGGAGGCGGGACGCGGTTTAAGATTCTGGAGGCGCTGGCGATGGGCAAAGCCGTGGTCTCCACGCGGCTGGGGGCGGAGGGGTTTCCGGTGACGCACGGCAAAGAGTTGCTGCTGGCTGATGAACCAGAGGACTTTGCCGAGGCAGTGGTGTCGCTGCTGAAGGAGCCGGAGCGAGGGATTGAATTGGGCCGGACGGGGCGGGCCGTTATCGAGGCGCGGTACGACTGGCGCGTCATCGTGCCGCTGGTGGAAGAAGCCTACAATTGACCATCCTGGTGATTGTGGGTTTGCTTCTGCTTGTGCACTGGAGCACAGCAGAGCGGGCATCTTCCTCTGAGAATCAAGACGAGCGGCTCTTCAGATTTCGGATACGTAGCCAAATGACGACGGCGGACAAAGTGATTCCGCCAACAAGGCCCAGAAGACAGCCACCCCATGTGCTTTGCCAGAATCTGAGGGATTGTTTTTTGGGCAAGCTCCAAAGGAAGTCATCATGGCTCCATTACATAACGTTACCATCTTCAAGCAGGACATAATCGAACCCGGTGCGACCAAAACGATGGCAATAAGTGACTTGGAGGCTATCAACGACTCGACCAGGAGGTGATGGTGCTAAAGAGACAGGAGTATTGTTACATGGTTGTCTATAGATCTCTGGTACTTGTGTGACCTCGACCCAGCATTCAACGTCATATTGGGAACCCCGGTAGCAGGAATAGATTCTGTTTTCGAGAGTTGTGACGTAAACGGTATGGAACTCAGCGTCGAGTAGCTTCTCTATCTTCTCTGGTGGACTGCCCAGTGATTTCCATTGATCAGCAGGCTCTAGGTTGGCACGATAATACCAGCTTCCCCCTATGCATCCCATGATTGAGGTTATCGAAAGTGCAAGAGTGACAATGCCACATGTGAGCAACCAATGTAGATGTGGAGGGGTCACTCGTTGACGTAAAGGCATCCTGTAGTCCTGACCTGGTTTCTTTGAAATGACAATTGCTCCATCAAGTCGCAATACGATCCTAGGGCTGCGCTAAGATGGACTCAACCATGCAATATCACTTGCAGGTCAGGCGGGAGCCAGTTCCTCGGTAGCCTTTTCCTCTTCTTCTTCCCGGAGCACGATCTCGCCGTCCTCGGCATCCACCACGATCATCGCATGCTCGCTGAACCGGCACGCCAGGACTGCATCGGAGAGAGCGTCCTCGACCTTGTTCTGGATCACGCGCTTGAGCGGCCGCGCGCCGTACTCGTCGCTGTACCCTTCCTCGGCCAGCAGTTCCTTGGCCGCGCCCGTCACCTCCAGGGCGGCGCCGCATTCGCCCAGCCGCTCGCGCACCTTGTCCAGCTCCAGCTCCACAATCTGGGCGATCTCCTCCCGGCTGAGAGCGTGGAAAACGATGACGCTATCGACGCGGTTGATGAACTCGGGCCGGAAGGTGCGCTTCAGTTCCTCCAACAGCTTCTCGCGCATCTCCTCGTACTCGTGCGCGGCGTCTTCTTCCTCGTCGCGGGGAATGGCGAACCCCATTCCTCCTTGTTGCTTGATCAGCTCTGCTCCGACGTTGGAGGTCATAACGAGGATCGCGTTGCGAAAGTCCACCTTCCGCCCGCGAGCATCTGACAGATTGCCCTCTTCCATGATCTGCAGCAACATGTTGAAGGCCTCGGGGTGCGCTTTTTCGATCTCGTCAAAGACGACGATGGAGAAGGGGCGGCGGCGGATGGTTTCGGTGAGCTGCCCTGCGTCCTCGTACCCCACATAGCCCGGCGGCGCGCCGACCAGCCGCGCCACGCTGTGGCGCTCCATGAACTCGGACATGTCGAGTTGCACGAGCGCATCTTCGCTGCCAAACATGAACTCGGCCAGCGCCTTGGCCAGTTCCGTCTTGCCCACGCCGGTGGGTCCGAGGAAGATGAAGGAGCCGACAGGCCGGCGTGGGTCCTTGAGCCCGGCCCGCGCCCGGCGCACCGCCTTGGCAATGGCCGTGATGGCCTCGTCCTGTCCCACGATGCGCTTGTGGATCGCTTCCTCCATGTGCAAGAGTTTTTCCGACTCGCTGCCGTGCAGTTGAGTCAGCGGGATGCCGGTCCACATCGAGACGATCTCGGCGACGTCTTCGGGGGTGACGACGGCGGCGTTCTCCGTGTCCCAATCGGCGCGCATGGCCTCCAGCCGCTCTTGCAACTCGATCTCTTTGTCCCGCAGCACGGCGGCGTCCTCGTATCGACGCTCCTCAATGGCCGACTCCTTGGCCTGCTGAGTGACTTTCAGTTCGGCGAATGCCCCCTGCAGGTCCCGGGCGTGGGGGGACTTGTACATCCGCACGCGGGAGGACGTTTCGTCGATGACGTCGATGGCCTTGTCGGGGAGGTAGCGGTCGGAGATGTAGCGGGCCGCGAGTCGCACTGCTGCTTCCAATGCCTCATCGCTGATGCGCAGCGCGTGATGCTGCTCGTAGGCCGGGCGGACCCCGTGCAGGATATCGATGGTCTCCTCGACAGTTGGCTCGTCAACCATCACCGGCTGGAAGCGCCGCTCCAGCGCCGCGTCCGATTCGATGTGCTTGCGATACTCTTCCAGTGTGGTTGCGCCGATGCACTGCAACTCGCCTCGGGCCAGGGCGGGTTTGAGGAGGTTGGCCGCGTCTACCGTGGAGCCGGCTGCTCCAGCGCCGACGAGCATATGGAACTCGTCGATGAATAGGATATTGCTCGAGTCCTTGAGCTCGGCGATGACCTTCTTGAGGCGTTCCTCGAACTGCCCGCGGTACATCGTCCCGGCGACCAGCGAGCCGACGTCCAGTTGGAGCACGCGCTTTTCCAGCAGCGGCTCGGGCGTCTCCCCGGCGACGATGCGCTGGGCCAGCCCTTCGACGATAGCCGTCTTGCCCACGCCAGGATCGCCGATGAGGGCGGGGTTGTTCTTCGTCCGCCGGGCCAAGATCTGGATCACGCGCTCGATCTCCTGCTGCCGGCCGATGACGGGATCGAGCTTGTTCTGCTCGGCCAGCGAGGTCAGGTCGATGGCCAATTGATCGATCAACCGGGTCTTTGTGGACCTGGACGTGCGCCTCTGCCTCCCCACGAGGGCCGGTTGTCGCTGCAGCAGGCGGTTGGTGTGACGACGGACTTGCTCGCCTGTTATGCCCAGATGGTTGAGCACTTCCACCGCGGTGCCGTCTCCTTGCCGGATCAGGCCCAGTAAGATGTGGTGCGTATCCACCTTGAGGTCGCCCCGGCGTCGTGCCTCCTCCTGAGCCAGGGTGAGCACTAGCTTGGTGCGTGGTGTAGGATTGGTCGTCGTATGGCTCGGGCTCGGCTTGTGTCGCAAGGTGCTGAGCCGCTCGACCAAGTGCTGCACATCGCCGGATTGGAGTCCCAACTCTCGCAGCACGCGACTGGCGATCCCGTCTTGCTCGCGTAAAAGCCCCAATAGAAGGTGCTCGGTGCCAACCTCGGCGTGGCGCATTCGGTTGGCCTCATTCTGAGCTAGTCTCAGCACACGCCGAGCTTCTTCACTGAAGTTGGCTAACTTGTCCATTTGCTATCCCCACCTTGTGAGAGTTTGGGGAGGTCACTCCCTACATCCGAGATACCCTCCTCTGGTAATTTGTCTGAGCGTTCAATGGCCTCAGAAAGCGACGCTGACAGGGAGTCTGGAAGCCGAGGGCGATCTGTTGCCAGGGCACTTCTCCAATCTTCTCCCATGAACTCTCCCTCGGCGACTTGCTTCATGCTCAACGAGAGGCGGTGGTGATCCGCGTCCAACCCAATCACGCGCAGCGTGATTACTTGATCGGACTTGAGCGCTTCGCGGGGATGGACGATGGGCATGTCGGTTATCTCCGATATGTGAATCAGTCCTTCGATACCCTCGTCACCAACGATGCTGGCAAAGGCTCCCCACTTGGTGAGACGCGTGATGATCCCTTCGACCAACTGTCCTTCTCGATACCGCTCCGTTGCAGAATCCCAGGGATCGGGCTGCAAGCGCTTGAGGCTCAGGGCCACCCGCTGGCGCTCCCGGTTCACCTTCAGTACGTAGACCTCTACTTCCTGTCCTATCTCCACCACCTCGCGGGGGTGCGCGACGCGCTTCCAGGAGAGTTCAGATAGGTGTACCAGGCCGTCCACTCCTCCTATATCGACAAAAGCGCCAAAGTCGGCCAGGTTGATGACTTTGCCTCGGCGCACATCCCCCTCGGTCAAATCCCCCAGTAGTTTCTCGCGCTGGTTCTTGCGTCGGTCGCGCAGAGCGGCCCGCTCGGAGAGAATCAGCCGGTTGCGTTTCTGGTCAACCTCGATGATCTTGAGTTGCAGTGTCTCGCCGATCAGCGACGACCAGCGATTGTCCTCGCTCTGGCCGGATGCTGACTGATCGGTGATATGGGCGACGGCCAGTTGTGAGCCCGGCACGAATCCGCGTATTCTTCCGAATCGCACGATCACGCCACCCTTGTTGCAGGCAGCAACTTGTCTCTCGATAGTCTCCTGGCTTTGAAGGATCTGCAGGGCCTTGTGCCAGTCCTGTGCCAGTTGGGCCCGCGAGAGGGATAGGATGATGTTGCCATTGGCGTCTTCCGGGGTGACGATGGAAACCAATACCTCGCTGCCCACCTGGATGGCATCGCGGTCGGCTGGTGAGAGCCTCTCCAGATCTCGCTCCGGCACGATGCCCTCGCACTTGGCGCCGATGTCGACGATAATCGAGTTGGGCGTGACCCGCACGACCGCCCCCGATATGACCTGGCCATGTTCCAAATCTGGGCAACGCAGATAATGCTCGAGCATTTCTGCCATAGAGTTGGCGTCGCTGGCAGCCAACCCTGTTGCATCTCTTTCGGGATCGATTCGTTCGGCCGACATGTCGGGGCTTTAACTCCTCTTTCGTGTGCGCACAATTATAGAGCTTTTGGGCCTAAACTGCAAGTAATTGACATGGCGGCGTATGCCACTGCCACTGCTTTGCCGGGTCGGGGCCGTAAGAATCCAATGGCGCACCGCACCTGCTGCATACCGTCTCATACCAACTGAAACGCTCCCCGCATTCGCACATCCATCGCCGCTCTTGCTCCGCCAACCATCGGTCGGGCCCCTTCCCTTTCAGTTCCTGCAGGCTGGCTAGCACGTCAAGGTGATGAACCCGGCCATCGCTCTGGAAAGCCTCAAGCCGATCACACGGGAACTCGGCGAAGGCCGCAGTGAAGAACGCCTCGATCTTCGGCGCACGCCCTGATCTTGCACTGGGCGCAGCCGGGGTGGACGTGCAGGGCACCCGACCGACATCCCTGGCACGTGAAGCCCTCCAGCGCTCGCCCCTGGCGCGCCGCTTCCTTCAGGAGGAGTTTGCCTTCTGGGAAAGAAGCACGGTGGTGATAGCACGCCCCGCAGTAGAGGCCGCATACCCCCAATAGCACCCTACTACTCGTCATCGGGAGACCCTCCCCTCCCTGCCGAGATCCTTCTCAGCAGCGCCAGCGCCTCATCCCGCGTCCGTACCTCTCCCGCCGCCTGCGCCTCCTGCAGAGCCCTCAGCAGCCGCCCAACCTTCGGCCCAGACTCCAGCCCCAGTTCGGCCATCAGGTCGTCACCGCTGATCAGCGATGGCGGGCACACCGTCTCATCGTACCGCTCGAACCAGTGGGTCAGCAGCATCTGGGCCACCTCCAGCCGCCGCGCCCAGCGTTCCTCCCGCAGGTTCGGCCCCCAGGTCGCCAGGTGGTCGGCCAGGCAGAGCAGCACTACGTCCACCCCGCCGCAGGATGTGGTGCGGAAGAAGCGATATATCGCACGGCGGGTGAGGACATCGGCACGGGCGAGGTGCGCCGGTCGCATGTGTGCACCGACGATGGTGCGCACCCGCTCCACCTCGTCGCGGCTGAAGCGCAACTCCCAGGCCCGCGCCGCCGCCGTCTGTGCCCCCACCAACTCGTGGTTGTAAAAGTGGATGAGGCCGTCTTCGCCTCGCGACTGCGTCCCGGCCTTGCCCACGTCGTGCAGCAACGCCGCCAGCCTGAGCACCAGCGCCCGATCCCGCCCGCCACTGACCTCGACGGCCAGGTGAGCGGCCACGTCACCCGCGAACTGGCCCAGCGTCCGCACCAGATCGCCCCAGGCCACAGCGGGCACGTCTGCCAGCGCAGGGGATTCGATCTCTCGCCCGGTCGTGGCAGCGATGATCCCCTCTAGTGCATCCACCGTCTCCAGCGTGTGTCGCCACACGTCGTGGCGGTGCGGCGGCGATTGCTCGACTCCTTTGAGTGGTTGCAGCTCCGGCACAACGTGAGACAGCAGGCCAAACTCGTCCAACCGCTGCAAGAGGGCTGCCGCACCCGGCAGGGCCAGCACACGCACGAATTCATCCCGCACCCGCTCCGCCGACGGCTGAACCAGCAGTGGAGCATCGCGCCGCATCCAGGTCGCCGTCTGCGGTTCGATCGCAAAACCCAGCTCGGCCTCCACCCGCACTGCCCGCAGCAGCCGCAGCGGATCGTCCTGGAACGTCTGATCGCTTACAGCGCGGATGCGCCCGCCCCGCAAGTCATCCAGGCCGCCCGTCACGTCCACCACCGCACCCGTCCCATCCGCCGCCAGCGCGTTGATGGTAAAGTCCCGCGCCAGCAGGTCGATCTCCAGGCTATCGCCGCGCACGAGGGAGAAATCCAGGTCGAGTCTCGTTTCATCCTCGGTCGCCAGGACGACGCGGCCCGTGTCCCGCTCCGCATCCAGTGGATAGTAGGCTCCGCCCAGCGCGTCGGCCACGGCCCGCGCTAGCCTGAGCGCGTCCCGATCCACGGCAAAGTCCCAATCGTGCACGGGCCGCCCCAACAGCAGGTCGCGCACCACGCCGCCCACTGGCCAGACGCGCATGCCGCGCGCCTCGGCCAACTGACGCACGGTCTGCCATGGCCAGTCAGGCAGGCTAACCTTCGCCATCGACCATCTCCACGGCAGGCACGAACGTCACTCGCGGCTCTTCCTTGGGCCGGCTGCGCTTGGCCGCGCGCCGGGCCTCGTCTTCCGTCCATCCCACGCCGACCACGCGCCCGTACACCACCGCCACCCAACGGCCGGCGTAGGGAGCGAGGGTGTTCCAGTCGGGCTTCTGAGGGCTCCTTTTCGCAGTCATAGCAAAGCCACCGACGAAGGACGAATAGACACACCTCGGCCATCGGTCATTCGTCGCTCATCCTTCGTCCAGTCAGAGCAACGTCTCCAACGGCGTGTACGCCAGATCGAACGCCTCGGCGACACCGGGGTACGTGATCTTGCCTTTGTACGTGTTCACCCCCAGTGCCAGGGCGGGATCGGCCTGAATCGCTGCCTCGGCGCCCATCTCGGTCAGCTTGACGACGTAGGGCAGGGTCGCGTTGCTCAACGCGTAGGTGCTGGTGCGTGGCACCGCGCCGGGCATATTGGCCACGCAGTAATGCAGCACGCCATCGACGAAGAATATCGGATCGGAGTGCGTGGTAGGATGCGTGGTCTCAATGCAGCCGCCCTGGTCCACGGCCACGTCCACGATCACGCTGCCGGGCGTCATCGTGTTGACCATCTCGCGGGTCACGAGCTTGGGCGCCTTCGCCCCCTTGATCAGCACCGCCCCGATCAACAGATCGGCCCGCCGCACCGCCTCGGCGATGCTGAGAGGATTGGAGCTCAGCGTGACCAGCCGCCCGTGCATCACCTTGTCCAGGTAACGCAAGCGGTCGAGGTTGATGTCGAAGACGAACACCTGCGCACCCATTCCCAACGCTACCTGGGCTGCGTTGGTGCCCACCACGCCCCCGCCGATGATGACCACATCGGCCGGCCGCACGCCCGGCACGCCGCTCAGGAGCTTGCCACGGCCGCCGTTTTCCTTCTCCATATAGTGCGCGCCGATCTGGACCGCCATCCGACCGGCCACCTCGCTCATCGGCGTCAGCAGGGGCAGGCTGCCGTTGGGCAGCTCGACCGTCTCGTAGGCAATGCCCGTCGGCCCTCGCGCCATCATCTCGCGGGTCAACCCCTCGTCCGCCGCCAGGTGCAGGTAGGTGAAGAGCGTCAAATCGGGCCGCAGGAACTCGTACTCGCTGGGCTGCGGCTCCTTTACCTTGACCACCAACTCCGCGCTCCAGGCGTCGGCGGCGGTGGGGACGACCCTGGCCCCGGCTCTCTCATATTGCGCATCGGAAAAGCCACTGCCTTCGCCCGCGCTAGTCTCAACCCGCACCTCGTGCCCACATTCCCCTAGTTGATGGACGCCTCCCGGCGTTATCACCACACGATACTCGTGATCCTTGATCTCTTTTGGCAAACCGACGATCATCGCTTATCTCCCTTCAAACCCTCCAATACCCGTTCCGGAGTCAGCGGGAGCGTGTCGAACCATACTCCTGTCGCATCGTGGACGGCGGCGGCCAGCGCTGGAGCCAGCGGCAGGAACGGCATTTCCCCCATCCCTCGTACACCCCACGGTCCGTTGGGATCGGCATGCTCGACGACGATCGACTCAACCCGCTCCGGTACGTCGGCGACGGTGGGGATCAGGTAGGTGCTGAGGTGCGGCGTCAGCACGAGGCCGCCATCGACGACGAAATTCTCGCACGTCACCCACCCTACTGCCTGCGCCACGCCGCCCTCGATCTGCCCTTCGACCTGCTGCGGATTGACCGCCTTGCCCACGTCGTCGGCGCTGACCACGCGCAGCACGCGCACCTGGCCGGTCTCGGTATCCACCTCCACCTCCACCGCCTGAGCCACGTAGCCGTAGGCAAAGTTGGGGACACCATAGCCCGTTTCCGGGTCGAAGGGCGTGGTCTTGGGAGCCAAATAGGTGTACTCAGCGACAACCGGCAGTTCCTCACCCTTCCACTTTTCCAGCGCTGCCTCCGCCGCGCCGCGCACGGCATTGCCCGCCATAAACGTCATCCGCGAGGCGGAGCAGGAGCCAGAACTGCCAGGGCTGGTGGCGGTGTCGGAGACAACCAGTCTCACCTGCTCCAGCGGCAGCTTCAACGCCTCTGCCGCCATCTGCTTGATGGCCGTGTGCGTGCCTTGCCCTACCTCCGCGCTGCCGATATAGACCACTGCATCCTCGATCTTCTCTTCACCTCGCAACTCCACCTTCGCCCAGCAGTTTTCCTGGTAGCCGAAGGAAAAGCCGATGTTCTTGTAACCTACAGCGATTCCGATCCCCCGTCGAAGGTGCTTTGGCGGCGGAGTGGCGGCCACAGTCACAGCAGGTCTCTCCCACCCACTTTCACCGTGTGCCCAGCCTGCGGCAGTAGCGCACGCCTCCGTCACCTCGACCAGGTGCACGCCGCCGGGCAGTGGAGTGCCCATCGCCGTCAGGCTCCCGTCGCGCAACAGGTTCCTCATGCGCAGTTCCACCGGGTCCATCCCCAGCGCCTCGGCCAGCTTGTTCATCTGCATCTCGGCAGCGAACAGCCCCTGCGGCGCGCCGAAACCCCGGAAGGCCCCACTGGGCGGGTTGTTCGTATATACCCCGTCCACGTCCACCTTGACATTGGGAATCTCGTACGGGCCGGTGCAGACGATGGTCGTGTTGCCCAGCACCTTGTTGGTCGTGTAGCAGTAGGCCCCGCCGTCGGCCACGACCTGCACGTCCGCCGCCACCAGCTTCCCCTCGCGAGTGGCCCCCAGCTTGCAACGCAGCCACATCGGATGGCGCTTGCAGTGGCCCAGGATCGATTCCTCGCGGCTCCACACCATCTTGACCGGGCGCTGCACGCCGAGCTTGTCGAGGCGCCACGCCGCCAGCGCCAGCACGATCTGCACCGACATATCCTCCCGCCCGCCAAACGCCCCGCCGATGGCGGGATAGATCACGCGCACCTGCTCCGGCTCCAGGCCGAGCGCGTGCGCGATCTGACGCTGATCCTCCCACGTCCACTGCCCGCCCACGATGACCGTCACCCGCCCTTCATCATCGATGTACGCCAATCCCGCCTCCGGCTGGAGGTAAGCGTGCTCCTGCGATGGCGTGCGATACTCCCCCTCGACGACCACCTCCGCCGCGGCCCAGCCCACCTCCACATTCCCCTTGCGGATCTGGTGGTGACAGATGCGGTTGTCCTCCACGTTGTTGAGCTCGGGGTGAAGCTCGCTGGGCACGCGGTGGGGATGCAACTGCGGCGCGTCGGGCGCCAGCGCCTCGAAGGGATCGGTGACGACGGGCAAGTCCTCGTACGAGACGTGGATCAGATCGCGCGCCTGCGCGGCGGCCTGCTCCGTCTCGGCCACGACGACGGCGATTTGATCGCCCACGAAGCGCACAACATCGGTGCCGGGCTTGGCAGAGCCGGGGCCGCACAGCACCTGCTGGTCGGGCGTCTGCAGGCCGTATTCGTTGACCGGCACGTCCTTGGCGGTGAAGACGGCGACGCAGCCAGGGATCGCCTCCGCCTCGGAGGTATTGGTGCTGAGGACACGGGCGTGAGGCCGTCCGCGGGCACCAAGGTGCCCGGCAAAGAGGACCTTGGCATAGAGCTGATCCGGCATATCAAAGTCAGCCGGGTATTTCGCTTCGCCTGTCACCTTGGCGCGGGCGTCCACGCGGGCGATGGATTGGCCGACGATTCTAGTCATCAGCACCACCTCCCTTCACTGTGCCCTCTGCCGCCCGCTCAATCGCGCGCACGATCTTATAGTACCCCGTACAACGGCACAGGTTGCCTGTCAATCCGGCCAGGATCTGCTCGCGCGTCGGTTTGTGGATCTCGTCCAGCAGGTTGGCTCCGGCCATCACGAACCCCGGCGTGCAGAAACCGCATTGGACGGCCCCCTCGTCGATGAACGCCTGCTGTACCGGGTGCAATGGCGCGGTGGTTGTGCCTCCATATCCCTGCGCCAGTCCCTCAACGGTGACGACGTGCGCGCCGTGAGCGCGGGGCGCGGGCGTCAGGCAGGCCAGCACCGCGATGCCATCCATCCACACCGTGCACGCCCCGCACTCCCCCTCGCCGCAGCCCTCCTTGGTGCCGGTCAACCCCAGATCGTCGCGCAACATCTGCAGCAGCGTCTTGCCGCCGGCCCCCTGCACGAACACATTTTCGCCGTTGACGTTGCACTCGATGGGCTCGGGGCCGCCGGCATGATGGTATATCGTCTTGCCCGCCAGGCGGGGGAAGCGGCCGTCTGTGCGACCCCACAGCATCGGCGGCGCAGCAGGGAAATCAGCCCGCTCCTTCCCATCGCGGACATCGGTCAGCGCACGGCGCACCAACACGCGCACCATCTCCTCGCGGTAGTCGCACCCGGCGCGGACATCGGTGATGCACGCTGTCGTCTGGATGGCCAGCTCGGCGGCCTCGGAGATGGTCCCGTCACTCAACGGCCTTCCCACGAGTGAACTCTCGGCATCCCGCGCGCGGATGACGGTGGGCGCCACGCTGCCCAGTGCGATGCGCACCTGGGCCACGATGTCCCCGTCGAAGGTGGGCACTACAGCCACATTGACCAACGCGACAGCATGGGCGCGCCGCAGGGCCAGCTTGGCGAATGTGCCGCGCTGATCGGGGCCTAGCGCGGGAAAGACGATGTCGGTCACCATCTCATCCGGGGCCAGCGCGGTCTGCCGCACGCCCCGGTAAAACTTGTCGAAAGATAGCGTGCGCTCGCCCGTGGCGCTGCGTAGCGTCAACCGTGCGTCCAGCGCCCACAGCGCGGTGATGGTGTCGTTGGCGGGAGAGGCGGTGACGAGGTTGCCCGCGATGGTGCCCCGGTTGCGCAGTTGGGGCGTGCCGACCCGCCAGCAAGCCAACGCCAGCGGGAACCCACGCTCGCGCAGCAGACTCGACGCCACCGCCAGGTTGTGCGTCACCGCCGGGCCGACGTGGATCAGTCCCTCGTCGTCCAATCGCACCCGGTCGAGCCCGCCAATGCGGGTCACGTCGATCAGCACGCGCGCCTGCCGCGTCCCGCGCTCCAGTTCGACCAAAAGATCGGTGCCGCCAGCAATGATGCGCGCCTCTGAACCGTGCTCGGCCAGGAGGCGCAATGCTTCGTCAATGGAGGTAGGGGTGTAGTAGGTCTGCCACATCTTCTCAGTGCCTCCTGTACACCTCCCGCCGATGCCCTACGACATGAACCACGATGGCCTGCTCATCGTGAAGGATTTCGTACAAAACGCGGTAGTCACCCACGCGAAGCTTGTAGAGGCCTGACAGATCGCCCGCCAACGGCTCCGGCCTGATATCGGCCGGGTTTGTGGCCAGCCAACGGACGCGCTCGACAATACGTCGCCCGATGGATTTATCCAGCTTCCCCAGCTCGCGAGCGGCCTTGTCCAGAATGCGGATGTGATACACAATCGCAACCCTATCCTAATCCTATCTGCTGCACCACATCCTCGAAAGCCTGACCTCGTTCGCCCTCCGCGACCGCTCGCTGCTGGCGCAAAAGCCTTTTGCGAACAGTGTCCCGAAGCTCCAGTTCTTCATCTGGATCGCCGAGCATTTCGAACAGTTTCTGTTCAATAGCTGCTTCCAACATCTCCTGGAGTTCTTCTTTGGTCATTTGAGCGACTGTTGTGGACATCACATTCCTCCTTCACCGGCAGGGTATGACAAAGACACGGGCTAAAGGCAAAACCACGCACATTGAGTATACTCGGTTTTCCAGCGCTAGACAAACAACCAAGCACTGTTCCGAGAACCCTGATCGTCAACCTCGCACGATTTCTCTACAAGGCTTTGACTAACCCCGTCATCCCGTTGAACTGCTCGATCAGCGCGTCGATCTCGGGGACCTGACCCTGGAAGCCTGTCCAGTAGTCGGGCTGGTACCACTGGGCCTGGATCTCCTCGTAGGTCTTGCCCTGCTGCTCGACCCAGGTGTAGTATTTGAGGTTGTGGATGCGACGGCGATCCCAGTAGCCCAACTCCTCCATGTAGTCGACCGTGCAGCCCAGCAAGTAGCGATGGGTGTCGGCGGCGGCATCCACCTCGGTGTACTCACCGTGTTCCTCGTGTAGTTCCTGCAGTCGGCTGCCGTAAAGCTCCATCGAGTCGGTAAGGACGGTCAGCACGACGTCATGCTCGCCCAACTCGTGCCACTTGGCAAACTTGATGGAGGAAAGCACGTTGGCGATGCTGGAGATGCCCAGCAGATCGAGTTGGTTCACCAATTCCTCCGGCACCCCCTGCTTGACGAGATAGGTGCGCCCGGCGGGTTCGTTGAACAGTCGCACGATGGACATGCACGCCTCGTCGTCGATGGCCATCACCAAGTCGGTGTTTTTGAGGTTGTGAATCCAGGGCACGTGCTTGTCGCCGATGCCCTCGATACGATGGCCGCCAAAGCCATTGAGCAACAGCGTGGGGCACTGGAGCGCCTCGCTGGCGGCGACCTTACTGATGGGATAGACGTGCTTCAGATAATCGCCGCAGCCGATCGTGCCCGCCGAGCCGGTGGTCAGCACCACGCCCCGGTAGGCGTCCTGCGGCCCCAGCGTCCGCTGCAAGACCTCCTCCATCGCGTGTCCCGTGACCTCGTAATGCCACAGGTAGTTGCCGAACTCTTCGAACTGGTTAAAGATGAACACCTTATCGCCGCGCGTCTCTTTCAACTCCCAGCACTTGTCGAAGATTTCCTTGACATTGCTCTCGCAGCCAGGCGTGGCGACGACCTCACCGGCCAGCTTCGATAGCCACTCGAACCGCTCGCGGCTCATCCCCTCCGGCAGGATGGCGATGGACTCGCACGCCAGCAGCGCCGCGTCGTACGCCCCGCCCCGGCAAAAGTTCCCCGTCGAAGGCCACACCGCTTTGTGGTACGTGGGATCGAATTGGCCAGTGACCAGGCGCGGCACCAGGCAGCCAAAGGTCGCGCCGACCTTGTGCGCGCCGGTGGGGAACCACTTGCCCACCAGCGCGATGATGCGCGCCGGGACGCCCGTCAGCGACGGCGGCAACTCCAGAGTGTTCACCCCATCGAAACCGTCTCCCTGCGCCACCGGCTTGTTCTTCCAGGTAATGCGGAACAGGTTCCGTGAGTCCACGTCCCACAGGCCAACACCCTTGAGCCGTGCCTTGACCCCTTCGGGGATCAGCGTGGGGTCCTTCATCTGCGCGAAGGTAGGGATGATGATGTTGCGCTCGCGGGCGCGCTGAACAGTCCTCTCCAATTGCTCTTTGCGGATAGACAAATCAATCACTGTCAACTCCTCCCTATCAAACAGCATCGACGAAGGTCCAATGACGATAGTCCTTTGTCATTCGTCATTCGTGGCAAGTCTCCCGTTGCGAACGAAAATGCAGTTCATCCAGCTTGCCGCCACCGCCCCGACTCCCGCCCCCACCGTGTTGAGCAGCCAGTCGCCCAATGCCGCCGCGCGAGTAGGGATGGTCGTTTGAACCAACTCGATGACCAGGCTGAGTCCCGCGCCGCCGACGGCTGCCAGCAGCAGTCTGCGACCTGCCGGCCTATCGCGCAGCGCCAACGCGAGCGCCATCCCCAGCGGAACGAAGACGACGACATTTCCCGCGAGGTCGATCAGCAGGTGCGGGGAGATACCTTGCTTGGCGGCGGATGTGGTCAACGGCGCGAGGTTGGTGGCGACGGCCTGATTGGGGCGAAGCGTCATCCACAGCAGCCAGGCAGAAACGGCGGCAGCCAGCACCCACCAGGGCCAGGAGGGCTTGGATCGCATTAATCCCCTACGTCGGTAGACGATACCGCTCGCCATCCTCCGGCACGATGACCTCCAGTTCGGTGTCGGCGCGCGCCTCCTCGGCCAGCACGTCGGGATACTCGCCGATCTCCAGCCCAATGTGCACCAGCGCCAGGCGGGGACAGCCTGCCTGCCGGGCGATCTCACCCGCCTGGCGGGCTGTGCTGTGGAAATGCATCGACGGGTCGGCTTCAGGCTGCAACACGGCGCTGTAGGAGGCTTCGTGGACCAACAGGTCGCAGCCACGAGCGAACTGAATGGTGGCCGTGTTGGGGATCGTATCGGTGACGAAAGCGAGCGAGGGCCCGCCATCGAAATCCCAGCGAGCGGCCAGCGTCGTCACGCCGGGGGGATAAGGCACTACGACCGTATGCAGGGTGACACCGGGAGCTAATTCCACCTCGTCCACGCCACGATCCGACAGGCGATACCAGTCGGACTTGAGATAATTGCTGTCGAAATCGGCATAGGCCAGGGTCCAGAGCATCTTCAGCGTCGAGATCGTGTCCTGGGCCGCGTAAATCTGAAGCCGTGTGGTGGCCTTGATGCGATTCAAAGCGAGCATGGGAAAACCGAGTGAGTGATCGCCGTGGGAGTGAGAGACAAAGAGCCGCTCGATGTCAGCCGATTTCAGACCGGCGTGCGCCAACTGCTGCACGATCGTCGGCCCGCTTTCGACCAGCATCCGGAAATCAGCAGCCTCGATCAGCAGCGCCGTGCTGCTCCTGCGCTTCGTGGGGAAGGCTCCCCCGGTTCCAAGAAAAACGATCTCGAGCATCAACAGGATGAAATCAAGAGCATCTCAATAAACCACGATCCAGTTTACACCAATTCCCCGCATTCTCCAAATGACACGTCGCTCGTCGCTCATTCTAAGACCCGCCTGACGGCCTCCAGCGTCGGCTCAACGATCAGCGGCTGTCTCCCCACCGCCTCCATCACGCTGGCGACGTCCTTGAGCCCGGAGCCGGTCGATAGAACAACCACCACCTCATCCGGCTCGACCAGCCCTTGCGCCACCGCCCGAACAAGTCCGGCGTAGGCGGCAGCGGCGGCCGGCTCGGCAAAGACTCCACACCCCTGCGCCAGGACCGGGATGGCGGCCAGAATCTCGGCGTCGTCCACGCGGATGAGCGCTCCGCCGGTCTCGCGCACGGCCCGCAGCGCCTTGATCCGGTCGCGGGGCAGTCCGGCGACGATGCTGTCGGCGACAGAATGAGCCTCCACCGGCTCCATCTCCCAGCCCTCCAACCCCCGCTCCCAGGCATCCACCAGCGGCGACGAACCTGCTGCCTGCACACCGACCAGGCGCGGCACGCGATCGGTCCAGCCCAGCGCCAGCAGATCGCGCAGCCCCTTGTGGATGCCGCCGATAATACAGCCATCTCCGACGGGGACAAAGATCACATCAGGGGTCAATAAAGGTGCGGCGCGCTGCACCCCTACAGACAATTGTTCACAGATCTCGTAGGCCGCCGTCTTCTTGCCCTCGCTCATGTAGGGGTTGTAGGCGGTGTTGCGGTTGTACCAGCCGAACGCCTGCGCCGCCTCCAGGCACAGATCGAAGGCCTGATCGTAGGTGCCATCGACCAATAGGACGGTCGAGCCGTAGGCCAGGAGCTGCGCCACCTTTGCCTCCGGCGCGGTGCGCGGGACAAAGATGACGTTGGGCTGCTCCACCGCCGCGCACAGGCCGGAGAGCGCGGCGGCGGCGTTGCCCGTGCTGGCCGTCGTCACCACGTCCGCACCCCGTTCCCGCGCCTTGGCGACGGCGATGGCGGAGGCGCGGTCCTTGAACGAGGCCGTGGGCTGGCGGCTGTCGTCCTTGATCCACAGGTGTTTCAGCCCTACTTTGGCAGCCAGGCGCGGTGCCGGGTAGAGCGGCGTCCAACCGACGGTGCACACGACTGTGTTGTAAAACAGGTTTTTTGTTTCCACCGGATCGACCGGCAGGAGGGGGAGATAGCGCCACATAGAGAGCGCGCAGTCACCGGCTAACTGCTCAGGCGTGAATGCACGGCGGATGTGATCATAGTCGTAGACAATGTCCAGGATACCGTTGCTCCCGTGCTTGGGACAGACGTAATCGACCTCGTCCACACCGTACTCCGCCCCGCAGATAGTGCACTTCAAACCGAGAATGTGTTGCACCTCACCACCTCCAATCACGGCACGACCCGCGTGCCCGTCTCGCCGCGCAGCGCGCGAGGCACGTTGGGTGGGTCGGTGATTACGACCTCCTTGCCGCCGTACCGCAGATAATAGATGGCCGCCTCTATCTTGGGCAGCATGCTCCCCTTGGCAAAGTGGCCTGCTTTGATGTATTGCTCCGCCTCGGCCACCGTCATCTCCCGAATCACCTTCTGGTCAGGCTGGCGGTAATTGAGATAGACGTGATCGACGGAGGTCGAGATGATGAACAGATCGACGTTGAGCCGGCGGGCGAGCAGCGCGGAGGCGTGATCCTTGTCAATGACGGCCGCCACCCCTTCCAGATCCCCCTCGTCGTTCTCGATCACGGGGATGCCGCCGCCGCCCACAGTGATGGTGATCACGCCTGCTTCGATCAGCTTGCGAATCGCGTCCAGCTCGACGATACGTTGAGGATATGGAGAAGGCACGACGCGCCGCCAACCGCGGCCGGCGTCCTCGACGACTGCCCACCCGTCGCTCCCGGCTCGCTGCCTGGCCTCCGCCTCATCCATGAAACTGCCGATGGGCTTGGCTGGGTTCTGGAATGCGGGATCGTCCCGATCCACCAACACCTGCGTGACCACCGTCGCTACGCACTTTTTCATCCCGCGCTGTCTGAACTCGTTGAGCAGGTTCTGCTGAAAGGCATAGCCGATGGCCCCCTGCGAGTCTGCCCCGCAGACGTCGAGCGGCACCTCGTGCATCCCGGCCACCTTCGCCGCGATCTCCGACCGGCGCAGGATGAAGCCGACTTGGGGACCGTTGCCGTGCCCGATGGCGATCTCCCACCCCTGCTCGATCATGTCGGCGATGTGATGCATCGTCTCCTTGGCCGCCCGGTACTGATCCTGAACCGTCTTGTGCTGTGGGTCCTTGATCAGAGCATTTCCACCAACAGCAATGACTGCCCACTTCTTCTTGGCGCCAGCCGCCATAGCATGCCTCCCTACCACATCGTCAACGCCATCACGCCCTTTTGCGCGTGCAGCCGGTTCTCAGCCTGGTCGAACACGACCGAGTTGGGGCCGTCCATCACGGCGCTGGCTACCTCAATGTCGCGGTCCGCCGGCAGCGGGTGCATGTAGATGGCGTCCGGCTTGGCCAGCCCCATCCGTCGCTCGTCGGTGATCCAGCTCCGGTACTTGTCCTGCAGCGCCTTTCCCTCGTCTGGATCAGTCGTCGTCAGCATCGGCCCCCATGACTTGGCGTAGACGATGTCGGTATCCTTGAACGCCTCGTCCATATCGTGTACGATCTCGAAGGCAGTGCCGCGTCTGCGCGCTATCGTCCGGGCCTCGTCCACGATGCCGGGAACCAAGCTAAACTCCGGTGGGTAGGCCAGGGTGATGTCAAGCCCGAAGCGACCCATCTGCAGAATCAGCGACTGCGGGACGGACAGTGGCTTGAGATAGGAGGAGGCATAGGCCCAGGAGACCACCATCTTTTTCCCGCGCAGGTCGCGCCCCTTCTTCTCGATGATAGTCATCAGGTCGGCCAGGCACTGGAAAGGATGGTAGAGGTCGCACTGCATGTTGAGCACCGGCGCGCGGGAGGCCTCAGCGACGGCATTGATGTACTCGTTGCCGACAGACCAGTCGCACTGGCGAATGGCGATCCCGTCAAAGTAGCGCCCCAAGATTGCACCGATCTCCTTGGCCGTGTCGCCGTGAGCGATCTGCGTCGTCTTCGACTCGATGAAGGCCGCGTGGCCGCCGAGTTGCGCCATCCCTGCCTCGAAGGAGCACCTTGTGCGCGTGCTGCTGAAGAAGAAGAGCATCCCCAGCGTCCTATCGCGCAGGTAGGGATGCGGCTCCCCCAGCGCGCGCTCGCGCTTCAAGTCCCAGGCCACGTCGAGCACGGTCTCGACCTCTTCCCTAGAAAAGTCCAGGTCGCAGATCAGATCGCGACCGCGAAGATTAGTTTGCATATCAATACCCCCTCTGTAGGGCCGAAACTTCGCCCAGGGCAAGTCGCTGACTTGCCCCTACTCCATCGCCCCCAGCACCAGCGCCAGCAGCGCCATGCGCATCACCACGCCATTGAACGCCTCTTGCCAATAACGCGACCACTTGGTGATGTCCACGTCGGTCGGGATCTCGTCCATGCGCGGCAGCGAATGCAGCAGGATGGCATCGGACTTGGCCTTGTTGGCCAGCAAGTCACGCGTGATCTTGTAGTTGGCGGGTGTCAGACCGACGTCCCCCTCGCGCTCATCGCGGGACTTGGTGTAATCCGGCTGCACCACCGGCTCGACCAGGATCACGTCCGCGTCGACGATGGCCTCTTCCACGTGGCCCGCTTCCTTAAAGTCCAGGCTGTACTGCTTGAGCTCGGCCTTGAGCTCCTCGGTCAGGGACATCTCCGGCGGCGAAACAAAGGTGATGGGGCAATCGAACTGCGTCAGCGCATAGGCCAGTGAGTGCATCGTACGCATGCGCATGTCGCCCAGGGCCAGCCACTTGAGGCCATCGATGTGCCCCTTCTCACGGTAGACGGTGTACAGATCGGTGAGGATCTGCGTCGGGTGCTCGCCCCAGCCATCGCCGCCGTTGATGATGGGCACACTGGCCCACCTGGCGGCCTCGTGTGGCGCGCCCTGCTGGAAGTGGCGCATCACGATCACGTCGCCGTAGAACTCGAGCATCTTGACCGTATCCTTGATCGACTCCTGGTAAAAGTCACCGGCGCGCGTCATCTTGGCATCGGCAAAGCCGGTGACGTGGCCGCCCAACCGGTGCATCGCCGCCTCATGGGCCAGGCGCGTGCGCGTCGATGGCTGGTAGAAGGCCACCACCAGCGTCTTTTCGCTGAGCAGATCGGTGTTGCGCCGCTCGCGCGCGATCGGCTCCATCTGCTCGGCCACGTCCAGGACGTGGAAGAACTCGTTGCGCTCAAAGTCCTTCAGTGAGAGAATATCGCGTCCCATGAAACTGCGCATCGTTCACACCTCCCGAATCAAATGTTCACCCGGCGGGTGACGTAGAACTTGAAGTGGCCGGGAATGAAATAGCTGATGGAATAGTCGAGCACCTTCTCGTCACGGCCGTACAACTGCCCCTCCAGCTTCAACAGGGCCGTGCCCTTTGGGACACCCAGCCGCGCGGCGAGCTGAGCGTCGGCCTCCTCCGCACCGATCTGCGTGCGGGAAACGACGGGAGACACGCCATCTAGGTGAAGGAAGATGTCCAGCACCGAACCGGCGAACTGCTCCCCCAGATCTTTCCGGCGCAGATAAGCCTGTGGCACCACGTCTTTCAGGTAGGCAAACGGCTCCCCCTCGATGGCGATCACGCGATCTACATCAAGCACGCCCCCGGGTGCATCATCGGTAAGCCGGAGCATCTCCCGCTCCTCCTCCGTCGCCGTCCGCTCCGAAACGGTCAGTTGGACGACCTCGGTATCCAACCCAAGCCGCTGCGCCTGGCGATCCAGGCTCTCCAACACTTCCAGGCCGGATTCAAAAACCAGAGCACGGCGAGAGATGAACGTTCCCACGCCGTGCCTGCGGATGATGATTCCTTCCCTTTCGAGGTTATGCAGCGCCTCGCGCAGGGTGGGGCGGGAGATACCCAACTGCGTGGCCAGGTCGGCCTCGGCAGGAAGCTGTTCGCCAGGCTCAAGCGTGCCATCCTCGATGAGACCGAGCAGGTATTGCCGGGCCTGCAAGGAGAGCGGCGTCTTGTCGATCTTGAGTTGCTGCATACAGTCTCCAGAGGTAAGAGGTCAAACGTCTTACGTCAAGGATACAGCAGATTAATCGCTTTGTCAAGAAATTGGAAGGGGACGGCTTGCTCTTAAGCACGTATATCTCCCGCCCTTCACACCTGGGCCTTTTCCGTCCGTCCGCTTCACTGCTGCGTGCTCTTCGCCGGCTTGCATGAGTCACCAGAGTGGGATACAATCAGCAGTAGAATGGCAAACACCCATTGGAAGCTCGCTTGAGTTGAACCACTCTGCAAAGCAAGGAGTGACGTGTTTCATCCTTCCGACCGCGTGCTCGTCGCCATCATGAACAGCCGGCGCGATTTCGACATCGCGCGGGATGAGGGCTGGTATCGCATCCCAACCAAGTTCGCTGTGCAGAGCACGACGGAGGCCATCGTGCTCGCGTTCTACTTCACCCGCGCCTTCGGCGACGAGAAATGGGCCGTCCACTGGTATGCCCCCGTCCGCGGCCACGAGTTGGTGCACCGCCGCGACCTATTCCTCGGTGAACCCGCGCACCCCCGCGCCGACGAAACCTACTACAAGATCCAGATCGGGCCGCTGGTGCGCCTGGAGCAACCTATTCCCAGCCTGCGCTGGAGGCGCATCACGTTCATTGATACCACGTGGGATCGCTTCACCGCCGCCGAGGAAATCAACGACCTGTACGCCTCGGGCGCCGATGGTCTCTACGTTACCCTTAAGGAAGCCGGCTTCTATCCCGAGCGGGAGTACAGCGTGCGCGAGGGCGGCGTCCGGTACGAGGTCGATCTGGCTGTCCCTTGCCAAACCGGGACTGTAGTCATCAGCACCAGCGACCGTCCCGCCCCGCCCTACACCCTGCACAACCCGGACGTGAACACCGTGCGCCGCGCAGTCCGGCGGCTGGGGGGTGTCAGGCCGATACGGGGCAGCACATAACGAGCGAATGGATAGCACTATGTCTCAACGCCGCCGAGTTCTGATAATTGGCCTGGGCATCGTCTTCCTCCTGCTCCTACTGCCGATCGTCCTGCTGATACTGACTCGGGAATCATCCCTGGGATTCTCCGGAGCAATCTCCGGGACAGCCCCCCCACTCGGATTACCCCAGCACATTATTTGGTGGAGCCTGTTGGTCGGAGGGCTGTCTCTGGGCGTCGCCGTGGGCGTCGGGCTGCTCGGCGTCCTGTTCCGACGCGGGGAGGGTGCAGAGCGGCGCATCGCCGTACCCGTGCGCGTCAAGCTACTGATCCTCTTGGGAACAGTCTCGCTGGCTGTTTACGTCGTGAACTTTCTCCTGCCGTTCCCCCTAACCCGCTACTACAACGTCCAGAACCTCAATTTCGGCAAGATCGCCGGGCTCGATGCCGGTACGGCGCTGGGCGTGACTGCGGCCATCTTGGCCCTGTTTCTCCTGTACTACCTGGCCTATCGCGTCTGCCGCGATCAGAACGGTAATGGCCAGCATGACTACCGACTGTGGGCCGTCGTGCTGATCGGCGCTTTGGTCTTTGCCCTGATCAACGCCTACGTGTGCACGACCAACTCGCTCGACATCTACGACTACATCGCCCGCGGGCGCATCACCGCCTTCCTTGGTGGAAACCCCTACGACAAGACACAGACGCCGAACGCCTACGCGACCGTGGATCCTTTCATGCAGTACGCCTCGTGGAAAGACAAGACCGCTGCTTATGGTCCCTTGTGGGAGGTGCTGAGCGGCCTCATTAGCTACGGTGCCGGCGACAAGTTGTTGGCCAACATGTTGGCACACAAGGGCTTGGCCCTGGCAAGCTACCTCCTGTGCGTCCTCATCATCGCCGTTACCCTGCGCCGCGTCACCCCGGATCGGGCCATTGCGGGCACGCTTCTCTTCGCCTGGAACCCGCTGATCCTGATGGAGGGCTTGGCCAACGCCCACAACGACCTGCTGATGGTCGCTCTGATCCTCGCCGCCTTCTGGTTCATCAGCCAGGCAGGTCGGTCTCCAGACGAGAACGAGACGGCTAACGACCACACCTGGTACCTGGTGGTTGGGGGGTTCGCCATCCTCATGGTCTGGATGGGCGTCCTGGTCAAGTTCATCCCCTTCCTACTTCTTCCTCCCTTCTTCCTGTACTCACTGATCAAGGAGAGGAATTGGCGGCGCTGGATCGGCCTGGGCCTCCTCCTGCTTGCCCCGGCGGCGCTGCTCACGTTCCAGTATTGCCGCGTCTTCTGGATCTGGCCGGATGTGCTCGATCCCATCCTCCGGCGAGCGGATATGTTTCGCTTCACCATCCCCAGCGTCATCGTAAGCGTGTTAGAATGGCACATCGGCAAGGATGCCGCACAAAGGGTCGTGGGCCAGCCGTTCCTGATCGCTTTCGCGCTCATCTATCTGGTCTTGATGGCGCGCACTGCCTACTCGCTGTACAAGTCTCCATCTGATGAAACAAGAGCCTTGCCCTCCTCGCAGGGTCTCTGGGAAAAGATAGGCCGTCTTTTAATCGGGCGCCGAGAAGATGATGAGAAACGCCCTTGGCAGATCCTGGTCGGCGCCTGCCTCGACGCTTTCCTGCTCTACCTGCTCCTGGCCAGTCTGTGGTTCTGGCCGTGGTACCTGATCTGGCCCATCGCCCTGCTCGCTCTGTCGGACGATGGGCAGTTTGTAGTCCCGCTCACGCTGGCCGCCTGCGCCGGGCAACTGGCTCACGTGGCCCTGGACTTTGTCTGGTACTGGTCGAACGCTCTCACCTGGGAGACGTTCTACGCCGTCGAAAGGCCGGCGACTCTGCTCCTGGTAGTCCCCCCGCTGTTAGCGTACATCATCGCCAGATGGCCACCTCCTGCCAAACCGAAGCCGGTCAAGTACGCCGTCTACCTGCTCTATGCGTCTATCATCGTCGGGTTCACCAACCTGACCCTGGACCTGCCCGACGTCACCGTACAGATATGGAGAGTCCCCATCGTCGTCATTAGAGCCATCATCCTCACGATACTGCCCGCATTCACCGTCATGGTCTCCAAAGGAAAAACCTGGGCACGAATGGGGACCATCGGTTTGTTCATACTGAACTGGGCCTGTTTTACCTGTCCCATAGGGCCGGCTTCCACCGTCAGTGTTGCCTCGAAAGCGACCGGGATCGTCCAAATCGCACTGCAAGTTGCCGTCATCATCCTCCTGATCCTGGATCGATCGGGCGCTTGGTTTAAACCGAGCAAATCCAGAACCGAACGAGCAACCATCTCCCCCGAAGCGTAGCAACACAAACCCGGGCGAACGCAGCCCTCCCGAACTTTGCCCAGGCGAAATCCGGTCCTTTTCAGCTTGCCTCTGCCTCAAGATGCGGTACAATCCCTCAGACGCAACAAGGAACGCGAATAGCACGAACCCATTTCGCGCTTTCGTACCATTTCGTGATATTAAGGAGCAAGTCTTGGCAACAATCGGCACAGTAGCACGTGTCGCCGGCGTCGTGGTCGATGCCGAGTTTCCCTCCGGCGACCTGCCCAGTATCCACGATGCTCTCATCGTCCAGCGCGACGACGGCCCGGAACTGGTCGTCGAGGTGGAGGAGCACGTCGACCCGCGTACGGTGCGCGCCATCGCGATGGGCAGCACGGCGGGCCTGCGCAGGGGTCTGGCGGTAACCGATACCGGCCAGCCGATCCGCGTGCCCGTGGGCCGCGCGACACTGGGTCGCCTGTTCAACGTCCTGGGCGAGCCCATCGACGGCCAGCCCTTGCCCGAGTGGGTCGAGCGCCGCCCGATCCACGTCACGTCGCCGCCGTTGAGCGAGCAGCGCGTGGTCGTCGAGCCTTTCATCACCGGTATCAAGGCCATCGATCTACTGACCCCCTACCCGCGCGGTGGCAAGATCGGCCTCTTTGGCGGGGCCGGCGTGGGCAAGACGCTGCTGATGATCGAGTTGATGCGCCACACCATCCAGGAGCATGCGGGCATCGTGCTGTTTGCCGGCGTGGGCGAGCGCAGCCGCGAGGGGAACGAACTATGGCTGGAGATGCGGCGCAGCGGCGTACTGGAGAACACTGTCCTCGTCTTTGGCCAGATGAATGAGCCGCCGGGGGCCCGGCTGCGCACGCCGCTCACCGCGCTGACGATGGCCGAGTACTACCGTGACTACGAGCAGCGCCCGGTGCTGCTCTTTATCGACAACATCTTTCGCTACATCCAGGCCGGCGCGGAGGTATCGGCGCTGCTGGGGCGGATGCCCAGTGCCGTGGGCTACCAGCCCACCCTGGATAGCGAGATGGGTGAGCTGCAGGAGCGCATCGCCACCACCAGCCGGGGCAGCATGACCTCGGTGCAGGCGGTCTACGTGCCCGCCGACGATCTGACCGATCCGGCCGTCGTGGCCACCTTCGCCCACCTGGACGCATCCACGATCCTCTCCCGCCGCCAGGCCGGCCTGGGCCTCTACCCGGCCATCGACCCGCTGGCCTGCAGCAGCGCGCTGCTCACGCCTGAGGGCGTGGGAGAAGAACACTACGCCATCGCCACGCAGGTGCGCGCGCTGCTGGCCCGCTACCGGGAGCTGCAAGACGTGGTCGCCATCCTGGGGATGGAGGAGTTGAGCGAGGAGGATCGGCTGGCGGTCGAGCGGGCGCGGCGCTTGCAGCGCTTCCTCACCCAGCCCTTCTTTGCCTCCGAGCCGTTCACCGGGATGCCCGGCCGGCACGTGCCGCTGGCAGAAACGCTGCGCGGCTTTCGCGAGATACTGGAGGGCCGCCACGACGACCTGCCCGAGCAGGCGTTTTATATGATAGGCACGATCGACGAGGCAGTGGCGCAGGCGAGGGAGTTGGAAGAACAAGTAAACGAGTAAGTGAGATGAGAAAGTCGTTTCATTTGACGGTGTTGACGCCGGAGCGGGCGCTGCTCGAAGCGGAGGGCGTGACACAGGTGCAAGCTCGCCTGGCCGACGGTGGCCCTATCGGCATCTACCCCGGCCACGCGCCGCTGCTGGCCGAAACGGTGGCCGCGCCGCTGCGCTACGCCGACCCCTCCGGCGAACACGCGATCGACCTGGACGCAGGCATCCTGCAGGTGAACGGCGACGGCGTGACGGTGTTTGCAGGCAGCCAGACCTCGGGGGTCTGGCGGACCCCCGAGGTCTTCGAGAACGACGAGCACTTTGACCGGCTGGCGCGAGAACTACTCGCCACGCTGGATGCGCAACCCGATGGAGTATTGGACAGTGAGACAGAGTGACTGGCACATCGAACAGCGAACATGGGGAATCTGAATATGAAAACAATAGCAGTCAATGGTCTAACCTTGTTCTTCGACCCAGGTGAGCGAGACGCTGCCGAGCTCATTGGTCAAGCGTGTGAGAAGAGCGTCGAGGCCATTCACGAGTGCTGGGGGCTCGACACGCCACAAGACTGCCGCGTCTACGTCATGACGTCGTGGTTGCGCTTTGTCTTGCACGCGCCCTCGTGGCCCTGGCGGATGCTGGTTGGCGTGACGCTGCCCCTGTGGTACCTGCGCGCGCGCAAGCTGTGGGCGCTGGCCGGCGGCTGGCACCAGCAGTTCGGCCAGAGGCGCGCCGTCGGCGTCAAGCCTCCGCGCCTGTTAAAGCTCGCCGATGCGAGCATCGGGAAGCGCGTCTTTGTCCAGGAGAACGACCTCGACGAAAAAGTCAGGCGCAACACGTGCCACGAGCTGACGCACGCCTTCACCTCGCACCTCGGGCTGCCGATGTGGTTGAACGAAGGGCTGGCGATGGTGACGGTTGACAAGTTTGCCGAAAAGCCGACGGTAAAACCCGAAACGATCCAAGCGCTGGCTCAACCACCGCAAGACACAAGCCCTGGCCGGTACCGCCAGCTACGAGGGGAGGCAATGAATAACCTGGTGTTCTATCATTGCGTCCGCGGCTACTGGCTCACGCGCTATCTTGAGGACACCCAGCCAGACTTGCTTCAAGGCTTGCTCCGGCAAAAACACAGCCACGGCGCGCTGGAAAGCAAGGTGGCCGCCGCTTATGGGATGGAGCCGGGGGAGTTTTGGAAGAGAATCGACAGTATACTCGCTTCGCATTTCGGGGAAAGAGCAAACCTATGATATGGTTTGTTATCGGCATCATCATCGGCACACTTAACGGCCTGACGCTGCGCTGGACGGTGGGCCGCCTGCGGCCCGAAACATCCCTCGCCGGTGCGCCGCTGGTGGCACTGGGGTTTCTCCTCCGCATGGGACTTGCCACTACGTTACTGATCTTGGCATCACAGCACGGCATTGTGCCGGCCTTACTGGCTTTTATCGGGCTGTGGCTGGCCCGCTGGATAGTCATACTTGTCACTGTGTCTCCTCACCTTCTCGCCAAGCTTCGAAGGAGTTAACCTATGGACAGAGTCGCCCCACAAGTAGTCCAAATCTTTGGCATCTCTGTCAAAGACACGGTTGTTTCGACGTGGTTTATGATGCTCGTCGTCATAGGCGGCGTCATAATCATCCGCCGGTTTTTTCCAGCACTGCTGAAGCGGTTGATCGATTTCCTCGGCGATACCATCTCCGACGTGATGGAGCGCCCCGCCAAACCATACCTGCCATACCTGGGGGCACTGGCCATCTTTGTCGCCATAGCCAACGTCATCGGCGTGGTACCCATCGTAGCCACCCCCACCAAGGACATCAACACAACGGCGGCGCTGGCCATCACCGTTTTCTTCGCCGTCCACGTCTTTGGCATTCGCCAAAAAGGCGTATGGGGACATATAAAAAGTATGGCTGCGCCAATAGGATTGTTTTTCTTGATGCTGCCCTTGGACATAGTCGGCCAGTTGAGCCGCACACTATCGCTCACGCTGCGACTTTTTGGTAATGTCGTCAGCTCCGAGCTGATCGTGGACGTTGTTTATGAAGTGATGCCCGTCATCGCGCCGCTGCCCATGATCGCACTGGGCCTGTTCATCGGCGTGTTACAGGCCTATATCTTTACCATCCTGGCCACTGTGTTCATCAGTCTGGCAGTGAGGGAGGACGAGTAGTAGAAAAGGAGTGTGAAAGATTATGGATTCTCAAATGTTGATTACAGTGGTCATCATCATTACATCGGGCATCGGCATCCTAGCCAGCACGATCACCCTTGCCATCGTCGAGGGACGGGCGGTGCTCAAGGCACTGGAGGGAATGGTGCGCCAACCCGAGGTTGCAAACAGGCTATTCACATCGCTCATCGTAGGCATGGCTCTGCTGGAAACGTCGGCCATCTATGTCATCCTGGTGATCAGTCTTCTGCTTGGTCTCTTGGGAGGATAACGAATGCTGGAGCAGTTAGATCTTGAGACAATCCTCATCCAACTAGCCAACTTTGCGATCCTCGCCGTTGGGCTATACTTTCTCCTCTTCCGGCCGATGATGCGCAAGATGAAAGAGCGCAAGGCCAAGGAGGAGCGCATTGCGCAGGACATCGCCCGCGACCGTCAGGAGGCGGAACGCTTGCGCGCCGCGCTGGAAGATCGCCTGGCAGGCGTAGAAGAGGAAGCCACCGCCATCGTCGCACGGGCCAAGGAGCGAGCCGAGGTCGAACGGACGGCCCTCCTGCAAGAAGCCGAGGCCGAAGCCGAGCGCATTCTGACCGAGGCCCACGCCAGCGCCGACCGTCTGGGGCGCCAGACGATCGACGAGTTCCAGGACGACCTCCTGGACACCATCCTGTCCATCAGCGGCCAGGTCATCGGCCAGGCAGTGCCGCCGGAGGTGCACGACGCGCTGATCCAGCAGCTCAGCGACCGCATCTGGGAGATGGGCCGCAGCGAGATGGGGCAAGTGGAGACACTGCGCCGCGCGCTGGGCGATCGCGAGCCCACGGTTTACGTGACGACGGCGCACCCGCTCACCCCGGAGCAACAGGGGCTGCTGGCCCGCACCTTCACCGCGCTGGCCGACCGCCACGTCAGCATTGAAGTGACGGCCGATCCAACCCTGGCTGCCGGCGTGTGCATCCGCCTGGGCGACATGGTAGTCGATAACTCTATCGCTGACCGGCTGGCGGCGCTGCGCGAATCGGTTGGACAGACGCTGAAGGAGCAAGTGAGTGTTGGGTAAAGAACGAGCCGACGGCACGTCGGCCGACGTCTCCTCGCTGCTCCAGGCGCTGCGCGATCAAGCCGATCAGCTAGACGCGGACGTGCACGTCCGCGAGACCGGCCTGCTCAAGCGGATCAGCGACCGCGCACGGGCGCGTGCGGCCTCAGAGCGCCCACAGGCCCAGATGTCCGCCATCCTGGAATCGCTGCGCGAGCAGACGGGCCAATTGGAAAGCAGCGTGCGCTTCCACGACGTGGGCACCGTGCAGCACATCGGCAACGGCGTGGCGACCCTCTCTGGCCTGCCCCGCGCCCGCACCGATGAGCTGGTCAACTTTCCCGCCGGCGTGCAGGGGATGATCCTCAACCTGGATCGCGACCTTATCGACGTGATCCTGCTGGGGCCTGAAGAAGGCATCCAGGGCGGCGATCTGGTGACCGCTACCGGCGAGCGGCTGCGCGTCCCGGTGGGCCCCAACCTGCTGGGCCGGGTGGTGAACCCGCTGGGGCAACCACTTGACGCGCTCGGCCCTGTGGACGCAGAGGACTTTCACTACCTGGAGCGCGATGCGCCCTCCATCATCGAGCGCGAGCCGGTGGCCGAGCCATTGCACACCGGCTGGAAGATCGTGGATGCACTGATACCCATCGGGCGTGGGCAGCGCGAGTTGATCGTCGGTGACCGGCAAACGGGCAAGACGACGCTGGCCGTGGACGCCATCCTCAACCAGCGCGACGAGGACGTGGCGTGCGTCTACGTCGCAATCGGGCAGAAGAAATCCTCCACGCTGGCCGTCATTGAGACGCTGCGCCGCGGCGGCGCGATGGATCATACCATCGTCGTCACGGCCAGTCCCGACGACCCATCTGCCCTGCGCTACCTGGCGCCCTACGCCGGCTGCACGATGGCCGAATACCTGATGCACCAGGGGCAAGACGTGCTCGTCGTCTACGATGACCTGAGCAAGCACGCCGATGCCTACCGCGAGCTGAGCCTGCTGCTGCGCCGCCCGCCGGGGCGCGAGGCCTATCCGGGCGACATCTTTTACCTCCACTCACGGCTGCTGGAGCGCGCGTGCAAATTGATTTCCTCCCCCCCTGTGGGGGGGACAGAGGGGGGGCAAGGCGGCTCCCTAACCGCCCTACCCATCGTAGAGACGCGCCAGGGCAACCTATCCGCCTACATCCCCACCAACCTGATCTCGATCACCGATGGGCAGATCATGCTTGACGCGGATCTGTTCAATCGCGGCGTCAAGCCCGCCGTCAACGCAGGGCTTTCGGTATCGCGCGTGGGCAGCGCCGCACAGACGCCGGCGATGCGTGCCGTGGTGGGCAACCTGCGGCTGGAGCTGGCGCAATTCGAGGAGGTGGCGCGCTTCGCCCGCTTTGGCACAGAAGTCGGCGAAGCCACCAAACGTCAGATCCGGCGCGGCGAGCGGTTGCAAGCCGTGCTCACCCAACCGGCCCACCGCCCGCTTTCCCTGGCCGCCCAGGTCGTGATCCTGCTGGCCGCCACCGAAGGGCTGCTCGACGACGTTCCGCCGGGAGAGGTGCCAACATTCGAAGCCGAGCTGTCGGCGCGCGTCGAAGCAGAGCATCCCGGCTTATTGCAACAGATCAACCGCACAGGCGAGCTTACCGATGAAGCGCGCCAGCTCTTGCGCGCATTTTTCGCGGACGTAAGACGAAAAGGAGCAGGCGGATGAAAATGGTCATGGCCGTCGTACAACGGGACGAGGCGGAGAACGTCCTGCAAGCATTGATCGCTGCCGGTCACACGGCGACCCTCGTTGAAAGCCGCGGCGGTATGCTGCGCCAGGCCTGGATGACGATGTTCGTCGCTGTGAAGAAAGAGGACGTAGATCCCGTTCTGAGCATCATCAAGGGTAGCTGTACTTCGGACGTCAGCGTAGAGCCCGGCGAGCACGACGCCCCTCTCTCAAACCACCTCTCGTCGGCCAAAGCCAAGGTGGGCGGCGCCGTCGTGTTCGTCTGGGATCTGGACAAGTTTGAAGTTTACTGACGATGAGGCTTGTGGAGGTTACATGGTGGATGCTCTCGCGTCGGGGGCTGCATCGTTAAACCTCTGCAAGGTTGAGTGAATCGCAATGATCGAACTGGAACGCGCCCAAGCTCGCCTGGAAAACATCCGTAGCGTGCAGCCCATCCTCAGCGCCCTGCACACGATCTCACTGAGAAGTTGGCAGGCGGCGCTGAATCAGCGTGGCAGGGTGCAGCGATACGTGGAGCGGTTGGAGGTCCTGCTGCCAGTGGTGGTGGCGCACTTGCCCTCCCCCCCCTTTCATCCCCCCCCACTGGGGGGGGATAGAGGGGAGGGCGTCGTCGCTCTCGTCATAGGCAGCGAGCGCGGGCTGTGCGGGCGGTTCAACGCGGCCGTCGTCGAACAGGCTGAGGCTTACTTGGCCGAGCAGGAAATCAGCGTAGAGCTGATGGCGCTGGGCAGCCGCGTGCGCCGTGTCCTCAAACGCCACGGCCACCGACCCGCTTGGTCGGGCACACTCTCGATCACCGCGCTGCCCTCCTTGGACCTGGCGCGTGATCTCTCCCACCGCTGGCTGGCGCGCTACGAGGCACGCGAGATTGACGCGGTCGATTTGATCTACAATGCCTATCGTGGCCTGGGTAGCTACGAAGCAACGGTGACGCGACTGATCCCGCCTACCCCCCCCACGCGCTCCTCCCCATTGGGGGGGACCGAGGGGGGGATACCTGTCATCATCGAAACCGACCCGCTGAGCCTGTACGCCCGCGTGATCGCGCAATGGACGGCGACCCACCTGTATGAGCTGTTGCTGGAATCGGCTGCTGCGGAGCACTCTGCGCGTTACGAACTGATGGGAGCTGCCACCCAGAACACCGACCGTCTGATCGCCGAGCTGACGCTGGTCATCCAGACGGCGCGCCAGCAGGCCATCACCCAGGAGATGCAGGAACTGGCCGCCGGCGCGGGAATGATTGGCACGAGAAATCGTTAGAAAAGGAGCAAACATATGCTGTTCGATATGCCACTCAAAGAACTGGAAACCTACCTGCCACCCCGAGAAGAGCCTCCCGATTTCGACGCCTTCTGGGAGGCAACGCTATCCGAGGCACGCGCGTTTCCCCTGGACGCGACCTTCGAGCGGGTGGACTATGGGATCGAGACCCTCGAGACCTTTGACGTCACTTTCAACGGCTACGGCGGCCAACCCATCAAGGGCTGGTTCCTGCTGCCCAAGCACCGCCAGGAGCCGCTGCCCTGCGTGGTGGAGTACATCGGCTACGGCGGCGGGCGCGGCTTCCCCACCGATTGGTTGATGTGGGCCAGCGCGGGCTTTGCCCATCTGGTGATGGACACCCGCGGCCAGGGCAGCTCGTGGCAGAAGGGCGACACGCCCGACCCGGAGCCTGACGGCTCCAACCCCCACTATCCCGGCTTTATGACCCGGGGCGTGCTGGACCCCAAGACCTACTACTACCGCCGCGTCTTTACCGACGGCGTGCGGGCAGTAGAGGCGGCCAAGACGAACCCGGTCGTGGACGTCGAGCGCATCGCCATCACCGGGGGAAGTCAGGGCGGCGGTATCACGCTAGCCGTCGGCGGGCTGGAGTCCACCGTCAAAGTCGCCATGCCCGATGTGCCCTTCCTGTGCCACTACCGCCGCGCGACGGACCTCGTCGATACGTACCCTTATCAAGAGATCGTGCTATTCTGCAAGACGCATCGGGACAAGATCGATACCGTCTTCAACACGCTCTCCTACTTCGACGGCGTCAACTTTGCGGCGCGCACAAAGGCTCACGCCCTTTTCTCTGTGGGCTTGATGGACAAGACTTGCCCGCCATCCACCGTCTTTGCCGCCTACAACCACTTTGCCGGCCCCAAAGAGATTCGGGTCTGGCAGTACAACCAGCACGAAGGCGGCGGCAACTATCAGGGAGTCGAGAAGCTGAACTACCTGCGCGGGCTGTGGAAATAGAGGCTCGCTGACTTTCCATACCAGAACCGAAGTCCAAGAACTTGCTTGGCGTTCTTTGCGCCTTTGCGGTGGTATTTCTCGCTATGCAGAAACGCCGTCACGCTCGTCTCATTCTTACCCTCCTCGCTATCATGGCCTGCCTGAGCACGCTCGCCGGGTTGTACGTCTGGCGGCGCACCGGCCGCAGGCTCGTCCCGCCGCCGCTGCCCTTCATCCCGACGGCCCCGCCCTACACCCCTTGGCCCACACCGCCCGTCGCCGACGGGTTCGACTACCCCCTGCTGCCCGCCGAGTCGTACGGTCCATACGTGCAGGGCATCACCGGGCCGCTGGCGGTCGATACCCGGTACGGCGCGCAGAACCCGGCGCAGGGCAACCGGTCCAACTGCTTCCGCGACGCCGAGGGCAACACCGTGCCCTTCAGCCAGCTTTACCACGCCGGGGTTGATCTGTTCGCGCTGGATGGGGTGGGGCAGCTTGCCTGGGGGCAGGCCGCACACGCCCCGGTGCACGCCGTGGCCGATGGGGTGGTCGTCGCCACGCTGAGCGCCGGGGGCGAGGGGCACATCCTCATCGTCGAGCATCTACTGGCCAACGCCCGCGAAAGCGGGCGCGTGTACTCGGTCTACTGGCACACAGACCACGTGCAGGTGGAGGTCGGCCAGCCGGTGACACGTGGACAGATCGTGGCCGTGGTCAAGGATATGGGGTTCAACAGCCATCTGCATTGGGAGATGCGCGCCTTCCAAGACGGATCAGACGTATTTCCGGCGGGGACGGCAGGCGCGCGGGGTACCTGCAACGGCCACGTTGCCGGCGTGGGGTACACGTGGGACGACGACCCTGACCGTGCCCACCCGGACTATTATGGCTACCTCGACCCGCTGGCGTTCGTCGAAGCGCGCAGACCTTGAGAGATCACGGGGAGCGTTGGCAAGGGCCGGTGATGTGTGCTAGAATGAGGCCGCACGACCCCTGGCATCCGACGAGTCGATCCTGAGGTCACCGACACGAAGGAAGGACGTATCTCAGTCCTGCGCTATGAGGAATAAAACGATGACGAAAGGGAACTCGACGATCATCTATTTTGACCACGCCGCCACCTCCTGGCCCAAGCCACCGGAGATGGCGGCGGCCATGACGCACTACCTCGGCGAGGTGGGGGCGAATCCCGGCCGCTCAGGGCACCGCATGGCGGTCGAGTCCGCCCGGATCGTCTACGAAGCCCGCGAGGCCATAGCCGATCTGTTCAACGCGCCCGACCCGCTGCGCGTGACCTTTGGCGCCAACGTGACCGAGGCGCTCAACCTGGCGATACGCGGCTACCTGCGGGCCGGCGATCACGTCATCACCAGCTCCATGGAGCACAACTCGGTGATGCGCCCGCTCCGTGCCCTGGAGCGGGAAGGGGTCGAGCTGACGGTCGTGCGCTGTTCGCCGGAGGGGTTCCTCGACCCCGCCGCTGTGGAAGCGGCCATTCGCCCGAACACGACGATGATCGTCCTCAACCACGCCTCGAACGTGGTGGGGACACTCCTGCCGGTGGCCGAGGTGGGGCACATCGCGCGCCAGCACGGCCTGCTGCTGGTGGACGCCGCGCAGACGGGCGGGGCCTACCCCATCGACGTACAGGCGGATCGCATCGACCTGCTGGCCTTTACCGGCCACAAGTCGCTCTACGGGCCGATGGGCACGGGCGGGCTCGTCGTCGGCGAGCGGGTGGACGTGAATCGCATGGAGCCGCTCAAGCGCGGCGGCACCGGCAGCCAGTCGGAGTTGGAGGAGCAACCCGATTTTCTACCGGACGTGTACGAAAGCGGCACGCCCAACGGCGTGGGCTTGGCCGGGTTGGGTGCCAGCGCGCGCTGGGTGCTGGCACAAGGAGTAAAGACCATTCGCGCGCACGAGAAAGCCCTGACGCAGCGGTTGATCGACGGGCTGCGCGCCATCCCCGGCGTGACCGTCTACGGAGGGCTGGACGCCAGCCGCCAGACAGCGACGGTCTCGTTCGGCGTCGCCGGCCTGGAGCCTTCAGAAGTGGGGTTACGTCTGGACGACGAGTACGGCATCATGTGCCGCGTGGGGCTGCACTGCGCACCCACCGCCCACAAGACGATGGGTACCTTCCCGGACGGCACGGTCCGCTTCGGGCTGGGAGCCATGAACACCGCCGATGAGGTTGACGCCGCCCTCGAAGCGGTGCGCCAGTTGGCCGGGGATGCGCCGTGAACGAATACGCCGCAAACGGGCCTCTCTGAGTTGAGCAAGGCCCGCACTGCCAATCGCCGACTGCTACCAGCCAACAGCTACTCGCTAACCGCTTTCTTGGCCTCCCCCTTGGTCACCCCCAGCATGCACAGGATCGCCAGCACGAAGAAGGCGGGCGTCGCCAAGAAAATGAGATTATAGTCGCCGCCGCCCCACTCCACGATGTAGCCGTTGACGATGGGCCCGACCACGGCAGCCGACTGCGCGGCGATGTAGTACATCCCCGTGTAGACGCCCAGGTCGGCGGCAGAGGCCGCCGTATCGACCACCATCGGCAGCGAGTTGATGTTGACCAAGGCCCATCCCATGCCGCCGATGGCCAGGATCGGCCAGATCAAGGTGGCATTGCGCAGGAAGAAATTGGTCGCCAGCAGCCCCCCAAAGACAGCCAGGCCGACAACGATCGTGCGCCGACGCCCGAAGCGGGCAGCGATGTAGCCAGAGGGAACCGCAAAGATCAGGAACGCCAGCGACGCGACGCCCATCAGCAGCGGTGCCCGTCCAATAGACATTCCCAGCTCGCTGACGCCGTAGGAAGAGAGGAACGTTTCGACGGCGTTGTAGCCCACGAACCAGCAAAAGATCGCGCCCATCAGAAAGGCCAGGCTGCGGCGGGCAGCCGAGGAGACACGCTTAAGGCCGCGCAGCACGCCCAGCCTCTCGTCCTCGTGGGCGGCTGCCTCGAACTCTTTTGGCTCCTTGACGAACAGGAACAGCATCAACACGGCGACGAGCGTCAGCACCCCGCCGAAGGCAAAGGGCACGATCTGCCCTATGCCGTAGAGAAACCCGCTGCCCAACGTGGCGATCAGCGTCCCCACGCCGCCCATCAGATTGATGATGCCGTTGGCCTGCGAGCGCAGCGGGCTGGGCGTCAGGTCGGGCATCAGGGCGATCACCGGCGTGCGGAAACCGGCCATCGTCGTGAGAAAGACGCCGAGGACGATCATGAACAGCGCCAGCGGCGTCCCCAGTCGATCGACCTGGCCGCTGAGCTGCGGCGGGATCATCTGCACCACGAGGGGGGCCAGCACAAAGGCCACGACGGAGAGAGGGGCCAGCAACAGGATGAACGGTATCCGGCGGCCAAAGCGCGTCCACACCCGGTCGGACCAGACGCCGATCAGGGGCAGCAGGAAGAAAGCGACGACGTTGTCGAGGGTCATGATCACGCCCGTCAGCCCCTGGCCCAGACCGAAGCCGACCTCCCCGTGCGCGTCGAAGGTGGGGTTGCCCGCCTGGAGATAGATCGGCACGTAGGCATTGTACAGCGTCCACAACACGCTGGTGCCAAAGAACCCGAAACCGATCAGAAACGTGAATCCCCAGTTCAGCTTGGGGGGCTGGGTCGCCTCTGTATTTGCGCTCATCGATTCCTCCTTGTTGGAATGCAACTCTGTGATCGACCTACTCTCTACCACTCTCCAGCAACGAGATGAATTCTTCAGGTCTACAGATACGAGTGTCGCCGTAGGCTTCTAGAACCAGCAAATCCTTACCCTCTGTCACCAGATACTCAGCCTCAGCAGCTCTGGCGCAGGCCAGGAATTTGTCGTCGTCGGGGTCACGAGAGACAGACGACACCTGATCAGGCTCCACCACCAAAGCCCGCTCAAAGAGAGCGATGACACGTGCGACGTCAAGCTGGGTTATCCGGGGGAACTTGGCCCGCAAACGGGGACGATGCAAAACCTCCAGCACCCCGCGGACGATGGCAGGCGAAAGGACAAGCTCGTACTCCCTGGAAAACTCGCCAAGTAACCGGCCACAACGCGAGTGGGGGTTGATCAACGCCCGCAGAAACACATTGGTATCCAGGACGGCCTTAACCATTATCCCGTGACCGCACCGCGTCCACCGCCTCGTCAATCAGGGCGTCGATCTCGGCCTCGCTCATCGCCTGGGCGTCCTCGCGGACAGGGGCAAACATCTCGTAGAGCTCCTGCGCCCAGGCATTGCCCGCCGGCGTCGTCACCACAGGCACAACTTCGATCCTGTCTTCGCACAGCGTCAGTTGAAGCAGCGTGTCATCGTCGATGCCCAAGCGTCGGCGAAAGTCGGCGGGGATGGTGATCTGCCCACGCCGCAACGGGCGCACGGTTTTGGTTATTGTACCGGTCATTGCCACATCTCCAAAATACGGATTTTCCACATTCATTATACGCCATTGTGCAGTGCCCGTCAAGTAGTCCCTTGACAAAGACCTTGGCTGCACAGCGCGAGCGATTGCAAATGCGGCTCCGGCCTTTTGGCGGCAGTCCCCCATTGCGTGTCGCTGCGCTGCTCCTGCCTGAGAGAAGGCAACGGCAGAGCGTTCGAGACTGCGGTTGTGTGGGGAGTGCCGTTGGGATATAATGGGGCCTGGCTGCAAACGCCGTATCGGATTTGGGTGGGTAAGTATCCATCTATTCGGTGTTAGCCCGCTGTTTAACCAGCAAGGAGTCTGGTTTGGGTAATTGCAAGCACCCAGAAGTCACTTGTATCAACCAATATGAACTTATCCGCAAGTACAGGTGTAATTCCTGCGGCGAAATTATGATGTGTGCTTGCGAGGAAGAATTCGCGCGCCGTTTTTTGCCACATCAGTTGAGCTACGGAACTGAACTGAAAACACGGCGGGAAGTCCCGGTAACTATTAGCTTTCAGGAGAATATCTGTAACACCTGTCGGGGACAACCCGAAGAAGCGCATCCCACGGCAGAGATATACGGGATGTCATCAAAAGTAGTCAGGTACTACTGGCGTGAGATATTCTTCGAGACCACACAACGTTTTGGGGACTGGGCTGATAGTCAAGGATACGCAGATTACCACAATGCCCGACAAGAGAACCCTGATGCATACTCTCAGATCGAGAAGGAAGTAATCCAGGAGATCAAGGGTCTTCACGAACGATCCCCGAAGTACATCTATCAAGAGAAATCACAGAAGCAAGTCCTGAAAGAAAACAGTGTCGAGATAGTAAAGCTTGAGGGCAAGTACGTAAAACGCGCTGAACGTGGAGTTGGGATTCTTGATGGAACAGAGGTTTGTTCTCCAGAGGAGTTTGCTGCGCACTACTACGAGAAGCAAGGTTACAATATTCTGTTCACCGAGAGCATCCCGTTTCACGTGATCTTTGGGGTCTTTATGTGGCTCTTGATTCAAGACCCGAAGGATCCCGTTGGCAGACTTGTTGGCTTTGGTGATCGTAAGGCCTTTGAGGAAGGCTGCAAGGGCGAGCAGATATGGACGCACCTTCCCGAAGATTTCGGAACCCCCGGTTATGCAGCGCGACGGGCCGCTGCCATTGAAGATCACTTCGCTCTCATCGTCTCCAATGAAGATGACCTGCTTTGGCTATTCGATTACTGGATTGAACCTAGCGAAGGGCTCAGGCAATATCTTTGGGCTCACCGGGCTGAGGATGTCGTTAAGGCACGACAAGTGGTTTCACTGCTGTCAGTGGATGATATTCTGCGGATACTCAAATACTTGGTGACGGACTATTGGAGGAGATACGTAGGCTGGCCCGACTTGATTGTGTACAACCAGGATAGTTTCCTCTTCGCTGAAGTCAAGTCCTCAAGAGACAGACTCCGTGAAGACCAGAAGAATTGGATTTATGGAAACAGCAGTGAGCTTCACCTACCTTTCAAGCTTATCAAAATACACAGGAAAGCGGGCTAACAAGCGGTTGCAGCCATCGCCGCTGTCGCAGCCCTGTACCGGCGCTCGTTTCGTTGCTGTAGTCGATCTTGTGCGGGTAGGTTGTGCAAAGTCGCGTCGTGGCTCATGTGTCATCCGCTAGCAGCCTGTCGGAGAGAGGACTTCTCTCCGAACACAATTGGCGGTAAAATTGCGGTCATTGAACACGTCTAAAACTCTTGGCAAGGGGTGACGTTTATGGCCCGCAAATTCAAAACGGTTGAT